>RCNI01000323.1_pt1 | contig 31051 bp, 28 predicted proteins | sample 2041151 | NCBI WGS metagenome assembly RCNI01 (sample SAMN09708214, study PRJNA481090) | feces metagenome | isolation source: feces | place: Antarctica: Albino Rookery
TATCTCCGGGGCGGTTCTTTTTAAAGCGTGCTTAGTGCGGAGATAATCGCTACCCGATTATTTTTGCTCGGTTCTTTTCAATGCGTGATCGGTGCGGAGATAATCGTTACCCGATTATTTTTGCTCGGTTCTTTTTAGTGCGTGTTCGGTGCGGAGATAATCGCTACCCGATTATTTTTGCTCGGTTCTTTTCAAAGCGTGATCAGTGCGGCGGTAGTCACTACCCGATTATTTTTGCTCGGTTCTTTTCAATGCGTGCTCGATGCAGAGATAATCGTTACCCGATTATTTTTGCTCGGTTCTTTTTAAAGCGTGATCGGTGCGGAAATAATCGCTATCCGATTATTTTGGCTCGGTTCTTTTTAGTGCGTGTTCGATGCAGAGATAATCGCTACCCGATTATTTTTGCTCGGTTCTTTTCAATGCGTGTTCGATGCGGCGGTAGTCGCTACCCGTTCTCTCTGCTCGCTAACGTTTTTGCGGTCGCAAATCGCAGTCCGTTGGGGTAGAAAATTGACGGCTATGGTGGTTGATTAGAAGAAATTCCACCACGTCAGGGAGTGAGAATTTGCAAGTGTGTCCAAAAGTGTCGACAACTGGGCGCAAATTACGGCGTAGCCGGCTTCATCCCCGGCGGCATAGTATGATCTTAGCTCTGCAAACAGGCTTTCGATCTCGTCCATAGAATCATGGACTGCAAAAGCCGCCGTCAGGTGCTTATGCTCATCCCATGCGCTCTCAACAGCCCGGGTCAGCGCCGCCGCACCGTCCAGATTCTTTTGCTGTGCCATTTGTACAGCCTGCGCCATCTGCTCAGATGCCGGACGGTATGTGTTTTCCAGACGCCGAAATTCCCAGATACTCCCCGTCAGCAGCAGCACCATCAGTGCCACGCCTATCCACAGCCGCTTCATTGCTCCTCCTTACCCAGCCACACCACATGGTCGGCCTTATCCACTGTCAAAAGCCACGTTCCAGCCAGGTCGGTACGCCGCTCCTCCAAAATCCGACCCACCCAGGCTTCATCCTTCTTTGCTATGGGCAGATTCTCCCGGAGCAGTCTGCCATCCTCAATAATGGTAACCGGCAAATACTGGGGTTTGACCTGTATACCGGCGTCCTTGGCAGATGCAGGCATCTCCTTGGGATAGGGAAACACCGACAGATTTCCGTTGGTCTCCAGAATCGCATACTGGACATTTTGCAGATCCAGCACATCCTTCTCCCGCAGGTGACCGTTCAGCTCATCCAGCGTCACCCGGGTGCGGCGGAGGTTGCCTTGGAGCACCCTGCCGTTTTCGATCAGGATAACCGGCTTGCCGCACAGGAGCCGCCGCAGCCGGATGCTGTGCATCGACATCCCCGACAGCACCAATTCCACGCCCAGCACAGTCAATATGGGCACCATTCCGAAAAACAGCGGTATGCCGCTGTCCTCCATGGGAATGGACGCCAGATTCGCCGCCAGCATGGTCACTACAAACTCCGACGGCTCCATCTGCCCGATCTGCCGTTTGCCCATCATCCGAATGACCGCAATCAGTATCAGATACAGCACAATGGTTCTCATGTAAGACAAAATCAAAACCCGTCACCTCCGGGATAGGATGCCCGGAATGTGACGGGTTATACATTAGTTGAAGGTCTCCGGGTCGAAGGTAATAACAGTGTAATACGTACCCTCTCCCAAATCGTTCAGCGCCGCTTCCAGTGTACGCTTAATCTCCTCTTCCTGCCCTTGCAGATCATTGGGCAGGGTCACGTCAAAAATCAGATTGGTGTGACCTGTGCCGGGAACCATACGAAAATCGTGAAGATCCAGACGGCTGTCCTTGACCTGAAGCAGCGTCCGCACCAGACGGCGCATCCGATTCAACTCCGGATTGTCGGTAATAACAGGGTCATAGTGGATCACCAGATGGACGCCGTGACTTTGAAGACATTCCCGCTCCATATCGTCAATGATCTCATGGCACACCAGAGCATCTTCGTTCTTATCCATCTCCACATGGATGCTGGCAAAGCGCTGACCGGGGCCGTAATCGTGAACCATCAGGTCATGGTAGCCCAGCACCTTGGGGTTGTTGCTGATATAATCCACAATGCGCTGCTGAAGCTCCGGAGATGCCGCCTCACCCAGCAGAGGGGAAATAGTTTCCTTGGCAAGGTTTGCGCCGCTGTACAGAATAAACAGAGCCACAGCAAGACCCATGTAGCCATCAATCGCCCAGGTGGTGAAATATTCCACAACAGCAGCAAGCAGCACCGCACCGGTGGAGATGCAGTCATTGCGGCTGTCCGCTGCGGCGGCAGAGAGGGTCGAAGATCCGATCAGCCTACCCAGCTTCTTATTAAACGCTGAAAGCCAAAGCTTTACCGCAATGGAGCCGATCAGCGCCACTGCAATCGCCGGGGAAAATTCCACAGGGGCAGGATTAAAAATCTTAACAATTGAGGTTTTGGCAAGCTCCACGCCGATAACTACAATCATGGCGGACACCGCAAGACCTGACAGGTACTCAAATCGGGCGTGACCGTAGGGATGATCCGAATCAGCCGGCTTTTCCGCCAGACGGAACCCCACAAGGGTCACAATAGAGCTGGCTGCATCAGACAGGTTATTCAGAGCATCTGCTGTAATGGAGACAGATGCCGCCAGAGTGCCCACTACCAGTTTTCCCACAGCAAGCAGCAAATTACATACAATTCCCACAATGCCGCTGAGACTGCCAACGGCGGTACGGACTTTGGAATCAGCCGTATTCCGGCTGTCCCGCACAAACAGCTTCAAGAGCAAATTGGTCATACTTCTTCCTCCCTGAACACGAAAACACGGACCCTCACCCTGTAAGATTTACACATCCGCTTCCATGCAGCCAGATTTTCCGGGAAATCTTTCAAAAAACAGGTGACAATCCGCCTTATTCGTTGTATTATTATATCACACATGCTGTAATTCTTATATTATATGTCCAATGATTACAGCTGTCCAGTCTTTTTTCAAGGAGTGTATAACCATGGCTGAATACAATATCATTACCGATTCCGGCTGCGATCTGCCGGCCGAGATGCTGGCTTCCATGAATATAGCAAGTATCCCCATGACCGTCCTGTTCCGTGGTGAAAATAGAACCGACTGCGTCGACGACTCCATCAAGGAAGTTTATGCCGGTCTCCGTGCCGGAGAACCTGCTTCCACCTCCGCAATCAACCCCACCGGCTGGGCTGAAGTCATTCGTCCCACTCTGGAGGAGGGCAAGGATGCGCTGGTCATCACCTTCTCCTCCGGCCTTTCCACCACCTACCAGTCTGCCGTCATTGCCTCCGAAGATCTGAAGGAAGAATTCCCCCAGCGGAAGGTTCTGGTGGTAGACGGACGCTCTGCCTCTCTGGGTCAGGGTCTGCTGGTGTGGTATGCCGCCCAGAAGCGGGATGAGGGCATGGCTCTGGAAGAGCTGCGTGACTGGGTCGAGGAGTGGAAATTCCACCTGTGCCACTGGTTTACCGTAGATGATCTGATGTACCTCAAGCGTGGCGGACGTATCAGCGCCGCAACTGCCGTTGTGGGCACCATGCTGCAGATCAAGCCCGTGCTTCACATGGACAACGAAGGTCACCTCATCAACATGCTGAAGGCTCGTGGCCGCAAGGCTTCCATTGACGCTCTGGCTAACAAGATGGGCGAACTGGGTCTGCCCGGTGCAAACGAGACAGTGTTCATCTGCCATGGCGACTGTCTGGAGGATGCCCAGTATCTGGAAAAGAAGGTCAAGGAGAAATTCGGCGTCAAAAATGTGGTCATTGGCTACACCGGCGCTGTCATCGGCTCCCATTCCGGCCCCGGCACTCTGGCTCTGTTCTTCCTGGGTGAGCATCGATAAGATTTACAAAATGCGGCTCGAAAGAGCCGTATTTTTTTATGTTTCTTCGCTTTATTATAATGTTAACGATTAATTCATTTTCAGCCTATTGACTTTCTTGGCACTCTCTGGTATAGTGTGCTTAGCACTCAGAGATAAAGAGTGCTAACAGATGAAAAGGAGGAAGCATGTTGGAGTTAACGGATCGGAAAAAGAAGGTTCTGCGTTCCGTCGTAGACCTGTATATCCGCACAGCCGAACCTGTGGGTTCCAAGGCCATCACCGAGCTGCCGGACATGAAATACTCCTCCGCTACCATTCGAAACGAAATGGCAGAGCTGACCACCCTTGGTTATTTGGAACAGCCCCACACCAGCGCCGGACGTATTCCCTCCGCTGCCGGGTATAGGCTGTATGTCGATGAGCTGATGGCCGACTACCGGCTGAGCATCGACGAAACCAAGTCCATCAACACCGCAATCGAGGAAAAGATGCAGCAGGTGGATAAAATGGTTGAAAAGGTGGCAAAACTGGTATCTCAGGCTACTGATCTTCCCGCCATCTCCGTGGCAGCCCATCAGGGAAGCGCCACCGTCAAGCGGTTTGAGCTGATCCTCGCCGGTCAAGGCAGCTTCATCCTTGTGGTGATGCTGAGCAACGACGAAGTGTTCAACAAGCTCATTAAGCTTCCGGTTCAGGTGGAAGATACAGACCTCAAGCTGCTGGCAGCTGTGCTCAACGCCACCATGGCAGATCTTCCCGTGGAGGAATTCACTGAGAATCTGCTGGATCGGGTGATGCGCTCAGCCGGAAATGCAGCAAGTCTGGTGCCTATCATCGTCGAGTTCACCGCCGACACCCTCCGCCGTCAGGGCAACGCCAATGTGGCTGTGGCCGGACAGATGCGGCTTCTGGGTCAGCCGGAGTACCGAAACATCGACAAAGCTCAAAAGGTCATCAGCGGCCTTGATGAGGATGCACTTGCAAACCTTCCCATGGTGATGCAGAACGCCAATGGCACAAAGGTCATTGTCGGTCCCGAAAATGTGGCCGATGAGCTGAAAGACACCAGCGTGGTCATGACAAAGTTTGATATCGGTGACGGCATGCAGGGCATGATCGGCGTGGTCGGTCCGACTCGTATGGATTACGCCAAGGTCACCGCTCGATTAAGTTATTTTGCCGAGAGCCTGTCGAAGATGTTCGCCAAGCCCGAGGCGCCCCAGCTTCCGGAGGGTATTCAGGAAGCAGAATCCCACAAGGAGGCATAAAACGTGGCAAAAAAGGTAACAGATAATAAGAACGTCCCTCAGGAAGAGGTAACCGAGGAAATTCTGGAGGAAACCGCTGAAGCAGCGGTCGAAACCTCTGAAGCTCCCGAAACCAATCCCTGGGAAGAAAAATATAACGCCGAGCACGATTCCTTCCTGCGGCTGTACGCAGAGTACGACAACTTCCGTAAGCGTACCGCCAAGGAAAAGGAACAGTCCTACGGCAACGGCAAGGCCGACACTTTGGCAAAGCTTCTGCCCGTCTACGACAATCTGGAGCGTGCCCTCAATCAGGAAACCTCTGACGAGGCCTTCAAAAAGGGCGTGGAGATGACCATGAACGAATTGGTAAAAATCTTTACCACTCTGGGTGTGGAAATCTTCGGCGCAGCAGGTGAGCAGTTCGACCCCAATCTTCACAACGCTGTGATGCACACCGAAAGTGATGAGCTGGGCGAAAACACCATCTCTCAGGTGTTCCAGAAGGGCTTCAAGATCGGCGACAAGGTCGTTCGATTCGCCATGGTTCAGGTTGCCAACTAAATTTTGTATAAACTTTTCTATTCTTTAGGAGGAAATTGTTATGGGTAAAATTATCGGTATTGACTTAGGTACTACCAACTCTTGTGTTGCCGTTCTGGAAGGCGGCGAACCTGTCGTTATCGCCAACGCTGAAGGCGCACGCACCACTCCCTCTGTGGTTGCATTCTCCAAGACCGGCGAGCGTATGGTCGGTCAGGTTGCAAAGCGTCAGGCTGTTACCAACGCTGACCGCACTGTGGCTTCCATCAAGCGCCACATGGGCGACAACTACCACGTTGCTATCGACGGCAAGAACTACACCCCTCAGGAAATCAGCGCAATGGTGCTGCAGAAGCTGAAGGCTGACGCTGAAGCTTATCTGGGTACCACCGTTTCCGAGGCTGTTGTTACTGTCCCCGCTTACTTCTCCGACGCTCAGCGTCAGGCTACCAAGGACGCAGGCAAAATCGCCGGTCTGGAAGTAAAGCGTATCATCAACGAGCCTACCGCTGCTGCTCTGGCTTATGGCCTTGACAAGGAAGAAGAGCAGAAGATCATGGTCTATGACCTGGGCGGCGGCACCTTCGACGTCTCCATTCTGGAGATCGGCGACGGCATCATCGAGGTTCTGGCTACCGCCGGCGACACCCGTCTGGGCGGCGACGACTTCGACCAGAGAATCATGGATTATCTGGTTGCCGAGTTCAAGAAGGCTGAGGGCATTGACCTGTCCGCTGACAAGGTTGCTATGCAGCGTCTGAAGGAAGCTGCTGAGAAGGCTAAGATCGAGCTGTCCGGCATGACCTCCACCGTTGTCAACCTGCCTTATATCACCGCTGACGCTACCGGCCCCAAGCATCTGGACGTCACCGTGACCCGTGCAAAGTTCAATGAGCTGACTGCTGATCTGGTCGAGCGTACCATGAAGCCTGTCCGTCAGTCTCTGTCCGATGCAGGCCTCAAGCCCAGCGATCTGGACAAGGTTCTGCTGGTCGGCGGTTCCACCCGTATTCCTGCCGTTCAGGAAGCCGTTAAGGGCATTACCGGCAAGGAAGGCTTCAAGGGCATCAACCCCGACGAGTGTGTTGCTCTGGGTGCTGCTATTCAGGGCGGCGTTCTGACCGGCGACGTCAAGGACGTTGTTCTGCTGGACGTTACTCCCCTGTCTCTGGGCATCGAGACCATGGGCGGTGTGTTCACCCGTCTGATCGACCGCAACACCACCATCCCCACCCGTAAGAGCCAGATCTTCTCCACCGCTGCTGACTCTCAGACCTCCGTTGAGGTTCACGTCCTGCAGGGTGAGCGTGAGATGGCCGCTTATAACAAGACTCTGGGCCGCTTCCAGCTGTCCGGTATTGCTCCCGCACCCCGTGGTGTTCCTCAGATTGAGGTTACCTTTGACATCGACGCTAACGGTATCGTAAACGTCTCTGCAAAGGATCTGGGCACCGGCAAGGAGCAGAACATTGTCATCACCGCTTCCACCAACCTGTCCAAGGACGACATCGAGAAGGCTGTCCACGAGGCTGAGCAGTACGCTGCTGAGGATAAGGCTCGTAAGGACGAAGTCGATACCCACAACATGGCTGACCAGACCATCTACCAGACCGAAAAGACTCTGGCTGATCTGGGTGACAAGATCGACGCTTCTGAGAAGTCCTCCATCCAGTCCGCTATCGACCACCTGAAGGAAGTCAACAAGGGCACCGACGTTGAGGCCATCAAGGCTGCTACCGAGGAAGTCCAGAAGGCTTTCTACGCTGTCTCCGAGAAGCTGTATCAGAATGCTGCTCCTCAGGACGGTCAGGGTCAGGCCGGCGGCAATGACGACGGTGTGGTCGACGCTGACTACGAGACCGTTGACTAATACCCCCTGAGATAACGAGGGGCGGCAAATCGCCGCCCCTCTCTTGTGGTATTACGGACTAATAGCGTTCACGCCTTATCCTCCTGTGGAGGACACAAGGACAAGGAACATCCATCGAGGTGAAATTTATGGCAGAAAACAAACGTGATTACTATGAGGTACTGGGCGTTGAAAAAAACGCCAGTCCTGAGGAAATAAAAAAGGCCTATCGTAAGAAGGCCATGAAATACCATCCCGACCGCAACCCCGGCGACAAGGAAGCCGAGGAGAAGTTCAAGGAGATGGGCGAGGCATACGAGGTGCTGTCCGACGAAGAAAAGCGTGCCCGTTATGACCAGTTCGGTTTTGCCGGCGTTGACCCCAACTACGGCGGCGGTGCCGGTGGTGCCGGCTTCGGCGGTTTCGGCGGATTTGGCGACTTCGGCGATCTGGGTGACATCTTCGGCTCCTTCTTTGGCGGCGGCGGTGGCAGCCGTTCCAACGCAAATGCCCCCCGTCGTGGCGAAAATGTCATGAGCCGTCTGGAGCTGACCTTCGAGGAAGCTGCTTTCGGCTGTGAAAAGGAAGTTTCCGTTCAGAGAATCGAAAACTGTGCCGCCTGTAACGGTTCCGGCTCTGCCGACGGCGTGGTAGAAACCTGTTCTACCTGCCACGGCAGCGGTCAGGTGCGTACCACCCAGAATTTTATGGGCATGGCTATGCAGTCTACCTCTGTCTGTCCCAAGTGCGGCGGCCGTGGTAAGACCATCAAGACCCCCTGTAACACCTGTAAGGGCAAGGGTAAGGTCAGAAGAACCCAGAAGATCAAGGTCAAGGTTCCTGCCGGCGTAGATGCCGGTCAGAGTGTCCGTGTCCGTGGCGAGGGCTGCGTTGGCTCCAACGGCGGTCCCAGCGGCGATCTGCTGGTAGAAATCTACATCAAGCGTCATGCCATCTTCACAAGACGGGGCATGGATGTGCTGTGCGAGGTTCCCATCACCTTTACCCAGGCTGCACTGGGCGCACAGATTCAGGTGCCTACTCTGGATGGCAAGGTTACCTATGATCTGCCCGAAGGCACTCAGACCGGCACGGTCTTTACCCTTTCCGGCAAGGGTATTCCCGAGGTAGGCAACCCCCGCCGTCGTGGCAGCCAGCGCTTTACCGTAGTGGTGGAGACCCCCACCAAGCTGACCAAGGAGCAAAAGGAGCTGCTGCGTCAGCTGGACGGCACACTGGAGGAGACCCCCAAGCGGAAGAAATTCTTTGATTCCATCAAGGATCTGTTTGAGCAATAAGGTTCAAAACGGGCATTGCTTTGGCAGCCTTTTGTAAGAGGATATGCATAATAAGACAGGAGACAGGCCTGGAACGCAGGTGTCTCCTGTCTTTTGTTATATGCTCAGCAGTTCCACCCGGGCAAGCAGGAGTCAGTCTTGAGTTTGGGTCTTATCTGCACTATAATGAAAAGAGGTACCAAACTGCAAGTTTTCTCAGACCTGTATACGATATCAAATCTCTGAAATGGAGTGAGCATATGAAACCTGTCTATGTGGATTTTCAAGAAAAACATTTGGATGCTGTCATTCGATTTTATATGGATTATTATAATTCCAGGGGCGGCACATGGACATATGACACAGCTTACAAAAGAATCCATCAGATTATAACCATGGAAGATTCTATGGTTGTACTTCAGTTTGACCAGGAACAACTCGTGGGATTTTTGATGGGGTATTTCAAACATTTTGACGATTCCACCGGCTTTTTTCTGGAAGAAATCCTGGTGGCCTCTGATTTCCAGAACAAAGGCTATGGCACGGACTTTCTGGATCACCTGAAGGCAGAATTGACCGACAGCCACTGCGATTGGATCGAGTTATTGACAACGACCAGTGCACTGCACCAAAATTTTTACAGCAAAAACGGTTATACAAAATCTGAAAATCTGGTGCTTGAATATCTGGATTTGAAATAATCCGGAGGCAGAATCCCAAGCCCCAGCAAAAACCTTAGTCGTCTGTTTTCCCTTCTGATTGACATTTTTCTCTGCATTTGATATTCTAATGGAAAAATTACGGAGGGGTTCCATATGAAAAGAGCGGATTATATCAGTTGGGACGAGTATTTTATGGGCATTGCCATGCTGGCAGCACGCCGGAGCAAGGACCCCAACACGCAGGTAGGCGCCTGCATCGTTTCCCCCGACAACATCATCATTTCCACCGGCTATAATGGTATGCCCAAGGGCTGCAGCGATGACATTTTCCCTTGGGATCGGGAGGGAAAAGAAACAAAATACCCCTACGTCGTCCACGCTGAGCTGAATGCCATTCTGAACGCCAACGGCCGTGATCTCCGGGGCAGCCGGCTGTATGTGGCTCTGTTCCCCTGCAACGAGTGCGCCAAGGCCATTATTCAGAGCGGTGTTAAAGAGGTGCTGTATCTGTCCGACAAGTACGCAGACTCCATGGCAACGCTGGCCTCCAAGCGGATGCTGGACGCTGCTGGGGTTAAATTTAACAAACTTAAGACCAATTTGACGGAAATCACTCTGGATTTCATCCCGGAAGAGGATAAGGCAAAGTAACAAGAGGTTTACATATTAAAGGGTACAACAAACGGGGTTCTGCCAGCTGAGCAGAACCCCGTTTTTATGATACATTTAAAGCCTTTATCCACGTATGTTTATCAGATGCTGTTTGCAATATGAAACATGGCATTTGTCACATTGGCAGCGGCATTGATCTTGCTGCTGATACGGATGCTTTTGAAAGGTTACTTTCCATTAAAGGATAACTGATATTGCTCAAAATGTCATGTTAGCTTTCCATAAGAACAAAACGCAAATAAAAAACACCCCCGGAGCCGAAGCTTCGGGGGTGAATCATTAAAAATTAGTCAGCGACGTAGGGCAGCAGAGCGATCTGACGAGCACGCTTGATAGCGGTGGTCAGTGCACGCTGGTGAGCGGCGCAGGTACCGGTGGTACGGCGGGGCAGAATCTTGCCGCGCTCGGACAGGTAACGGCGGAGCTTAGCGGTGTCCTTGTAGTCGATAACAGTCACCTTGTCCACGCAGAAAGCACAAACCTTCTTGCGCTTGCGGGGACGCATACGCTGTTCATTTGCCATGGTAGTTTCCTCCTTCGTAAGTTTTGTGAAATAAGTTCAAAAATTAGAAGGGCAGCTGTGCGTCATCGTCCTCCAGCATTGCGAAATCGGATGCAGGAGAGCTGGCAGGAGCGGTATAACCGCCGTAATTGTTGCCAGCAGGAGCACTGTAAGCGTTGCCGTAGTTGTTGTTTCCGCCGTAGGTGTTGCCACCGTAGGAAGAAGAACCGCCATCGGAATTACGCTTGCTTTCGCCGAAGTAGACATTGTCTGCCACGACCTCAGCAGTGCGGCGCTTGTTGCCGTCCTTATCGGTCCAGCTGCGGATCTGCAGCCGACCAGACACCACCGCCATGCTTCCCTTGGTGAAATACTTGGAGACGAACTCTCCAGTCTGACGCCAAGCGACACAGTCGATGAAGTCGGTTTCCCGATCGCCGCCGTCCTTGGGAGCAAAGTCCCGATCCACTGCAACAGTGAAGGATGCGACTGCGATGCCGCTGCCGGTACGGCGCAGCTCGGGGTCACGGGTCAGACGACCCATGATGGTAATGTGGTTGAGCATAGAATTACTCCTCCACGACAGTGGTCAGGCAGCGCATAACGCCTTCAGTGATCTTCATCACACGCTCCAGCTCTGCGGGGAACTCGGGCTTGGACTCGAAGTTCATCAGAACGTAGTAGCCTTCGGACATATCGTTGACCAGGTATGCCAGACGACGCTTGCCCCACTCATCGATGTTGGTCAGAGTACCCTCCGCCTCCACCATTGCCTTGAACTTTTCCACAAGTGCTGCGATGCCCTCTTCGCCCTTGGTGGGGTCGATGATGTAGAGCACCTCATACTTACCAGTGATCTTAGCCATGTTGATTGCACCTCCTTTTGGACTTTTAGGCCCACGGCCTCGCCGTGAGCAAGGATTGTCCGCATTTGCAGACCTAACTATTTTATAAGATATAAATCAAATTGTCAAGAGCTGTTTCGGGAAAAATTTAGTTTTTTCAATGCTTATTGTGGTAAATCTACCACAAATCATCCTCCTCAGCCTGAAAAAGGCATTTCAAAGAGGATGCCGGATATGGAAGTAATTCAGAAAATATCAAAAACAAGGACGGAGTGTATCGCATTTCGATACACTCCGTTTCTATTTACAAACTGCCCGCTAAATCGGTGTTTAAAGGGGAAAGAGATATGATTCGTGACTTTGTAGGTTCGGCGTTTCCATGGTTTTTGATAGGGTTCTTTGTAGCAACCAGTTGTTTACTCATGCGTAAAAAGGAAAAGTAAATTCGGATTTATCGATTTGTTGGAATTATAATACAGGCAAGAACAAAAAACAATGCCGTTTCTCTGTGCCATCTTCACGAGCATACCATTTTCTCCTTTGGAGGAAAGCGCTGTAATTATCAGAAACACTCGCCTAAAGCATTTTTGTAGAAATAATTATAAAAATACGGTACAGTCCCCAAACAGGACTGTACCGTATCTTCAACAACTTCCTTATGGGGCATACCCAAACGGGGTGCCCTTTTTCAACTATATAACGATACCGATTAGACCATAGCGCAGGTGATGATAGCCATCTTGTAGACTTCATCAGCATTGCAGCCACGGGACAGGTCGTTGATAGGAGCATTCAGGCCCTGCAGGATGGGGCCGTAAGCCTCAAAGCCGCCCAGACGCTGTGCGATCTTGTAACCGATGTTGCCAGCCTCGATGCAGGGGAACACGAAGGTGTTAGCATAACCTGCAACCTTGGAGCCGGGGAACTTCAGCTGACCGACCTCGGGAGCAACAGCTGCGTCGAACTGCATCTCGCCGTCGATTGCCAGCTCAGGAGCCATCTCCTTAGCGATAGCGGTTGCATCGTGGCTCAGCTTAACGGTGCCGCCCTTGCCGGAGCCGTTGGTGGAGAAGCTCAGCATTGCAACCTTGGGGTCAATGCCAAAGACCTGTGCGGTCTTAGCGGTCTCAACAGCAACCTCTGCCAGCTTCTGAGCAGCAGAAACGGTGACATTGCCTTCCTTGTCCACGCTGTCCTGATAGTCGATGTTGATAGCGCAGTCGCCCATAGCCAGCTTTTCCTCACCACGAACCATGATGAAGCAGGAAGAAACCAGATGTGCGCCCTTCTTGGTCTTGACCAGCTGCAGAGCGGGACGGACGGTATCAGCGGTGGAGTAGGTAGCGCCGCCCAGCAGAGCGTCAGCGTAGCCTACCTTGACCAGCATGGTGCCGAAGTAGTTGCCCTTGGACAGAGCAGCACGGCACTCGTCAGCGGTCATCTTGCCCTTACGCAGCTCGACCATCTTCTCGACCAGAGCATCCATGCCTTCGTAGGTAGCGGGATCCAGGATCTCAACACCTTCAATATTGAAGTTGCCCTTTGCAGCGTTAGCCTTGACCTCTTCGACATTGCCAACCAGAATAGGGGTCAGGAAGCCGCCCTCTCTCAGGCGAGCAGTTGCCTCCAGAATACGGGCGTCATGGCCCTCGGTGAAAACGATCTTCCGGGGATTAGCCTTCAGAGTTTCAATCATTGCATTGAACATTGGAATCATCCTCCATTACTTTTTTGGGCATATGCCCATATCATTACATGATAATTATACATCAACTCCCCATGAGGTGCAACCTTATTTTCGGAAATTTTATCCTTTTTTCGGCAATGAACCGCACTGATGGTCACATAGCTGTCAAAAATGTTCGAAATGGTAATTTTTTCAATTCAGCAACTTGGAATAAGCGTCAAATAATTTATATTTTTTATCTATTACCGATGAATTTCGTATATTTTAAGAAAATTTTAACATTTTTTCGCACAGATAATAATTGACCGAATCATAAATTTCTGCTATTCTAATACCAGTAACCCAACCGGGTGCGAAGGAGGTATGTTTCATGAATTACTTCGCTGTTATCTGGCTTATTCTGATGGTGGTATTTCTGTTTTTAGAAGGCGCTACGGTAGCTCTGGTATCTCTGTGGTTTGCAGTAGGTGCTCTGGTCGCAATGATCGTCGCTTTTTTGAGCGGCCCGTTCTGGCTCCAGCTGCTGCTGTTCTTCGCAGTCAGTGCCGTGCTTCTTGCCTGCCTGCGTCCCCTGACTCAGAAGTACTTTACGCCCAGACTCTCACGTACCAACGTTGATTCTGTCATTGGCACCGAAGGATATGTCACCGCAGCCATTGACAATCTGGCCGCCGTTGGCGAGGTCAGTCTCAATGGTATGACGTGGACAGCCCGCTCCACCTGCGGCACTCCCATTGCAGAAGGGACGCTGGTTCGGGTGGACAAAATCGAAGGTGTCAAAGCCTTTGTTTCCCCTGCAGAAGTACACGCGAAACCCTAAATAATTCATAATTCAGGAGGTAGTAGTTATGCCTACATGGATCATCGGAGTCATCGTATTTGTTATCTTGTTCATTATTGTCATTCGTAACATCGTTGTTGTCCAGCAGTCTCGTGCTTACGTCATCGAGCGTATGGGCGCTTTCCAGCAGGTCTGGGGTGTCGGTCTGCACTTTAAGGTGCCCTTTATTGACCGTATTGCCCGTCGTGTCAGCCTGAAGGAGCAGGTTCTGGATTATCCTCCTCAGCCCGTTATCACCAAGGATAACGTTACCATGCAGATCGATACCGTTGTTTATTTCCAGATCACCGACCCCAAGCTCTATACTTACGGCGTCGAGCAGCCTATGATGGCTATGGAAACCCTGACCGCTACCACCCTGCGTAATATCATCGGCGATCTGGAGCTGGACCAGACCCTGACCTCCCGTGACGTCATCAACACCAAGATGCGTGCCATTCTGGACACCGCTACCGACCCTTGGGGCATTAAGGTCAACCGTGTGGAGCTGAAGAACATTCTGCCTCCTCAGGACATCCAGAGCTCCATGGAGAAGCAGATGAAGGCTGAGCGTGACCGTCGTCAGGCTATCCTGCAGGCAGAAGGCCAGAAGAAGTCCGCTATCCTGATTGCAGAAGGTGAACGTGAATCCGCTATTCTGAAGGCTGACGCTGAGAAGCAGGCCTCCATCCTGGCCGCTGAAGCCGAAAAGCAGGCTGCTATCCTGAGAGCTGACGGCGAAGCACAGGCTATTCTTGCTGTCCAGAAGGCTATGGCCGATTCTCTGGAACTGCTGAACGAGAAGGCTCCTAACGACCAGATCATCAAGCTCAAGGCCATCGAGGCTATGCAGAAGGTTGCCGACGGTAAGGCAACCAAGATCATCATCCCCTCTGAGATGCAGGGTCTTGTCGGCATGGCTACCGGTATTGTCGAAGGCGTCAAGCAGCACTAAGCGTCATTCCAGATTTGGTGCATAAATAAAAACTGTAAGCGCTCCCCATGGAAAATGGGGAGCGCTTTTTTTCAGCAAAAAGCCGGTCTTGTGTGGCGTGTCGTAAGTCTTGTGAATCATCACCAAACTTCACAGTACCTTATCGGCAAATTTGCACCAGTTTCGTCGAACTGTATAAGATTTTTGTTCATATATGCACATAATGGCGATATTTACCGATATGATTGTACTGAGAATCTCTTTTTTCAGGTTGATATCCCTATCAGGGTATGGTAATATACAGATGGCAAAATTTAGCGTTTCAAACACGGTTTTTACCAAAATCCAGTGTGCATGCGGGTTTATCCCCGTTACAACATAATAGGAGGAATTCATTTATGGAAACTTATGGCATTGAAAAGCTGGGCATTCTGAATCCCAGCGCTGTTTACCGTAACATGTGCGTTGCTCAGCTGACCGAGGCTGCTCTGCGCCGTGGTGAAGGCAAGCTCTCCGACACTGGCGCTCTGGTGGTTACCACCGGCAAGTACACAGGCCGTTCTCCTGACGATAAGTTCATCGTCGATACTCCTGCTATCCACGACGACATTTCCTGGGGCAAGGTCAATCGTCCCATTTCCAAAGAGAAATTTGAAGCTCTGAAGTCCAAAGCCACAGCTTACCTGCAAAACCGGGAAGTTTTCATTTTCGACGGTTTCGCCGGCGCAGATAAGAAATACACTCAGAAATTCCGAGTCATCAACGAACTGGCTTCTCAGAACCTGTTCATTCATCAGCTGCTGATCCGTCCCACCGCAGAGGAGCTGGCTAACTACGGTGAGCCTGACTACACCATCATCTGCGCTCCCGGCTGCAAGGCTGATCCCGTCAAGGACGGCGTTCACTCCGAAGCTGCCATCATCATTGATTACGAAGCTCATGAGATCCTGATTATTGGCTCTGCTTATGCCGGCGAGATCAAGAAATCCGTTTTCTCTACCATGAACTACGTACTTACCAAGATGAACGTTCTGCCCATGCACTGCTCCGCCAACATGGACCCCGTGACCCACGACACCGCCGTTTTCTTCGGTCTGTCCGGCACCGGCAAGACCACCCTGTCTGCTGACCCCGCCCGTAAGCTCATCGGCGACGACGAGCACGGCTGGTGTGACAACGGTGTGTTCAACATCGAAGGCGGCTGCTACGCAAAGTGCATCGGTCTGAAGGCCGAAAATGAGCCTGACATCTACAATGCCATCCGCTTCGGTGCTCTGGTAGAGAACGTCATCATGGACGACGAGACCCGTCAGTTTGACTTCGAGGACGGCTCTCTGACTGAAAACACCCGTGTGGGTTACCCCATCGAATACATCTCCAACTCTCAGATTCCCGGCGAGGGCGGCATCCCCAAGGTTGTCATCTTCCTGACCGCCGATGCCTTTGGCGTTCTGCCTCCCATCAGCCGTCTGAGCCGTGACGCTGCCATGTACCATTTCGTCACCGGCTTTACCTCTAAGCTGGCCGGTACTGAGCGTGGTGTCACCGAGCCTCAGCCTACCTTCTCTACCCTGTTCGGCGAGCCCTTTATGCCCATGGATCCCTCTGTCTATGCTCAGATGCTGGGCGACAAGCTGGATCAGTACGGTACCAAGGTTTACCTTGTGAACACCGGCTGGGCAGGCGGCTCTGCTTCCATGGGCGCAAAGCGCATGAAGCTGGCTTACACCCGTGCCATGGTCACCGCTGCTCTGAACGGCTCCTTCGAGACCGTAGAGTTTAAGCACCATGACGTTTTCAACGTCGATTACCCCACCTCCTGCCCCAACGTCCCCGACGAAATGCTGGACGCTCGTGGCATGTGGGCTGACAAGGCAGCTTACGACGAGCAGGCCAATAAGCTGGCTTCCATGTTCGAGGCTAACTTCGCCAAGAAGTATCCCAACATGCCTGCCAATATTGTTAACGCCGGCCCCAAGGCTAAGTAATTTTTTCCGAAGTTTTGCGATAGCCGGGGGGCGACCTCCGGCTATCAGTGTGAATACAGCCCTGTTGCTTCCGCTTTTTGATGCCAAGGCTGTATCCCGGAATATTTCCGCTTACTAAATCCATCTCACGGAGGTTAACAACAATGGCTCAGAAAGTTCAGTTTGTAGAGACTGTACTGCGTGACGCAAACCAGTCTCTGATTGCTACCAGACTGCCCTACGATAAGTTCGAGCCCATGCTCTCAACCATCGACAAGGTCGGTTACTATGCCGCCGAATGCTGGGGCGGTGCTACCTTTGACGTGTGCCTGCGGTATCTTCACGAAGATCCTTGGGAACGTCTGCGCAAAATCCGTGCAAAAATGCCCAATACCAAGCTGCAAATGCTGCTGCGTGGTCAGAATGTTTTGGGCTACTCCCACTATCCTGATGATTTCGTAAGGCTTTTCGTTCAGAAGTCCGTGGAAAACGGCATCGACGTCATTCGTATCTTTGACGCTCTGAACGATGTAAAAAACCTCAAGGTCGCTATGGAAGCCACCGTCAAGGCAGGCGCCATCGCTTCCGGCACCATCTCCTACACCACCTCCCCTGTCCACACCCACGCCAAATACGTGCAGATGGTCAGCGAATTGAAGGAAATGGGTGCTTCTACCATCTGTATCAAGGATATGGCGGGCATCATGGGTCCCAAGGAGGCCTACGATCTGGTTTCCGCCATCAAGGACGCTCATCCCGACCTGCCCATCGACCTGCACACCCACTGCACCACAGGTCTTGCCTTCATGACCTACCTCAAGGCCGTGGAAGCCGGTGTCGATATCATTGATACTGCCATCTCCCCCATGTCCGGCGGTACCTCTCAGCCCGCAACCGAGACCCTTGCCTATGCACTGCGTCAGCTGGGTTATGAGGTCGATCTGGATGACACTGCTACCAAGGCCATCGCAGACTACTTCAAGGGCGTTCGTGATGAATACCTGAAGGACGGCACCATGATGCCCAAGTCCATGGCTACCGACACCCAGTGCCTGACCTATCAGGTTCCCGGCGGTATGCTGTCCAACCTGCTGAGCCAGCTCAAGCAGATGAATGCGCTGGATCGTTTTGACGAAGCACTGCTGGAGACCCCCAAGGTCCGTAAAGATATGGGTTATCCTCCTCTGGTCACCCCCACCTCTCAGATGGTAGGCGTGCAGGCTGTGCGGAACGTTCTGGACGGTCAGCGTTACAAGACCGTCTCCAAAGAAATCAAGGCTTACTGCCGTGGCGAGTACGGTGATACTCCTGCTCCCATTGACCCCGAGATCAAGAAGCAGATTTTGGGCGACGAACAGCCTCTGACCGGCCGCTACGCCGACACGCTGGCGCCCATCGTGGAACCCACCCGCAAAAAGCTGGAGGGTATTGCCAAGTCCGACGAGGATGTTCTGTCCTACATCGCCTTCCCCAACCTGGCTGAGAAGTTCTTCGAGGAACGCAAGGCCAAGGAAGAGAATGAAGTGACCTACACCATCGTCGAAGCGTAAGGAGGCATGCAGTTATGGAACACATTGGTATCCTGGATGCCCTCATCGTAGCTCTGCTGGGTTACGGTGTTGTGTTCTTCGGTCTGATCCTGCTGATGATCGTTGTTATCATCATCGGCAAGATTTTTGTGAACCTGGAGCACAAAAAACAGGCTGCCCCCGCAACTGAAACTGCCGTCACCCCTGTTGTCGAGGACGCTCCCGTCGCCCCCGGTGCTGCCGGTCAGCTGAAGCTCTATGACGTAGAGCCTAAAACTGCGGCTATGATTATGGCAATCGTTGCTGACAAGATGGGCAAGCCCATCAATGAACTGCGCTTCATTTCCATCAAGGAGGTCAAGTAATCATGAAATATAAAGTGACCCTGAACGGCCGTACCTACGAAGTTGAGGTCGAGGCCGGTAAGGCTATGCTGTTGGATGAGTACGAAGCCATTGCTCCTGCGGCCCCCGCAGCTGCCGCTGCTCCTGCTCCTGTGGCTGCTGCAGCACCCGCTGCACCTGCCGCTCCCGTTGTCACCGGTGCCGGTGAACCGGTTACCGCTCCCATGCCCGGCAACATTCTGAAGGTCAACGTCACCACCGGTCAGACCGTCAAGGCCGGCACCGTGCTGTGCGTTCTGGAAGCAATGAAGATGGAGAACGAGATCATGGCTCCTAAGGATGCCACTGTCACGCAGGTTCTGGTTTCCAAGGGCTCTACCGTCGACACCGGCGCTCCTCTGGTCGTCCTCGCTTAAGGAGGGATGACCAATGATAAATGTTGGTGATATTCTTCTGAATCTGTGGAATAGCAGCGGTTTTGCCGCTATTTTCTCAGGTTTCGTCAGCAATGGCGGCTGGCAGAATCTGGTGATGCTGATCATCGCCTGTGTGCTGCTGTATTTAGGCATCGTCAAGAAGTTCGAGCCGCTGCTGATGGTTGGCATTGCCTTTGGCTGTCTGCTGACCAACCTGCCCGGTGCAGGGCTTTACCATCAGGAGCTGTGGGATGCGTTTATGAATCCCGACAGTCCTATGTATCACAGCTACGGTGCCATCATGCGTGATGGCGGTCTGCTGGATATCTTCTACATCGGCGTGAAAACCAGTCTGTATCCCTGCCTGATTTTCATGGGTGTCGGTGCGATGACCGACTTTGGCCCGCTGCTGTCCAATCCCAAGAGCCTGTTGCTGGGCGCAGCTGCTCAGCTGGGCGTGTTTGTTGCATTCTTCGGTGGTATCCTGCTGGGCTTTACCGGTCCTGAATCCGCTTCAATCGGCATCATCGGCGGTGCTGACGGTCCTACCGCCATCTTCCTGACCACCATGCTGGCCCCCCACCTGCTGGGTGCCATTGCCGTGGCTGCTTATTCCTATATGGCCCTGATCCCTCTGATCCAGCCGCCTATTATGAATCTGCTCACCACCCCCGAACAGCGAAAGATCAAGATGGTTCAGACTCGTACCGTTTCCAAGTCCGAGAAGATCCTGTTCCCCATCGTGGTCACCCTGTTTGTGGCACTGCTGCTGCCTGACACTGCTCCTCTTATCGGCTGTCTGATGCTGGGCAACCTGCTGAAGGAAACCGGCGTCACTGATCGCCTGTCCGACACCGTTCAGAATGCACTGATGAACATCGTCACCATTCTGCTGTCCACCGCCGTGGGCGCAACCATGGTCGGTGCTACCTTCCTGACAGCTCAGACCCTGAAGATTGTTGTTCTGGGCATTGTTGCCTTCGGCATCTCCACCACCGGCGGTCTGCTGGGTGGCGTGATCATGTGCAAGGCCACCAAGGGCAAGGTCAATCCTCTCATTGGCTCCGCCGGTGTCTCTGCCGTGCCTATGGCCGCCCGTGTGTCCAACAAGGTCGGTCAGGAGAACAATCCTGCAAACTTCCTGCTGATGCACGCTATGGGTCCCAACGTGGCCGGTGTCATCGGCTCCGCCATCGCTGCCGGCTTCCTGCTGAGCGTCTTTGGCTGATATCTCACAAAAAATCCCCACTCTCACGAGTGGGGATTTTCCTATTTAAAAATTCCTTATTTCGGCTCCCCGACTTCAAACACACGGAAGCCTTCGCCGTGGACTTCGTTTGACTCCAGCACGATGGTAAACGCCTTGGGGTCGGCTTCTTTTACGCACCGCTGGACAAGATACATCTCTCTGTTGCCACATGCAGTCAGAACCACATCTTTCTTGTCCTGCTGATAACCACCCGCTCCGTGAAGAATGGTACTGCCTCGTCCGCAGCTTTGGTCAATGGCATCTGCAATACGTTTTCCGTGATCTGTGACAATCAGGGCACACTTGCCGGAATTCATGCCGTAAATCAGCTTGTCCACCATCAGCGCAAACAGGAAATTGATAATCATACCGTAGACAATGCCATCGATATCCCGGAACAGCAGACCACCTGCCAGAATAATGCCCACGTCAGACAGAAACGCAATATTTCCCAAAGAGAGATACGGCTTCAGTGCCTTTACCGCCATGATGATAAAATCCGTGCCGCCGGTAGAGGAGTTCTGGGTGTAAATCAGCGCATAGCCCAGACCGCCCAAAACGCCGGTGCAAATTGCGGAAATCATACGGCTTCCGGTGTAGATGGGAAGCAGCGGTGCAAGGTAGTCAACCATCAGAGAGCTGATGACGATACACCGCAGAGAACGCAAAAAGAACTTGCGTCCCAGAAGCTTATAACAAAGAATTGCAACAGGAATATTCAGCAACATGGTGGTCAAACCAATAGGCAGCTTAAAAAGGCGGTAGAGAATCAGCGCAATTCCCGAAAAACCGGTCATAGGGAACTTCGATGCAACCGCAAAATTGTAGATACCAATTGCAACCAGAAAGCTTCCTACGATTTCAACTGTAACTTCCTTGACTATCTGTTTATAATTAGACATACTGCTCTCCCTCAGAATGTAAAATAAAAAAAGCTCATGCGATTACAACACAGGGCTATAATCCGCATAAGCTCTTCCGAAAATAGTGTACTGGATTTTTGAAAACTTGTCAAGAGTCCTTTGGGTAAAGTAAGCGATGCACAATCCTGTGCATCGCTTACTTTTTCCTCTTTGACCGGGGTGTAACCGTGGAAAATTTTACTCTTGATCCTTCTTTTCAATATTGAGCTTCCTTTCCAGCCAATCCTTGCCGTCAACAAACCGAGCAACAATAAAGCTTGCAACATAGTCTCCGGCGGCGTTGACCATGGTGGCAGGAGGGTCAATAAGATTTCCCAATGCCAGTGCAAAGGGGTAGGCAACGGCCATCTGCTCCGGAAAGAAAATGGTGCACAGTGCCAGTTCGCCCGTGCCGCCGCCACCGGGAATACCGGACATAGCGACCGAGGACAGCACCGCCACAACGATAGCAAGAATGGCTCTTCCGGTGCCAAAATCCTGACCGAACAGACCAAACAGGAAGGCTACCTTAATAATAGCGGACATGGCAGAGCCGTCCATGTGCATGGTAGCGCCCAGAGGAACGACAATATTGGAAACGTCCTTATTGATGCCGGTTGCCTCAGCAGCTTCCATGTTGGCAGGGATGGTCGCCACACTGGAGCAGGTACCGAAGGATACAGCTGCCGGCTCGAACAGATGCTGTGCCATCACCTTTGGGCCATGCTTGCCGCCGCCAAACCGGGCATACAGGGGGAAAAATACGAACATATAGGCAAAGCTGACGCCGTAGTAGATAAGAAGTGTCCGACTGTAATCGCCAATCAGCTCCGGACCGTAGTCTGCAACCAGAGAGGCGAAAAAGCCAAAGAAACCGATGGGCGCATAGTAGGTGATAATTTTCACCGTTTTCATGATACAGCCTGTGAGATCTTCCAGCATAGCGGCGGTTTTGGTGGCAGGGCCGCCGTTCATCTGAATACCGAAGCCAAAAAGCACTGCCGCCACGATCAGGGGCAGAACAGCCTGACGGCTCCACAGCTCCAGAAAATCAGGCTTCGTAAAGAAATTGACGATCAGATCCGCAACACCGAGCGTCTTTTGCACTTCTCCGGCCTCTATATGATATGTACCCACAACCACAGGGAAAATCTGAACTACCGCATACATAATCACAGCGGCAATGCCGGCAGTAACAAAGAAGGTCGCAAGGGTGACGCCCATGACCTTACCGGCTCGCTTCATATTCTGCATATTGGCAATAGCCGAAGCGATGGAACAGAACACCATGGGAACTACCACGCAGAACATGAGGTTCGTAAATACAGTTCCCAAGGGCTTGAGACCGGGTGCAACTCCGGGCCACACCAAGCCCACCACGCAGCCGGACGTGATGCCGATGAGCATGCAAATAATAAATCCGTAGTTTTTCAGAAACCTGTTTTTCATTCCAACCTGACCTCCATGGGTAATTTCGCTTACCTTTCTATTTTACTGGGCATGACTTGCAAATAAAACACAATTTATGCTATACTTATTGCAAAAGATGCTCTTTGAAAAGGAGATGCCATGGAAACAGAATACGAAAAACGAGGCTATCTGCTGGAAGATTTCCGGCTCTTTCACTTGCAGGACGCTCAGGGCACAAAAATCGATTACCACTACCACGAATTCTGCAAATTGCTGCTGCTGCACTCCGGCTCCGGCAGTTACAGCGTGGAAGGTCAGCGTTACACCCTCACCGCCGGAGACATGGTACTCATTGGCAGTCGGTGCGTCCACCGACCCGAATTTGAGCCGGGAATCCCATATGAGCGCACCATTATATATATATCCCCGGAATTTCTGCGAAAGCACTCTACAACTGACTGCGAACTGGAGGACTGCTTCAGGTCACCCCTCCGTCATGTGCTGCGTCTGCCCGAATCACACCGGCGCAGACTGTTTCAACAGGCAGATACGCTGGAGCAGGAGCTTTCCGGCAGCGGTTACGGTCGGGTCATACGCAGTACCGCACTGCTGCTGGGGCTGCTGGTGGACATCGGCAGGGCCATACAGCAGGACGGAAACCAGCCGGAACCCTCCCAGCCCCACAGCCGCCGAGTTCTGGACATTCTACGCTATCTGGATGCCCATTTGACCGAGGACATCACCATCGATGATCTGGCAGAACAGTTCTATCTCAGCAAATACCACATGATGCGCCTGTTTCGCCGTGAAACGGGAGATTCCATCCACGGATACCTCACCGACCGCCGTCTGCTCCACGCCAAAGACCTGATTGCTCAGGGAAAAAGCGCAACCGACGCCTGTTTTCTCTCCGGCTGGCGAAGCTATTCGTCCTTTACAAGAGCTTACGGCAAGCGTTTTGGCACCACCCCTACGGGCAGAAACGATACTTTTGCACGGGCTGACGAAACCTATGAGTAAGTTATTCACAAAATCGTCTTTAATTCCCATTCCATGTGTGATATAATGGGCAAAATTGGTTTGAGATCGATATTTCTAATCTTAAAGGAGTTTTCTTATGGGACTTTTTACAAAACTGTTTGGCACCCCCTCTGAGCGGGAGCTGAAAAAGATCCGTCCGTTGGTGGACAAGATCCTGGCTCTGGAGGATACCTATAAAGCACTGTCCGAAGACGAACTGAAGGCCAAGACCCCGGAATTTAAAGAGCGTCTGGCAAACGGTGAAACTCTGGACGACATCCTGCCGGAGGCCTTTGCCACCGTCCGAGAGGCCGCTGACCGTGTGCTGGGTATGCGCCCCTACCCTGTTCAGCTCATCGGCGGTATTATTCTGCATCAGGGTCGTATCGCTGAAATGAAAACCGGCGAAGGTAAAACTCTGGTGGCTATTCTGCCCTGCTACCTTAACGCTCTGACCGGTCGTGGTGTCCATGTGGTCACCGTCAACGAATACCTCGCCAAGCGTGACTCTGAGTGGATGGGCAAGGTTCATCGCTATCTGGGTCTGACCGTTGGTTTGATCATTCCCGGCATGACCCCGGCTGAGCGTCGTGAGTCCTACGCCGCCGACATCACCTACTGCACCAACAACGAGCTGGGCTTTGACTACCTCCGTGACAACATGGCAATCTACAAGTCCGAGCTTGTCCAGCGTGGTCATTATTTCGCCATCGTGGACGAGGTGGACTCCATCCTCATCGATGAAGCCCGTACCCCTCTGATTATTTCCGGCAAGGGCGAGGATTCCTCCAAGCTCTACGAAATGGCCGATTACTTTGTATCTACCCTGCGCAAGCAGGTTTTCGCCAAAACCGACGAAAAGGAAGTGCAGGACGACTACGACTGCGACTACTTTGTTGACGAAAAGAGCCGCACCGTATCTCTGACCGCCAGCGGTATCGCCAAGGCCGAAAAGTACTTCGGCGTTGAAAATCTGGCAGATGCCGACAATACCACCCTGTCCCACCACATCAATCAGGCCATGAAAGCCCGTGGCCTCATGAAGCGGGACATCGACTATGTGGTCAAGGACGGCCAGATCATCATTGTTGACGAGTTTACCGGCCGTCTGATGTACGGCAGACGCTACAACGAAGGTCTGCATCAGGCCATCGAAGCAAAGGAAGGCGTCACCGTGGCAGGTGAAAGCAAGACCCTTGCTACCGTCACCTTCCAGAACTTCTTCCGTCTTTACGACAAGCTCTCCGGCATGACCGGTACCGCTCTGACCGAGGAAGAGGAATTTTCCACCATCTACAAGCTGGACGTGGTGGAAATCCCCACCAACCGTCCTGTTCAGCGTCAGGACCATTCTGACGTGGTGTACAAAACCGAAATGGGCAAATTCCGTGCCATCATCCAGCAGGTCAAGGAATGTTACGCCAAGGGTCAGCCTGTTCTGGTCGGTACCATTTCCATTGAAAAGAGTGAGATACTTAGCAAGCTTCTGAAAAAAGAAGGCATTCCCCACAATGTGCTGAACGCAAAGTACCATGAGCAGGAAGCTCAGATCGTCGCACAGGCCGGTCACTTCGGTGCTGTCACCATCGCTACCAACATGGCAGGCCGTGGTACCGATATCATGCTGGGCGGTAACGCCGAGTATATGGCAAAGAACGAAATGCGCAAGCAGGGCGTTGCCGAGGAGCTGATTGCTGAGGCTGACTCCTATGCCGAAACCGACAATCAGGAAATTCTCGACGCCCGCAAGCAGTACGAGACACTGCTGCATCAGTACAAGGAGCAGATCAAGGAATACGCCGAAAAGGTGCGTGCCGCCGGCGGTCTGTTCATCATCGGTACCGAGCGTCACGAGTCCCGCCGAATCGACAACCAGCTCCGTGGCCGTGCCGGTCGTCAGGGCGATCCAGGTGAGAGCCGGTTCTACCTGAGCCTGCAGGACGACCTCATGCGTCTGTTCTCCTCTGACCGGATCATGAGCATGATGGATACCCTGAAAATTGACGAGGACACCCCCATTGACGCAAAGATCCTTTCCAATGCCGTGGAAAACGCCCAGAAGAATATCGAAAGCCGGAACTTCCGCATCAGAAAAACCGTCCTTGAATATGACGATGTCATGAACACCCAGCGTGAGGTCATCTATGCCCAGCGTCAGAAGGTGCTGGACGGCGAGGATCTGCGTGAAAACATGATGACCATGCTGCGTGATCTGGTAGAAACCACCGTCACCACAGCTCTGGCTGATTGCGGCGGCGTGGTGGACGAAGCCAGCATCAAGCAGGTTCTGGCACATTTTGAAGGCATTTTCTTCCCCAAGGGCAGCTTTACTGCCCCTGAGCAGGCAGATGCCCGGAGCCTGACGGATACCATCTATGATCTGGCAGTGCAGACCTACGAAAAGAAGGAAGAACTCTATACCCCTGCCATCCTGCGGGAGCTGGAGCGTGTGGTCATGCTTCGTGTCGTGGACGAATATTGGATGGACAATATCGATGCCATGGACGAACTGAAGCAGGGCATCGGTCTGCGTGCCTACGGTCAGCATGACCCTGTCATCGCCTACAAGGAAGAGGGCTACGAGATGTTCCAGGCCATGGTGCAGGCGATCCGGGAAGAAACCGTTCGCCGGATGTTCCTGGTGCAGCTGCGTCCCCAGCAGGAGGTCAAGCGTGAACGTGTTGCCAAAGAAACCGGCACCACTGCCGCCACCAAGACTGTGGTCAAGCAGGCCCCAATCCACAAGGGAAACAAAGTCGGTCCCAACGATCCCTGTCCCTGCGGCAGCGGCAAGAAGTATAAAAACTGCTGCCGTCAGAAGGATATTGCCGCCGGTCTGGAGCGTTAATTTCAGCATTACCTATAGCCGGTGGGTGCTTGGTGCAGTTGTGATTCTTCTGCTTCCGGGCACCCCTCGGTAACGTTTCACGACCTTAAATTCGGGCAATGCCCTAAGGGAGATTTCCTATGTCTATCATCACAAAGCGAAACGGCGCACTTGAATATCTGACCGCTGAGGGAATCGCCGCGCCTCACTGCTTCACCACTCGTCTGGGCGGTGTCAGTACCGGGCATCTGGCATCCCTCAACATTGGGATTCACCGGGGCGATGACGCTGAAAATGTTCTGCATAATTACGAGATTCTCGGAAATGAGCTTGGTTTTGATCCACACGATCTGGTTCTTACCACCCAGACTCATACGGATATCGTCACCGCTGTGGACAAATCTCACTGCGGCGCAGGACTTTTCGGTCCGGAGCTGCCGGAGTGTGACGCTCTCATCACCAACACCCGTGGCGTGGGTCTGGTGGTTTTCACCGCCGACTGCACCCCCATTTTGTTCCACGACCCGGTAACAGGTGCCGTCGGTGCGGCACACGCCGGTTGGCGGGGCACCGCTGCCGGAATCGCCGCCAAAACCGTAGAGGCCATGGTGCGCAGCTACGGCTGCGACCCCAAAAATATCCGTGCCGCCATTGGTCCGAATCTTGCCATGTGCTGTTTTGAAACCGACGAAGATGTCCCCAACGCCATGGTCGATGCTCTGGGTCAGGAGGCTGCGCCCTTTATCAGGCAGTGCGGCGAAAAATTCCATGTTGACCTGAAAGCCATCAACGCCCTGTGGCTGAAAAAAGCAGGACTGACCTGCATCGAAATCAGCGGCGAATGTACCATGTGCCAGCCCAATCGGTTCTGGTCTCACCGGGTCACCCATGGCATCCGTGGATCTCAGGGTGCTATTATCCTATGCAAGGAGGGAACCAGATGAAAAAGCTTCTCCCCCTGATTTTGTCCTGTTCCATGATTTTGGGTTCTCTTGCTGGCTGCGCCGCCGAAAACAAACCCTATGTTCCTACCGGAAACGGCTTGGTGGACGAAAACGGCAACGCCTATGTCACTACCCCCGATGAGGAAAAAAACCCTCAGGCACTGACACTGGCATACTACCCCGACCGCTCCTTAAATCCCTATCAGTGTACGGATTTCACCAACAGAACCCTGTTTTCCTTGATTTATCAGGGACTTTTTGCCGTAGATCGGAAAAACGATCCAGTACCCATTCTTTGTAAACAGTACAAGGTCTCCTCCGACTACCGCACCTACACCTTCTACATCGAAAATGCCACCTTCTCCGACGGCACGCCCCTGACTGTTGACGATGTTCTTGCCAGCTATCAGGCCGCCAAGGAGAGTAAATATTTTGCCGGACGCTTCCAGCATGTCAAAAATATGGAGACCTCTGAAGACGGCGGCATCACCTTTACCATGGACACCCCCGTGGAAGAGCTGTGCCTGCTGCTGGACATTCCCATTGTCAAGGCCAGCGAAGTGGAGTCCGAGCGCCCTCTGGGCACCGGCCCTTATGTAATGGAGGATGCCCTCACCGGTACCCACCTGCGCCGTCAGTCCAGCTGGTGGACATCTGCTGAGCTGGTTGCCACCGCTGAATCCATCCCCCTGGTGGAGGGTAAGTCTGCCAACCAGATTCGAGATGAATTTGAATTTGGCGATGTGGGTCTGGTCTGCGCCAACCCCAGTTCCGATACCTATGCGGATTTCCGCTGCGACTACGAGCTGTGGGACTGCGAAAGCGGCATCTTCCTGTATCTGGGCTGCAACGTCACATACAGTCAGGAGGGTCTGTTCAGTAAACCCGAGGTACGTTCTGCTCTGACTTACGTCATCAATCGCAAGGCTCTGGCAGAAAAGTACTATAACGGCTTTGGCCAGCCTACTACCATTCCTGCATCCCCCTCTTCCCCCTACTATTCCTCTGCACTGGCTTCCCGGTACACCTACGATCCCATGAAATTCGTCAATGCCATCCAGAATTTGAAGCTGCCGGAAGATCCGGTGCGGCTGCTGGTGAACAAGGACGACAGTCTGCGGCTGCGTGTTGCCCGTGACATTGCCCAGATGCTGACGGAATCCGGTATGAAGACCGAGGTGCTGGAATACAACACCCAGCAATACAATGCTGCTTATTATGCCGGCAATTTTGACCTTTATCTGGGACAAACCCGCCTGTCGCCCAATATGGATCTGACCGCCTTTTTCCATCCCTACGGCGCTCTGAGCTTTAATGGCATGTCCGATCCCCTCATTTACAATCTGAACTGCAACGCTTTGGAAAACCACGGCAACTACTACAATCTGCATAAGGCTGTGGCCGACGACGGCAGGCTCTGTCCTATCCTCTTCAGCAGCTACGCCGTTTACGCCACCCGTGGTCTGCTGACAAACCTGTCCCCTGCCAGAGATAACGTGTTCTTCTACACCTTGGGCAAAACCATGGAAGATGCTCTGATCCCCACTGTTTACGACAGTGATGGACAGGAAACCTAAAAATAGCACAGTGCTTTCCTTTTTTCAGGCACCGTGTTATAATATGTTGGATACTTATTGAAGTATCTGTATCTGTGTTTTGAAAGGATGATTCCAGATGAAGAAACTACTCGCACTGATGCTGGTGCTGAGCATGATGCTCTGTGCCTGCGGTAAACCCAAAGATGAGACTCCCGAAACCACTGTCAGCGAAACACAAAGCACCGAAGAAGCTACCGAAGCACCCACCGAGGCACCGACTCAGCCCGCTCCCATTGTTTACAGAAACCCCCTCTCCGGCAAGGTTGTGGACAGCCCCATGGATACCCGTGTGGTGGCTGTGACCATCAACAACATTCCCCCAGCTCTGCCTCTGTGCGGTATCAACGATGCAGATATGTTCTTTGAAATGTACATCAACGACTACGCAACCCGAGGTCTGGCATTGTTTGCCGACATTCGTAATGCTGGCAAGATTGGTTCTGTCCGCAGCATCCGCTACAACTTCACAGACATCGCCCAGTCCTATGACGCTTTCATCGCACACTCTGGCGGCAGCGTAGAGGTTCTTTCCGATGCCAACAAGTACATCGATCACCTGAATATCGGCACCGGCAAAACTGACACAAGCAGTTACTCCTTCCGTGATTCCGACAGAAGACACTCCGGCTACGCCCTTGAGCACACCTTGTTCGCAAACGGCAAGGCTCTCTACGAGCACCTGCTGAACAAGAACGTTCGCATGACCCGTGACCCCGAAAAGGACTTTGGTATGCACTTTGTTGAGGACGGCACTCCCGCAGGCGGTGAAGCTGCCTCTCAAATCACCATCAACCTGATTCACAAGGGTCACAGCAAGAAAACCATCATGACCTATGACGAAAAAACCGGCCTGTACAACTTCTCTCAGTACAAGAGGGATATGATCGACGGCAACACCAAGGAGCCCATTGCCTTTAAGAACGTATTTATCCTGATGGCTCAGGTAAATAACAAGGGTGTCTACCACGTTGCAGACCTGGACGGCAGCGGCAATGGCTACTATGCCTGCGGCGGCAAGCTGATCCCCATCAAGTGGCATCGTGAAGATCCCAACGCTCCCTTTACCTTCACGCTGACTGACGGTTCTCCCCTCCAGCAGGGTGTGGGCTCCAGCTATTTCGCCATTGCTCCTCTGGAATCCAAAATCAGCTGGTAAAGAAAATCAGCATCTTGTCGTGAAGTATGCACGAAAAAAATGGGTTTTCTACAAATCCCACAGTTTACAATCGAATGTAGGTATTGTATAATAAATCCGTACGGGATTATCGATTTCGTATTTTAATTCATCCAAAGTACCACACATCGTGGTAATTTATGAAATGGAGGAAATTCACAATGTCTGTTAAAGTTGCAATTAACGGTTTCGGTCGTATCGGTCGTCTGGCTTTCCGTCAGATGTTCGGTGCAGAGGGTTACGAGGTTGTCGCTATCAATGACCTGACCTCCCCCAAGATGCTGGCTCACCTGCTGAAGTACGACTCCACTCAGGGCAACTACGCTGCTCAGGGTCATGTCGTTGAGGCTGGCGAGGATCACATCGTTGTCGACGGCAAGAAGATCACCATCTACGCTAAGGCTAACGCTGCTGAGCTGCCCTGGGGCGAGCTGGGTGTTGACGTCGTTCTGGAGTGCACCGGTTTCTACACTTCCAAGGCTAAGGCACAGGCTCACATCGATGCAGGTGCTAAGAAGGTCGTTATCTCCGCTCCCGCTGGCAATGACCTGCCCACCGTCGTTTACAACGTCAACCATAACTCCCTGACCAAGGAAGACAACATCATTTCTGCTGCTTCCTGCACCACCAACTGCCTGGCTCCCATGGCTAAGGCTCTGAATGACCTGGCTCCCATCAAGTCCGGCATTATGTGCACCATCCACGCTTACACCGGCGACCAGATGATCCTGGACGGCCCCCAGAGAAAGGGCGACCTGCGTCGTTCTCGC
>RCNI01000358.1_pt1 | contig 31039 bp, 29 predicted proteins | sample 2041151 | NCBI WGS metagenome assembly RCNI01 (sample SAMN09708214, study PRJNA481090) | feces metagenome | isolation source: feces | place: Antarctica: Albino Rookery
TACCCAGACCCGGGGTCGAACCGGGATGGATGTTACTCCACTGGTGTTTGAGACCAGCGCGTCTACCGATTCCGCCATCTGGGCAACTCTTTTCCTTAATTGCGATGCAAAGGTATGCTTTATTATTTAATTGTGCAAACCTTTGCTCACTTTTTTATCTATTTTCCTGCATTTTTTTTGCAATGACATAAATCGGATGGTAAGTGAGGCTTACACCTCCTTCAGGAAGAGAGAATCGACGCTCATAATCAGAACAAAATTCCGCCAAACGACTGCGAGTCCAAACATACCCTCCAATACCTGTCACTCCGGTTTCTTTCAAATGTTTCAATACTTCCATAGGAGATTCAAAAACCAAGCGCCTTATTTCTTCATCGGAATACAAAATCTGATACAGAGAACTTAATTCACCGGTCAACTGATGCCGTGAACGGTAAGGAAGGGACACCGATGTCAGCTGAGCCACTTCTTCCAAATTACGAGGACCAAACGTTGTAAATGCCCAGCAACCTCCATCCCTCAGACAATGGAAACATTTCACAAAGAAATCTTCAGGAGAATCAAACCACTGAATAACCGAACAAGACACAAACAAATCTTGATTTACTGGAAATTCCATCCGTTCTGCATCTCCAGGACAAAAGATTACCTGCCCTGACATAAGGTCGTCTAAATATAATTTCACCTCAGGGCAAAGGTCATTCAATAGTAAAGTCTTAGGAGATTCATCCGACAAATAGGCACGGGTGAATGCACCAGTACCACAACCTATTTCCACAATACGCTGCCTCTCACAAGAGGGAATATAAGTCTTTACTAGCTGCGACATACGATGCGCCACCTCTAATTGAACATTAGCCTTCTGAATATAGGTAGGTACCGCTTTAGAAAAACGGCGGCGAATCAACGATTTATCCATAAATCCTCCTCTCCTGCCAACAGTCTGTCAAACAAATCTTCATCATAATGCTCTACTGGAAGCACCTGAACCGGAACCTTATCCCATGCGTTTTGCTGCGCTGCTGAAGGAAATATCTTATCCTCACTGCCCACCAAAGCCTTGTCCCAATGAAATGATGGCACCTCATTCTCCTGTACAATTTCATAAAGATAAGCTAATTCCTGATGCAGACTATCTACCGTACGATAAGGTGCATGAGCCAAAAACAACTTCACTCCTTGAACTGATCCACAAATCCTTCTGCGGAAACGAGTAAGCACAGATGGAGAGAAGTTATCAAGCGTACCCCGGAAGATTGCTTCGGGAATACCCAACCGGTCATCAATCGGAGAAAGAGTTCCATTGACAGCCAGACGACCTCCCCACGGATAAGTACGCCCCTCAAAGATTTTCCCAGCCACCCATACTCCCATCGACCAAGCCAGCAAGCGGATTTCACGATAATCTTCCAATAAAGAATAGTTAAAATCGAGTTCTCTATAATCAAAGCACAACATATAGTCACAATCAGGAAATGTAGGACGGGCAAACAAGTGCTCGTCACTTCCCCACCCAGCAAAAAAGAGGAAAAGACATTCGTGATGTTTCTGTTTCAGAAAAATTTGTTTCATTCTATCGTATCTTTTAAGTTCATTATCCAACAGCCTATTACTGCAACAAGGCTTGTATCAAAGCATCCACTTCTGGTTCGGCCAGTGCTGCAGTGAGCGAAAAGCGCAAGCGCGAAGTTCCTTCGGGTACTGTAGGAGGACGTACTGGAAGCACATAAAAACCCTTACGCTGCATATCCATGGCTTTTTCAATAGCCAATTCACTAGTTCCAAGAGTAAATGGAACAATATGACTATCAGAATTGCAAGATTTGCCTGACTGTATAATAGCCTGACGCAGTTTTTCGGAAAGACGATACAGATGTTGCCTGCGTGATTTCCATTCGGAAAGACGACGCACAACAAACAAGGTCCAAGAAATATTCACTGGTGGAAGTGCCGTAGTGAATATCAAAGTTCGCATCCGGTTGACCAAGTAGTCTTTCATCACTTTGCTACAAATTACAAAAGCTCCTACCGAAGCCAAAGCCTTGCCCAAGGTACCGCAAAGAAAATCTATCTCCCTTATACACCCTTGCTCCTCGGCTATACCCAGACCACACTCACCATATACTCCCACTCCATGAGCCTCATCTACATAAAGCATCACTTGCGGATAACGTTTCTTCATCGCCACCAGACGAGACAGGTCGGTTACATCGCCATCCATACTAAATACACTCTCGGTTACAAGAATGATGCGAGAGTAAGCTGCATGGTACTTTTGAAGCAACATCTCCAGCTGCTCCATATCTTGATGCCGATAACGGATGCAACGCGCCACCGACAAACGGATACCATCTATCAGACTGGCATGCACCAACTTGTCGGCCAATATCAAAGTCTGTGCATCTGTCACAGCCGGAAGGATACCAGTATTCAAATGATACCCACTACCCACCACCAATGCCGCCCCAGTTCCATATAATGCAGCCAGTTCATCTTCCAAAGTATCATAAACTGAGAAATTTCCGGTCAGCAACCGGGAAGAAGATGCAGAGAAAAGAAATTCCTCTACCTCTACCGCATTCAAGAACTCATCGCGCAACGAAACATCAGCAGCCAGACCCAGATAATCATTGGAAGAAAGATTACACATCTTTCTTCCATCACGCATCACCCATTTCCCTTGATATACTACATGCGGCAAACTGCGCAAGTTGCCCTGTTCCGACAACCTGCCCAACTCATCCTGATAAATATTCATCTTCCACCCTCCATTTATTCTACCAACGATATCTCACTTACAATCTTGAGCACTCCGGAAGTCAGGCTAGTTAGTTGAGCTTCACTGATAACAAAAGGCGGCATAATGTAAACGAGTTTTCCAAAAGGACGCACCCAAATACCTTCCTCCACAAACCGGCGCTGCATCCAAGCCATATCTACCGGCTGCTGCATCTCAATGACACCGATAGCACCCAGCACCCTCACATCTGCCACCTGCGGCCAATGAGATACAGGAGCCAGTTCCTCACGCAGCTGCCGTTCGATACGCTGTACCTTCTCCTGCCATCCATACGATAGCAACAAGTCGATGGAAGCGCAAGCCACAGCACAAGCCAACGGATTTCCCATAAAAGTAGGGCCATGCATAAAGGCTCCCGGAGAATGAGATGAAATACACTCAGCTACAGTATGATTGGTCAACACAGCCGAAAAAGTCATATACCCTCCTGTCATAGCCTTTCCGATGCACATAATATCCGGTTCCACTCCAGCATGCTCCCAAGCAAACAGTTTACCAGTACGGCCAAAGCCTGTAGCAATCTCATCGAAAATCAACAACAAGCCATACTCTTTACACAAAGCAGCTGCTTCCACCAAATACTGAGGATGATAAAACCTCATCCCTCCGGCCCCCTGCACTACAGGCTCTAAAATCAAGCCTGCCAGTTCCTGATAATGCTCCATCACCAGCTTGCGCAACGGAAGTATGTCTTCTTCATTCCACTCCCCATCATAAGAAGTCTGTGGAGAAGGCACAAAATACCGTACCGGAAGCGACTTGCCAAACAAACTGTGCATACCAGTCACCGGGTCGCATACCGACATTGCGTTCCACGTATCTCCATGATATCCCGAACGGATAGTCACAAAATTCGTCTTCTCTGGTTTTCCGGCTGCCACCTGATATTGAACCGCCATCTTCAAAGCCACCTCTACTGCTACCGAACCGCTGTCAGCATAGAAAATATGCTGCATAGAAGGCGGACAGATATCCAGCAGACGCTTTCCCAATGCAATCGCCGGCTCATGAGTCAGTCCACCAAACATCACATGCGACATCTGATGAAGCTGTTTCTCTACTGCCTGATTCAATACCGGATGATTATATCCATGTACAGCACACCACCACGACGACATCCCATCAATCAATGAAGTACCGTCTTCCAAAACGAGGGTACATCCCTCTGCACTCCTTACTTTATAAGTAGGAAGTGGATTCAACATTGACGTATATGGATGCCACAAATGCTCCCTATCGAAGTTATCAACTACCTGTTCATAACTCATAACCTGCCTCCTCTATTCGTTTTTTATCTTCACTAACTTTCGATCCTAATGTAGTGAGCAAATCACCTACTATAGCCGAATTAATCCCTACATAAAGTGCTTTCTGCACAGCCTTATCCGACAATTGAGAACGGCCTCCTGCAAAACGGAGCCATGCCTGTGGATTTACAAAGCGAAACATTGCCACAGTACGTATAACCTCTTCCTCTGTAAGCGGTTTCACATCTTCCAAGGGAGTATGAGGTATCGACTGCAGCAAATTAAGAGGAATAGACTGCACCTGAAGTTCTTTCAATTTAAAAGCCAGTTCTACACGCTGCTCCGCCGTTTCCCCCATACCGATAATACCACCGCTGCATACATCCATACCTACTTTCCGGGCAGCCTGCAAAGTAGCTATCTTCTCTTCCTGGGTATGAGTACTGCACAATGAAGGGAAATAAGAAGGGGCGGCCTCCAGATTGCAATGATAACGAGTCACCCCTGCTTGATACAAAGCATGCAACTGTTCTTCGGTAGCCAAACCCAACGAAGCACAAAGCTGTATCTTGCTATGTGTGCGAAGATAAGACACCCGCGAACAAAGCTCCTTCATTTCCCCGGCAGCCGGACGCCTTCCACTAGTTACTAACGAAAAGCGTTTCACACCCTGGTCTTCATTCAACCGAGCCTGACGGAGACATTCCTCGGCATCTACCAAGCCATATACCGCCACCTCTGTGGCATGATGAACCGACTGGGCACACCACTTACAGTTTTCGGGACAACGCCCGGATTTGGCATTGATGATGGAACACATATCAAACTGACGCGAAGCCATCTGCAATGTAATACGATGAGCAGCCTCGCACAACTCCTCAAAAGGAGCCTCCTGTAACAACCATAGAGCCTCCTGCGAAGTCAATGTCTGCCCTTGTATCGTTTTTTCTTCCAGTTCTTTCCACATAATCTTCTAAATATCAAAAAAAGAACGGCATCTGCCATTTCGCCCCAACAACTTTCCTACTTGTACAAGCCTGATGACGAAACAGCAAATGCCGTCCTTCCACATTATTAATATATATATATATTCTGCCGGACAAGCAGCTACACTGCCTGTCTGCACACATCCACAAAAGACAAAAAAGTTCTTCCTTCCACCAAGGATGCAAAATACGGTCCTCTAGCCAGCCAGTATCAGTTTCTGTAGTGACACGCTGCAACTGACAGATATTATTCAACGACTGAGTGCCCTTCTCCTTTGAAAGTGAAGCATCGGCTATTCCCTTAGCAACCTGACCGATAGTGACATGACGATGAATGCTACAAAAGGCTGCATACCCTTTGCGGCTCCAACGCATGAAACGAATCTTCCTGCCAGACAAATAATGATTTGAAAATAGCTTATGCATCTGCTCTTTTTATTATGACGGACGCAAATATAAGAGAAAAATTACAAAACAAGCCATTTTACCTTCATTGTTTTTTCATCACCACGCATAGGATTCCCACTCAGACAAGAACCATATCTACAGAAAATTTCTATCTTTGCAACAATCTTATCTACTAGCAACAAGAACTTTAGAATGAAAAAGATTAAACTTCAGAACATCGGATGACTTATGGAAAAAGAAAAGAATCAGCCTATCGCCAAGATTACCCATACCAATGCAGACTACATCCGCCTGCAATCGTCGGGGGCAGTCTACTCTTTCCAGTTTCAGGAAAGAGTTATCAGTTTGTTTTCCAGATATGATGTATCGGTACTTCTGCTCACCTCCTCAAGCACCAACATATCCCTGGCAGTAAAATGGGATGACGAAACCGCACGTCAGGCCTGCTTACAGTTAAGGCAATTTGCCGAAGTCTGCATAGAAAAAGGCATTGTATGCATCCAGATACCAGAAGCAATATGCAGCCAAAAGGAAGTTGTCGGGGAAAAAATCATCCAACTTCTGCACCACATCCCCACACTGATGATTTCATTGGGCAGCGAAAATTGCCATGCCACCATAGCCATACGGCAAAGCGACTCTGAAAAAGCCCTGCAAATTTTACGCAATGACCTATAAAAAAAGCAACCTTGAGCAAAACGCCCAAGGCTGCTTCTATCATGATTATTCAATGCTGCAAGCTCTTATTTCAGCAATTCTGCAATATATGCCTTCATAGCCGGGAGCTGTTCTCTTACCTTCTGATAGAAATCGAACTGAGCTTTTGTTCTCACCAAGTTATGAGTAGGATATTTAATCTGATAGTAAGTATCACCATTGATGTAGTCTGTCAAGAAACGTACAGCCTGCATGTATGGGAAAAGCGTAGCCGAGAACGGAAGCAACTCTATTTCCTGTGGAGTAAGGAAGCAACGTGCCGATTCCATATATCCGCGAATAAAGTTGGTAAAGACATCCATACGGAAAGAAATCTTGCTCAAATCTGCTTCATCTTCCTGAGCTGTATTGGCAGCAGTACGCAAGAAATCGCCTACATCTGAACATACAAAGTTAGGCATCACTGTGTCAAGGTCGATTACACACAATACCTTTCCAGCCTCATCAAACAACATGTTGCTCACCTTGGTATCGCAGTGACAAATACGTTTCGGCAACTTACCTTCACGGTGCAGACGTTCTGCCATGCACATTTCATCGGCATCCTTTTCAATAGCGTCTACCAAAGACTGCACTTCTTCCAAACGTCCTGCTGCATTGGCAGCCACTGCATCGTGCAACTGTTGCAAGCGGAACTCCATATTGTGGAAGTTAGGAATAGTATCGCCCAGAGGTTCTGGAATATCAGCCAACATAGCTTCAAACTCACCAAACTTCAAGCCTACCAAATAAGAGGATTCCGGAGTGACTTCGCTCATCGTCTTCGAGTCTTTGATAAATACAGAAACTCTCCAATAACCGGTTGCTTCATCAAAATAATACGACTGTCCGTCGGCTGTAGGTAAGAAGCGCAACACTTTGCGGTCAATATCACTTTCATTTTTATCTTCCAGTTTCTGGCGAATATGTGAAGTAACCAAATCAATGTTACGCTGAAGCATCTTCACATCTGTAAAAATCAGATGATTGATTCTCTGCAATACATAATCTGGTTCTGAAGGATTTTTTGTCTTTACATAATAAGTCTGATTGATCAGCCCTGATGTCAAAGCAGAGATTTCTTCTACTTCACCCACTTCAGGAAACTGACGAATAATCTTGATTTGTTCTTCCATGGTATAAATTTTAATATAACTTATGTACAAATTAATATAACTGTTACAAAGATATGAAATCTTTATCTTCTCACAACAAAAAAGAGATTACAAAATTCTATTTACCTCCCAATACTTTTTTCCCATGCCAATTGCAACCTCATCTTTACAAACCGAAAAGACAACTATTAAAATAATGAAATTTTTCCGTAATTAAAAGACAGTTCTCCTATCCAACCCATTTTTAGCGCAAAAAATCTTCGTGAAAACCAAAGAACTTTTTTACCTTTGCAACTGAAGAAAAAAAGAGAAAGATTAGATAATATTATTACATAACTTTAATAAGTAAGAATTATGGAATTTGTAACAAACGAAAAACTTACCATTGTTGGTGCTGCCGGTATGATCGGTTCTAACATGGCTCAGACTGCTATCATGATGGGCTTGACTAATAACATCTGTCTGTACGACCCATACGCTCCAGGATTGGAAGGTGTTGCTGAAGAATTGTTCCACTGCGGTTTCGAAGGTGTGAACATCACTTTCACTTCAGACATCAAAGAAGCTTTGACAGGTGCTAAATATATTGTTAACTCAGGTGGTGCTGCTCGTAAAGCTGGTATGACTCGCGAAGACCTGTTAAAAGGTAACGCTGCTATCGCTGAAGAATTCGGTAAGAACGTAAAGGCATACTGCCCAGACGTAAAACACATCGTAGTTATCTTCAACCCAGCTGACATCACTGGTCTGATTACTTTGTTGTACTCAGGTTTGAAACCAGGTCAGGTTACTACTTTGGCTGGTTTGGACTCTACTCGTCTGCGCAGCGAATTGGCTAAACACTTCGGTATAGCTATGGATGCAGTAGAAAACTGCCGTACATACGGTGGCCACGGTGAACAGATGGCTGTATTTGCTTCAACTGCAAAAGTTAACGGCAAGCCATTGACTGAAATCATCGGTACTGACGCTTTGACAACTGAACAGTGGGCTGAAATCCAGCAGAAAGTAACTAAGGGTGGTGCTAATATCATCAACTTGCGTGGCCGTTCATCATTCCAGAGCCCATCATACGTTTCTATCGAAATGATTGCTGCAGCTATGGGTGGTAAAGCTTTCCGTTGGCCTGCTGGTACTTACGTTTCTAACGACAAGTACGATCACATCATGATGGCTTGGGAAACTTCTATCGATACTGAAGGTTGCCACTGCGCTGAACTCAACGGTACTGCAGAAGAACAGGCTGCTTTGGACAAGAGCTACGAACACTTGTGTGCTTTGCGTGACGAAGTTATCGCAATGGGCGTTCTTCCAGCTGTTTCTGAATGGAACAAGTTGAATCCAAACATTAAATAATATCTCCTGACGGATATTGAAAAGGAAGGGTTCCCCCTTCCTTTTTTTATTGCTGGTTCTCTCCATATCTGCTTATCAATGAGCAAAAACATATTACGCCCCGTGCCTACCCAAGTTTGAAAAAAGAGGCCATATCTCTCGACACAGCCTCTCCAACGCTTCTAATCTACAAAAGTCCTCTCTGCTTCTTTCAAAAAAGACTTCAGATTTTCTTTGCCTAACGCTTCAGGTTAGGATTCAACAATGCATCTTCATAAGGATAAGGAGCATACATCTTGTTGTCATCCCATGCTCCAGTAACCGTCACCACTTCTTTACGCTGCACCCCAGGAGCAACTTCTATCAATGGGTTCTGCTTGCGATATTCAAAATGGTCTTTATAACGATACATACGAAACATATCACGCGCCCTGCATGCCAGTCCTCCCCAGTAATATCCTGCCATTTCCCAGCCATGCTCATTATAAGCGGCTTCAGCCAGCTTTTCAGGAGTCAACGACATGGTATAAATGTTCGATTCCTTCCCGTCGGCCCTGTTGCGCACTTTATTCAACACATCCACAGCCTTCTGAGTAATCTTACCAGAACGCCCCACCGCTTCGGCATACCAGCAGTACACCTGCGAAAGACGAATCACTTGAATGGTCTTTTCGCCCGAACCAGCAATCGGGGTAGAATCTTTATAGTCGAATTCCTTTCCACGGACAGCCCCTTCTACTGTTTTCATAAACACCGGAGCTACAACTTCACGAGAGGCAGGAGTTGTATCATACCACCAGTCATGCAACTGTCCGTCGGCCAGCAGCAATTTCGGGAAATAAGTAGCCTCTTTGCGGGGACCTTCAGGAAATTCTTTCCAAAACTTGATTTCCCCGTTCGTATCTCCCCATCCTCCCTGCTTCATATCTTGCAAGAAATCAGTAAGAGGAGCCATCTGAGGAGTCCTGTCTCTATTATAATACACCCCTAGCAGAAGTTCTGTATTCGTCCAATTATTGGCTACGGCATACACCTGTGAATAGTCTTTATACAACTTATAATAATAAGTGCCATTTTCGGTTCCTTCAATAACCTCTCCGGCCTTCTCGGCAGCCAGGTTATAATATTCCGTACCCTTTTTCATCGGCCATCCGGCCATACAGAGATATACATAAGCCATCGTAGCCTTCACAGCCCCCTTGCTTACCGCCACGTTGATTCCACCTTTGGCATAAGGCTCTTCTATGTATTTATCCGGACATCCAGCTTCGGCAATCTTCAAGTCGCTTACAATAAGCTGATAAACCTCTTCTACCGAAGACAACGGAGCATTATAATCAATCTCCTCCTTCAACATAACCGGAACTTTCCCCCAAGTGGTGACTAGATAGAAATAAGAATAAGCTCTCCAATAATGAGCCTGAGCCACCACCTTTTCTATCTCCTCTTTAGATACTCCAGGAGTGCGTGCGGCATTGTTGATAATGAAATTGGCAGCCTTTATCACCACATACCGTTGCTCCCACAGACTGCTCAACCAGGCGTTGTTGTCGGTCACACTAAACTGGTCGTGCTCACGTAGCGGCTGCTTATTGCTTGCCGGATGGGTGGAGATGTCATCTCCTGCCAGAAAATTGGTACCCATAAAATTGTTCTGCTTCTGGGAGTTTGCCACTACCGAATACAATGCATTCAATGCAGCATCCAAATCCTCTCTCGATGAAAAGAAATCATTGCCGGTAAGTTGCCCATAAGAGTTTTCTTCCAAAAAATCGCTGCAGGCCGGAACAGTCATAGCCAAAGTTCCCGCAAGAATGGCACTACCTATATATTTTATCGTCTTCATACTATTTATACTTAAAAAAAATCAGAAATTGAGTTTCACACCAAACGTAAAGGTTCTTGGTATCGGATAAGCGCCATAATCCAGTCCGTCAAATCCATTATACACCTCCGGGTCCATCCCCTTATATCTGGTTATGGTCCACAAGTCTTGCGCACTTACCGAAAGTACTACTCCAGCCACCTTGGTTATCTTTTTCGGAATAGTATATGAAAGGCTGATATTCTTCAACTTGATAAACGAAGCGTCTTCCAGCCAGAAATCAGAATTCGCATAGTTCTTGTTGTCAGTATTACTAAGGCTAGGAAACTTGGCCTCAGCTTTATTCTCTACATAGTCCCATCCTTTGAAATAAGCGTCGCGCAATGTAACAAAGCGTGAGACACCCGTCATGGAAGCGGTAGAGAATCGGCTTATGTTCAAACGGTTATATCCGGCAGCCGCATTGACAAACAAATTGAGTGACCAATTTTTCCAGGTAATGGTGTTGTTCCATCCAAATGTCCACTTCGGACTGGCCTGCCCCTTTATCACCAAGTCATCCGATGTAGGCGAGGTAGTCAGTGAGCCGTCGGCTTTCTGATATAGATTAGCCCCTTTTTCATCAAAACCTTTCCACTGATATACATAGAAAGAACCTAACGGGTAACCCGGCTTCATAATCTGCATCGCCCCTCCCAAGTCACTGTAATTGGCTACCAGTACAAAGTCTTTTCCGGCCAAATCGGACACTTCATTTTTCACATAAGAAGCATTGAAATTGGTTTCCCATACTACGGCACTTTTCACAGGGAAGGCCGAAAGAGAAAACTCCACTCCTGTATTGCTCAACTCACCTTGGTTCACCCAATAAGTTCCTCCTCCATTGTATTTAGGGACTTGTTTCTGAAACAAAAGGTCGACCGTACGTTTCTTGAACCAGTCAAAAGAAAAATCAATGCCCCACATACTAATATCCACTCCGGCATCATACTGGTAAGTCTTTTCCCATGTAAGGTCACTAGAAGCGAACTTGTTTCCCCAGTAACCTGTATATCCCACAGGAGTTCCCCATCCATATACAACACTGTCCAACATGCCTAGCGTGCTATAAGGGGCAATGGCCTGATTACCGGTCACACCATAACTGGCCCTCAACTTCAACTGGCGCACAACATGCTGATTCTTCATGAATTTTTCCTGCGCCACATCCCATGCCAAAGCGGCCGAAGGAAACCATCCCCAACGATGGGTCTTCTGAAATTTAGAAGAACCATCGGCACGGATTGCAGCCGTAAGGAAATATCGCTTCTGATAATCATAGCTCAACCGCACGATACCAGAAGCCAAAGACGACTCTACATAAGAGTTGCTTTCATTTCTGACTGCTGCATTGCCGATGTTCCAATATCCTACGTTCTCGTTGTTCAAATTGGAGCCTCCTGCCTGCAAGCCCGTATCGATGGTGCGACTGATTTCCCACACGGCATTGGCCTGCAAAGAATGGTCTCCAAAAGTTCCCTGATAAGTCAGATTATTGGTATTCTGCCAGTAACGGTGCATATTGCTCACATTGTTCATACTGTTTATGGCTCCCGGCGACAATGCCTTCGATGAGAACGAATAAGAGGGGCTATGGTCATAGTCATATCCTCCCTGCACTACAAACGAAAGTCCTTTAGCTAGCTTGAACCATAACGACAGGTTGGCATTCAGGTTATAGCTATACGAATCGTTCTTGTTCTCCATCAACACCCCATAAGGATTATTGGCAGAAGCAATATTATAAGGGTCGGTATTATATACTCCGGTAGCAGGGTCTTTCAGTTCCATAGTCGGCGAGAAATTCAACATATGAAACCAGTTGGGCGCCCCGTTCCCCTGATGGATGATGGCAGTGTTCAACTTGGCCGATACAGTAAGCCACGGACGGACCTCTGCATCCACATTTGTCCGGAATCCATATCGCTGATATTTGGCATTAATCGTAGGTGCTTCCTGGTCCAATACATTCCCCGAAAGCATATACTTCACTTTTTCAGAGCCACCGGAAACATTCAGGCTATAGTCTTGAGTCACCGCCGTACGAGTCAGCAAATCCACCCAATTGACACCTTTCGTTCCGTCCTTATATGCCTGCAAATCAGATGGAGAAATCGTCTGAGAGCCACGAATATCATTTAAAGCCAAAGCATACTCATAAGGACTCAACAATTCATAGTCCTTACTCACTGACGAAAGCCCAACTTTGGCATCAAAGACTATTCTGGCACGACCTTCCTGGCCTTGACGTGTGGTGACCAATATCACTCCATTGGCTCCACGCGAACCATAAATGGCAGTAGATGAAGCATCTTTCAGCACTTCCATCGACTGAATGTCCTGCGGGTTCAACCCGTCCAGCCCGCTGGAAGAAATGATTCCATCAATTACATATAGCGGGTCACTGCTCTTGTTGATAGAAGTGGTACCTCGAACACGGACCTTAGAACCGGCCCCCGGCATACCACTCGACGACATCACCTCCACTCCAGCAGTTCTTCCCTGTAAGATATCAGCCACTTTCTTCACTGGCTGTTCTTGAAAACTGCGATTGTTTACCGTACCTACCGCACCGGTAAGGTCGCTTTTCTTCACCGTACCATAACCTACCACCACCACTTCATCAAGCACCTTGTTGTCCTCCTTCAAGACAACATTATATTGCGAGATTCTTCGCATCACACGTACTTCTTGCGGCAAAAATCCTACATAAGAAATCATCAAGGTAGAGCGCAAAGGAACTTGCATCGTAAACTTACCATCCAAATCAGTCACTACTCCCGACTCGGGCTGATCTTTCAGCGTGACTGTTGCTCCGATAACCGCTTCTCCATTTTCATCGGCTACCCGACCTGATATCTGCAACTTCCCGTTGACCAATTTAGACTCAGGGGTGACACTGGTAGAATATCCATCTGGTTGTAAAACTTCTTCTTGCTGCATCGAACTCTTTTGAGCAAAAGAATGTGAAGCAAGACATAATATGCTCACTAGTCCTACTGTCCTTTTCAGGTGTAAACTTTTCGGTTTCATAAAAAAGATTTTGGTTAATCTGTTACTTGTAGAAATATATTTACAAAAAGCATACCAGTCTGAACCAGCAACCAATATTATCCTATAAATCAATGCATTGACAATACATCCCCATACTATTCCTTTACACTAATATGTAGAAATAAAGGACTTTTAAAGATACAAGTGAGTATATTTTCCACACTCTAACTTTTTACCTATCCCACAGATTTTTTTCCTTATACTCCAATGAAGCATCAACCATCTGCATACATTCATCAGTTACAACCGTTATTCAATAAAACCGTGATTGTAATTTATTAAACGGTGTCACCAATTTATAAACCGCAAGCTGTAACTCAAGATTTAAACATTTCCAACCAATTATACTATTCCATTTTTCTTAACTTGCTATTTGATAAACTGCGATTTTATAATCCGTATTACCACAAAAAAACAGGCTGAACTCCTCACTAGAATTCAGCCTGTTTTTTATCAATATTCTTCTTGATACAGGTATCAAAAGAATTTAAAACAATAATTAATATCCAGGATTCTGTTGCTTTGCTATTACAGGATTCCCTTGCATTTCACCTTGCGGAACAGGCATTAACCAACGGTAATTACCAACTTCCAATTCTTTTTTGATAATCGGCTTATAAAGACTTCTTCCGAACCGACGCATATCAAAGAAACGGAAACCCTCATAACAAAGTTCTCTACGACGCTCCAACAACACTTCATCCAAGAACTTATCCAAGGTTCCATACTCTTTATTTTCCCAACCTTCTATACGTTCACTACGGAAGCCATTGACAATCCTATTAGCAGCAGCTAAGTCTGTATGCGCTAAAGCTTCCGCCTGAATCAGTACCATTTCAGATGAACGTATCATTTTTCCATCAGCCAAACCGACATTTGCTTCTGTACCCTTATACTTATTAACTAGGGTGTCCAGCTCTACGTTCCTAAAAACGTTGTATAAAGAGCCTCGTAATTGTTAATACAAAACACTTAATTTCAATGCTTTAACAAGCAAAACGGCTCTTTTAAAATTTGTGTGTTTTATTGATTCTTGGTATCTTAACAGTTTCTTTTTAGAAGCTAAAATCAATGAAAAAAGTAGATTCAAAATCCCATAAAGAAACCATGGAAGAGTAGGTTAAACGTCTTCGTAAAGAAAAAGCCAAACTTAAATCTCAGAAAACAGCTAAAGAGGCTAAACTCAAGGAGACAAGAAACTTTAAAAAAACGTAAAGATCGTGACTGTGACCGAAGAACAAATGAAATTGTTATCTACCCTATTCCCAGACATAGATACTCTCTTCTGATTGTTCAGCTTTGTGTATTGATTTACATTCATACCAACTACAGCCTTCGCACTGTAGTGAAGAAACTTGAAATCTTCAATGAAGTGCTTGAAGGGAAATGTGGGAAAGTGCCATGCTATAACACCGTAGAGAACTGGATGAAGAAACTTGGATTATCCGCTTATGAGAATGACAGCAAACCTACAAACAAAAAGTTTACGTATATCATTGACAAAAGCATTATGGTTAATCGGGAGAAACTTCTTCTAGTTCTTGGTATTCCTGCTGAATATCTCGGACGATCTCTTAGCATGAGGATGTGACGGTTATCAGTATGAAAACATTTAATTTCAAAGAGCGATTATGTAATGTTAAACTAAAAGACATTGATGCTTTTGCGAAGAAGCACATGTCCATAAACTGGATTACAGAACGCACTAAACAGCTCAAAAATGTAAGCTAAATTGGGAACGTTAAACTGGACACCCTATCTATTAATTAAAGTATAGTATTAAATAAAGAATGATTATGTTGAAGACAAAAATATCTTCAACATAATCATTTCGATTAAATTATATAATTCTATCAGAACAAGAATCTCAACACATCGTTGAAATTAGCCCAAATGAGCAGGCCGAAAAGCAGGAACATTCCTACTACCTGTGCATACTCCAAGAACTTGTCACTCGGCTTACGGCGAGTAATGATTTCATAGAGCAAAAACAAGACATGCCCTCCGTCGAGAGCCGGTATCGGCAAGATGTTCATAAATGCCAGTATGATAGACAAGAAAGCTGTCATTTCCCAAAAACGCTGCCAATCCCACATCTTAGGGAAAATGCTTCCAATAGTAGCAAAGCCTCCCACACTCTTGGCTCCTTCCTTGGTAAAGACATATTTCATGTCACTTACATAGCCCTTCAAGGTATTTACACCCAAAGCAGCACCAGCTGGAAATGATTCAAAGAAACCATAAGATGTAGTAGTAGTAGGATAATCCGGCATACGGGCTATCACACCTACCATATAGTTTTCGTCGGTTGTCACGTTTACAGTATCGCATATACCAGCACGTGAATAGACTAGATCAAAAGAAGCAGTGGGCTGACCTGCCAGTTCTGCCTTAGATGCCAGTTTATCCATTTCCTCCAAGAAAGTATTCCATGAGTTGACTGGAATACCGTTGAATGAAACCAACATGTCACCTTTCTGGATACCAATCTTTGCAAAAGCCCCTCCAGAAACTACAGAATCTACTCTGTTCGGAGTTAGCACCGTAACAAAAGCCGGGCTTCCCTGCAATACATTAATCAAGCTCAGCTCAGGCATATTGATAATCTTTTCCTCCCCGTCGCGAAGCACAGTCACTTGCTTGGCTTCTATCAGTTCACGAAGCATATCTACCCCGAAGCGTTCCAGCTCCACACCATCAGCGCTCCTCAAGATATCTCCATCACGAAAACCGATTCTCTGGGCAGCTTCATTAAACTTCATACCATACGACATATCCTTTAATGCAATGTAAGAATCGCCCCAAGTAAATAAAATCATGGAATAAATGAACAATGCCAACAGAAAGTTCATCATTACTCCACCAATCATTACCAACAAGCGCTGCCAAGCCGGTTTAGCACGAAACTCCCATTCCTGTGGAGGAAGTTTCATCTGTTCGGTATCCATCGACTCATCGATCATTCCCGAAATCTTACAATAGCCTCCCAGCGGAAGCCATCCCACTCCATACTCTGTATCAGAATTCTTAGGTTTATACTTGAACAGAGAGAACCAAGGGTCGAAGAAAATATAAAATTTATCTACCTTAATCTTGAACAAACGCGCAAAGAAAAAGTGTCCTCCTTCATGGATAATCACTAGCAGCGAAAGGCTGAGTATCAACTGAAGGGCACGAATCAAAAAAGTTTCCATTTAATGAATAGCCTGTGTTTTATAATTAATACTGGTTTTATTTCATCTGATTGATTACAATTTCAGCAGCTATACGACGAGTTTCCGCATCAGTAGAGACATAATTCTCATAGGTAGGAACCTGGATGAAAGATACACGCTGCATGCACCGCTCAATTACATCACTCATTCCCAAGAAGGAAATCTGATCTTTCAAGAAAGCGGCTACTACCACTTCATTGGCTGCATTCACAATACAAGGCATATTTCCTCCTTGGTTTAATGCTTCATAAGCCAATGCCAAATTACGGAAACGCTTGGTATCGGGTGCTTCGAAAGTAAGATTATTACATTTCATGAAGTCTAAGCGATCGAACGACGAACGTACTCGCTGTGGATAAGAGAACGCATACTGTATAGGCAGGCGCATATCCGGCACTCCCAACTGAGCCTTCACCGCTCCGTCTTCAAATTCCACCATAGAATGAATGACCGACTGCGGATGCACCACCACTTCAATCTGTTCCGCTTTTAATCCGAAAAGCCATTTAGCTTCAATCACTTCAAAACCTTTGTTCATCATAGAAGCCGAATCGACTGTAATCTTCGCTCCCATGCTCCAGTTAGGATGCTTCAAGGCCTGTTCCTTGGTGACATGCTGCAACTGCTCCATCGTAAAGGTACGGAAAGGCCCTCCCGATGCAGTAAGAATAATTTTTTCCAATGGGTTTTGCATCTCCAGGCACTGGAAGATAGCCGAATGCTCTGAGTCGACCGGCAAAATCGGTGTCTGATATTCATTGGCCAAAGCATTTATCAACTCTCCAGCCACCACCATTGTCTCCTTATTGGCCAAAGCGATGACTTTGCGGGCACGGATAGCCGCCATCGTAGGGCGCAATCCAGCATACCCGACCATAGCCGTAAGAACTATATCTACCGGTTTTTCTTGTACCACCTGACAGATGGCATCAGCTCCGGCATATACCTTGATGGGTAAATCTGAAAGAGCCTCTTTCAAATACAAATATTTTTCTTCATTGGCAATAACCACCACTTCAGGCTGGAACTTACGGGCCTGTTCTATCAACATATCCACCCGGTTGTTTGCCGTAAGTGCATAGGCTTCATACAAATCGGGATGTTCCTCAATAACCTGCAAGGCTTGAGTGCCGATAGAACCTGTAGAGCCCAATATCGCAATCTGTTTCTTCATAATTCTATTTAAAATACAATATATTTTTCCGGATTCACAGGATTTCCGCTGTGCCACAACTCAAAATGCAAATGCGGCTTCTCTTTTTCGGAATTCTCTTTCCCCACCAGAGCTATCACTTCTCCGGCTTTCACCCTATCACCTTCTTTTTTCATCAACGCTGCACAATATTTATACACGGTTATGAAATTCTGCGAATGCTGTACTTGCATCACATATCCTGTTTCTGCAGTATAGGCAGCAAATATCACAGTTCCATCCAAGGCTGCCAGAACACTCTCGTTCGGATTTGTCATCAAGTCAATTCCCAGATGCTTTTCCAATGGAGCGAACTGCTTGGTCACAACTCCTGTTATCGGACAGAAAAAAATCACTCCTGCAGCATTGTGCATATCAGTTACAGCCGTCAGGTTATAACGTTCTTGAGTTTCATACTTTTTTCTGAACTTAGTCTCTTCCTCCGAACGCTGCATCAGTTCTTCGGTACGCAACATCATCAGTGAGTCAATAGACTGTACCGTATCCGTCTTCACCTTCCCGCTCAAAATATCCTGTATATTCATCACATACAAGTTCTGCCGGTTCAATGCATCTAGTAGCGAATCTGCACGCAAAGCATTGGCTACTACCTGAGCACGAATTTCCGTATTCATATATCCCGGCAGATAATTCCTGAGAGGTGTAAACACTATAATGACAGCTGCAATCAGAAAGATGACCGTACAAGCCGACAGCAACACCGAAAGTCCATTCAGTTTGGACACATGAATCCCCACTACTTCTTCCAGTGTATTCTCGTTGATAATAGTCAGTTTATACTTAAACTTGATATTATTCCAGAAGGCTTTACGCTTTTTCCTCTTCATCAGCATAATTATTTATACCTGGTCATTCCAGCAGCCCTTCGGGGATGTCCACGATAAGGATATGCTTTTTTCTGTCCAAGTCAACAATAAACTCTTCATGAGCCGGAAGCAACAACTCTTCTCCTTCCTGCTCTATGACAAACAATACGTTCATTGTCGTATCGTCAACATCGGTAATTTCTCCCAGCACACCATGAGTTACATCCTGGACCTTATATCCCACAAAGAAATTCCATGAAGAGATTTCCTCCGTTTCTTCCATGTATTTCTTAGGGTAATACACTTCTACATTAGTAAACTTACGGGCTGCTTCGGCCGTATCAATGCCTTCAAACTTCACCAGGACGGTAGAGTCAGACTTGAAACGGTATTCCTCCATGAAAAAAGGTACCATAATGCCATCGAGCAACAATACTAAATAATCGCAGTCTTCCACACGGTCGAAGATATCATCCGTAAATGTGAAAGAAACTTCTCCTTTTATACCATGAGGCTTATTGATTACCCCTATCTTAAATACTTCTTCTTTTCTTATCATATCATGTGATTATCCTATACGAGTTATACGAGCTCCCAAAGCTGTAAGTCGCTGCTCTATATTCTGATAACCGCGGTCTATCTGCTCTATATTATGAATACGGCTGATACCTTCGGCGCTCATTGCAGCAATCAACAAAGCGATTCCTGCACGGATATCGGGTGAGGTCATATTTCCTCCGCGAAGGCGGAACTGATGGTCGTGCCCGATGACAACCGCACGGTGAGGGTCGCACAAGATGATTTGCGCCCCCATATCAATCAACTTGTCCACAAAGAACAAACGGCTTTCAAACATCTTCTGATGAATCAGTACACTGCCTTTGGCCTGAGTAGCCACCACGAGCATCACACTGAGCAAGTCAGGAGTCAGCCCCGGCCAAGGAGCATCTGCTATCGTCATGATAGAACCATCGATAAACGACTCTATCTGATAATGTTCCTGCTTAGGGATAAAAATATCGTCTCCACATTGTTCTATCTTAATACCCAAACGCTTGAAACTGTCAGGTATGATGCCCAAATTCTCATACGAAACATTCTTAATGGTTATTTCACTGGAAGTCATGGCAGCCATACCAATAAAACTTCCCACTTCAATCATATCAGGAAGAACCCGATGCGCACATCCTTTCAGGCTGCTCACTCCCTCAATTATCAAACGGTTTGAAGCAACACCCGAAATCTTTGCGCCCATACTATTCAGCATCTTACACAACTGCTGCAAGTAAGGTTCACAAGCTGCATTGTATATTGTTGTAGTACCTTCAGCCAAGACAGCAGCCATCACAATATTGGCAGTACCTGTCACCGAAGCCTCATCGAGCAACATATAAGCTCCCTTCAACTTATCGGCATAGATACGGAACACTCCCGCAGCCGAATCAAAATCGAAAGATGCACCCAATTTCTGAATACCGATGAAATGAGTATCTAAACGGCGACGGCCAATCTTATCTCCACCAGGCTTGGCAATCATTGCCTGACCGAACCGAGTCACCAAAGGACCGACCAACATCACTGAACCTCTCAACTTGGAACAACGAGAAAGAAACTCTTCACTCTCCAGATAAGACAAATTCAGTTCGTCAGCCTGAAACGTATAAGTATCTGCATCTAGTTTGGCAACCTTCACTCCCATATCACGGAGCAGTTGGATCAAATTATTCACATCCAAAATATTTGGAATATTACTAACTGTAACCACCTCGTCGGTCAATAATGTGGCACACAATATTTGCAGCACTTCATTCTTTGCCCCCTGAGGAACAATTTCACCCTGCAAGCTATGCCCGCCTTCTATTACAAATGAAGCCATAAAAACTAGATTTAAACGTTAATACTTTCTTTTTTGCTGATTCTGATTATTCATCTGACGACGGCGCGGCACAAAGGTGCGCTGTTCTAGGAGTTTAAACTGTTCAGCCGACAGTTGGATTTTACCTCCCGACAAGTCACATAGGTCATCCAGTATTTTCTGATCTTCCACCCCATCCTTATTCCAGTTGATATAATCCTTTTTCATATGATTAGCAATCATTCTGAAAAGTCTCTTCTTCTCTTCCCCCTCTGGATAGTCCACTGCAATGGCAATCAAGTCCTGAATGAACTGTCCATAATGACGGTATCGGATATTATGGTTAGAATAAGCTATCGGCTCCGGTTTCACATCCAGATTCTCTTTTCTGACCACTTCCACCGGATAGTCGATATCCAATTTAAAATCGGCCATAATAGCCAGATGGTCCCACAGCTTATGCTTAAAATCTGCTATATCACGTAAATGAGGAAACATCCCTCCCATAATATTGACGATGGTGTTAGCGCAACGTTGTCGCTCCGCACGGTCTTCAATGGTCAACGCATGGTCCACCATGTTCTGCACACTACGTCCATATTCCGGTAAAGGTAATTTCCGTTGTTGGGTATTATATTCCATATACAAGCTAATTTTTGATTGATAGTAAAAACAAAGCAGCTATCTAAAAAACATTACAACAGCTTTTTAGGAGTAGAAGCCACAAACTCCTTCAAATAGAAAGGTTCAAAATAAGCCACATCCTTATAATCTTCTACAGCTACCGCCTTTTCGGCCAAAGGGAACATCCACTTGGCCAAAGGATGAATGTCATCAATGAAATGTGCATTCGGGTGAGTCAGTTTCTCACGACACTTCGCTGCACCGTTTCCAAAGAAATAGACCGGATGCTTCTCCAAAAATTCGGCATACGACTGCTCATCTATAATATCGGCACGAATCTCACGCACTGCATGTAACGCACGGTCATACACGGCTGCATACACCTCCATGCGGCGGGCATCAATCATCGGACAAAGCAACGCATCTTCTGGCAAATCATGAAATAAAAGCACCGGAACCGCCATCACTTCCAAGGTAGGAAGACCTATCAACGGCAAGTTGCGCCCGTAGCATAATCCTTTGGCCATAGATACTCCAATTCTAAGACCTGTATAAGAACCCGGACCGCAACTCACAGCCACCGCATCTACCGGAATAGCATGACTATCGGCAAATGACAAAGCTTCGTCAACAAACACTCCCAATACTGTGGCATGTGAAGGACCCTTAAAATCTTCTTTGGAAAAAATTGAGGCACCGTCCTGACTTAATGCCACTGAGCAGACTTCGGTGGAAGTCTCAATATGTAAAATGCACGACATATATTAATTCTATATAATTATAATGTGCAAATATACGTTTTTATTTTGTACCCCATTCCCGATAATACCGTGTTTTTTATATTATTTCGTTTAGCACGACCTATTATGTCTATAAAATTGTAATTTTAGCCTGTTTTTTTCAACTTTACTAAAAATACAGAAAATGCAACACTTTGAATGTGACTATCTAGAGGGAGCACATCCCCTGATTCTCAAACGACTGACAGAAAGCAATCTGGAAAAGACTCCAGGATATACTGCCGACAATTATTGTGAGACTGCAAGACAAAAAATAAGGACCGCCTGCGAAAAGCCGGAAGCCGAAATACATTTCCTGGTGGGTGGCACTCAAACCAACACTTGCGTCATCAACGCACTGCTACATCCTTATGAAGGTGTCATTGCGGCACAGACGGGACACATCAACCAGCACGAAGCCGGAGCCATTGAAGCCGGAGGGCATAAAGTCATTCCACTTCCCCATATACAAGGTAAGCTGGAGGCCGACACCATAGACCGATTCATCACCGACTTCTACCAAGACGAATCTTATGAACACATGGTCAATCCAGGGATGGTCTATATTTCTCACCCCACCGAATATGGCACCCTCTACACACGCGGCGAACTGGAAGCTATCTCACACGTATGCAAGAAACACCAAATCCCCCTGTTCCTTGACGGGGCAAGACTCGGCTACGGACTGGCTGCACCAGACACCGACGTAACACTCCCTGTTATTGCCGACTGCTGCGACGTGTTCTATATTGGCGGCACTAAGGTAGGAGCCTTGTTTGGAGAAGCTGTTGTCATCCCTCAACCGGGACTCATCCGCCAGTTCATCTCCACTATCAAACAGCACGGTGCCCTGCTGGCCAAAGGACGCATGCTAGGAATACAGTTTGACACCCTTTTTACCGACGGACTTTATCTTCAAATCTCAAAGCATGCCATCCGCATGGCCAATATCCTGACAGATGCGCTGAAGGCCAAGCACTACCGCTTCTTTGCCGAACCACAAAGCAATCAGATATTCCTGGTTGCCGACCGCATGACTATCGAAAAGCTTAAAAAAGAAGTCAGCTTTGCCGTATGGGAAAAATACGACAACGAGCATATGGTGATACGTTTCGTTACCTGCTGGGCTACCCGTGAAGAAGACGTAAAAGCCCTGTGCAATTTATTATAAAAATTTTTCCTACCTTTGCATCAATCAAAAAAAAACAATTATGATACAATCAATGACCGGATATGGCAAAGCAATTGCCACTTTTGGAGAAAAAAAAATCAGCGTGGAAATCAAGTCCTTAAACAGCAAAGCAATGGACTTGTCTACACGTATTGCCCCGCTCTACCGAGAAAAGGAAATGGAAATCCGTACCTTGATTACACAGACACTGGAACGTGGCAAAGTAGACTTTAGCCTATGGGTGGAAAAAGATGCCGCCGAAGCAGCAACCCCTATCAACGCCGCACTGGTGGAAAACTATTATAATCAAATCAAAAATATCTCTGATTCCTGCAACATCCCGTTGCCGGCCGACTGGTTCAGCACCTTGTTGCGCATGCCGGATGTACTGAGCAAAGTAGACATCCAAGAACTCAGCGACGAAGAATGGACTGTGGTACGCTCTGCCATCGAACAAGCCTTGCACAACCTGACTGACTTCCGCAAACAAGAAGGAGCTGCACTGGAAAAGAAATTCACTGAAAAAATAAACAACATCGAACGCCTCCTCACTTCTATCGAACCGTTTGAAAAAGAACGAATCACCAAGATACGTGAGCGCATCACCGAGACTTTGGAAAAGACTCTGAATACCGACTACGACAAGAACCGTTTGGAGCAAGAACTGATTTACTACATCGAGAAACTGGATATCAACGAAGAAAAGCAACGCCTGGCCAACCACCTGAACTATTTCCGTGAAACTATGGCAGGAGGCCACGGACAAGGCAAGAAACTTGGATTCATAGCCCAGGAAATGGGACGTGAAATCAACACTACCGGCAGCAAGTCAAACCATGCACAGATGCAGAACATCGTGGTGCAGATGAAAGATGAGCTGGAACAGATTAAAGAACAAGTTTTAAATGTGATGTAACTCTCTTTCTCTAAAAAACAACATAATAAATTCAGATATGGGAAAACTTATCATATTCTCGGCCCCATCAGGCTCAGGTAAATCAACTATCATCAATTATCTGCTTACACAGAACCTGAATTTGGCATTCTCCATCTCTGCCACCAGCCGTCCTCCCAGAGGCACCGAACAGCATGGAGTGGAGTATTTCTTCCTCTCACCGGAAGAGTTCAAGCAACGAATTGCCAACGACGAATTCCTGGAGTACGAAGAAGTCTATACTGACCGCTTCTACGGCACACTGAAAAGTCAAGTGGAAAAACAGCTTGACGCCGGACAGAACGTAGTGTTCGATGTAGATGTCGTAGGAGGATGCAACATCAAGAAATTCTACGGCGAATGCGCCCTTTCGGTATTCATACAGCCACCTTCGGTAGAAGAATTGCGCAAGCGCCTCAACGGAAGAGGCACCGACACTCCGGAAGTGATTGAAAGCCGTATTGCAAAAGCTGAATATGAGCTGGGATTTGCCGACAAGTTTGATGTAGTAGTAGTAAACGATGACTTGGAAAAAGCCAAAGAAGAGGCACTGACCATAATCAAGAACTTCCTCGAAAAATAACTGCCATGGCTACAAACTCTAAAAACTTCTTCCGGAAAATGATTCTTGTATGTATCATTATCGGAATTGTTGCACTAGCCATCGGCATCATGGCCATAGCCATGAAACAATACATTATTGCAGCGGCCATGCTGACTGTTACCGGATGGCAATTCATCAACTACCGAACATGGAAAAAAAGAATTTGAAAACCGGCATCTTTGGCGGAAGCTATAATCCGATACATATCGGACATCTGGCTTTGGCTAACTACTTGTGCGAATTTAGCGACCTGGACGAAATCTGGTTCATGGTATCACCACAAAACCCGTTCAAGAAGAATCAACAGATGCTTGACGACCATTTCCGGCTGGAAATGGTAGAAGCTGCCATAGCCGACTATTCCCGTTTCAAAGCATGCGATGTGGAATTTCAGTTGCCAAGGCCCTCATATACAGCCCACACACTGGAACACCTGGCCAAACACTATCCCGAACGCGAGTTTACACTCATCATCGGAGCAGACAACTGGAACAGCTTTGACCGATGGAGAGAACCGGAAAAGATTCTGGCTCATCACCATATCCTGATTTATCCCCGTCCGGAATACCCTGTAGATGAGAACAACCTGCCAGAAAATGTCAGACTGATGCCAACTCCACAAATGGACATCAGCTCTACTTTCATCAGAGATTCCATCCGACAAGGTAAGGACATCCGATATTTTCTGCATCCGGCAGTATTCCAAATAATCAAGGAGCGGAACTGGTATAAAGATACAATCTAGCCTATTGAAAAGAACGGCCTTTATCATCTATCACAATGATAAAGACCGTTTTCTCACCTACTTTCTCCAGCTCCCCTTGTGCAGCACTATCACTACCACTTCACTGGGTGTAAACAGGCGGAAATCCTTGCGAGAAGTTCCTACACCATTAGTCACAATGACCGGTATCCCCTTGCTGTTATATTTCAACCCCGTCATAAAACGATTCCCATATTTAGAATAATGCGCCGGAGACCATTTGCCAAACAGACTCACCTGTCCGCCATGCGTATGTCCAGCCAATGCCAAATCTGTATTGCCCACATCCACATCTTCCACATAATCCGGCGTATGGACAAGCATCACCACAAAATCCTTGGGTGAAAGCACCAAAGATGGAGAAACCCCGTTCTTCTTCAAGTCAAACGGATTGCGCACTCCACACACCGACAAAAACTCATCGCCACGCCACAAACTGTCGGTACGATGCTCCAGCAGATGTACTCCCGTACGTGCCATAGCCTCACGTACCATCACATCCGCCTCACCGCGCTCATGATTTCCCATCACAGCATAAGTACCGTATGGGGTCTTCACCTGCGCCAACGCATCAAACAGTTCATCTATATTTCCTCCGTTCCTACCCCGATAATCACCTCCCAAGAGCAATACATCTGTCTGCAACGACTGCAACGTACGCACCAATGCCGGCAATCGCGAAGACGAGAAGCGACTCTCATAATGGAGATCGGATACAAAAGCCATACGGAAACCTTCAAACGAACCGGGCAACTGTTCGCTGTAAAAATCATATTGCTTCACTCTCCCTACCGCCCCATAGCGAGACAAAGAAGCTGTAGCACACGAGCCGAATACCAACGGCAATACGAGCCACACAAGTCTGCATAAAACCTTCATCTTTTCTTAATTTGTTATCATTTCTTGCGAGTTCAAAGATAGATGTTTTAGAGGAAATGAACTATCCACCATCCACTTTTTGAAAAAGAGTCTTTATCTTTGCCGGAAAATCAACTTATTCCAACAAGTTTTCAACATTATGATACAAACAAACTCTGCAACGGCATGGCTGCTTGCCATCCGTCCAAAAACCTTGACAGGTGCCATGGTACCCGTCATGCTAGGATGCTCTTTGGCGCATATGTACCACAGTTACCAACTCGTTCCGGCCATTCTCTGCCTGACCTTTGCTTTTCTCATGCAGATAGACGCCAACTTTATCAACGACCTTTACGACTACCTGAAAGGCAGCGATCGCGAAGACCGTTTAGGGCCAGAACGTGCTTGCTCACAAGGATGGATTACCCCCGACCACATGAAGAAAGGAATCATCCTAGTCACTCTACTGGCTGCCATCATAGGACTATGCCTACTGTTCTATGCCGGATGGAAGCTGATTCCCATCGGAGCAGCCTGTATCCTCTTCGCTTTTCTCTACACAGCCGGTCCCTATCCACTGGCCTATCACGGCTGGGGCGACCTACTAGTCCTTGTATTCTTCGGTTTCGTACCAGTGGGTGCCACCTTCTATATTATGACCCATCAATGGGAAACCTCTGTCACCATCGTCTCATTAGCTTGTGGATGTGTCATTGACACCCTCTTGATGATTAACAATTTCCGCGACCGAGAGCAAGATGCCATCAGCGGAAAGAAAACTATTGTAGTAAGACTGGGAGCACGCGCCGGGCTCATTCTCTATTTCCTGCTAGGAATGATAGCCTGCTGGAGTTGCCTGTATTTTATTACCGAACAAAAAATATGGGCTGCCATACTTCCCCAGTTCTACCTGTTACCACACATTCTTACCACCATAAAAATGGCCCGTATAGGTCACGGCAGAGAACTGAATGCCATTTTGGGAGAAACTTCACGAAACATGCTGCTCTTCGGGATGCTTCTCACCATAGGACTGATACTTTAACACAAAGCCCCTTCTTTAGGCTCCTGACAGTGTGTTCGCACACACTGAGAATCAACTTATAGCGAGTAATGAAAAGGCAGTTGAGATTTTATCAACTAACTTCTCTTTATTCGCTAAAATTGTTAATTGACCGTTATCGCACACAATAAAATACGGACGATTTTTGACATACATCAAGAAAAAACACAATTTTATCTAAAAATAAGCCCACAGTATTGTAGATAACCAAAAAAGCATTACCTTTGCATCGTGGTTGTGAAACCAGTAAAGTTTAAACACAAAAAGGTATTAGATTAACAACTAAGTATTAAGGTAAATTTAAGGTATTAGATTAGGTAAAAAGTAATTGATTTAAATTTAGGTTTTGTAAGGTGTTAGTAAAAGGTAATTGTTTTCAGGGACAAGTTTTCAATAGAAGGAAACTTAAGGTAAAAAAGAAAAAAGGATAACAAAGACGTAGAAAAGACGAAAAGAACCCTTCAATGGGGGTTCTTAAAGAAATCGGCGGTGTTCAATATTTGAACAATCGCTTTTTTTGTTTTTATACCCTTCGCTTCTATCCGCCACTCTACAGACTTCCAGCAAACCGACCAGCAAATTCGTTTCACTCCCCCTCCCTTTCAGTCGAACTTTCATTTTGTCAAAATGTAAATCTAAAGCCACCAGACTCCATTATTCAAGAGTACGGCACTCTTCGGCTGCAAATTTTCGATTTTCTTTGTCCATCTTCGCATATAAGAAACTTTCAGTCAACGCAATAGTCCTTATACGCTAATTTGTTTCCCACTTCCTTCTAGAAAAGAAATTCCACTAAAAAATTCGCCCATCCAGATCTTACCGTCAAATTACTCCAATCGCTTCCAAATATTCTCAAAAATATACTGACACTTTGGGGAAAATATGTCGACGATTCCTCCAAAATATTTCCACAATTTCACAGCTGACTAAAAAAGAGCTTTTCAACAAGTAGATTCAATTGCATAAACAGACAATTTTCATCAAAGTTCCCCACTATTATTGCATAAATATTCCATCCTGTTCTTCTAGAAAAGAAAAAATCGCCAACTGCCCCAAAAGTAAATTTCAGGTTTTCTATCCATATTGACACAAAAATCGTGTTTTCCGTATCTAAAGTTTCAACTGTTCTGAAGAAAATTCCGTGATTTTTTCATCTTAACACCTATCCGTTCACCCACCCTTTATGAATATTATAGAGTTACACAGTCCATATTGACTATTTTTTCTCTTACAAAGGCATAAAAAAAACAACTACTGATAATGAGATAGTTACAAAAAATATTAAATTTTATTGCAAAAAAGTTGCTATAACATTTGGTGGTTACATAAAAATGCTATACCTTTGCACTCGCAATCGGAAAATAACGATGCAAAACAAAAGAGATTGATTCGCTAGCTCAGCAGGTAGAGCACAACACTTTTAATGTTGGGGTCTTGGGTTCGAGCCCCAAGCGGATCACTCAAAAAAAGTCTTCCTCAAGGGGAAGCAAAATAAAAAGGATTGATTCGCTAGCTCAGCAGGTAGAGCACAACACTTTTAATGTTGGGGTCTTGGGTTCGAGCCCCAAGCGGATCACCAAGAGAGGACTTCGAAAGAAGTCCTTTTTCTTTTTCTATTCTGACAAGCTAAAATGGCTCAGTAGATAATCAATGGGGATAAGCATATAAGTTAGCAATCCTGAAGAAAAAGAATTTCTTATCAGCCACCCCTCTAAGATTAGCTCTGAAAAGTTTGATTTTAGCATTGAAAGATTCAGCCATCGCATTTGAGGATCGATTGTTATAGAAGTTCAAGATATCATCATAATGTTCGTAAAATGTAGCTGCAATGACATTAAAAGAATGGAATCCCGCTTCTTCGACCTTGTTGTACCATCTGGACATGGACAGTCTTGCGGCATCCTTAATTGTGTTTTGTGAGAAGATCATCCGCAGTGAATGACATAATCCGTATGCTTTCTTTATGTCAGGATACTCTTCAAACAGTATTTCTGCCCGTTGTTTTTGTCTGTCCGTCCATTTATCGGCAGACTTGAAAAGGAGATAACGTGAGCGTATGAGCAGTTCCTTCCGGGTATCTCCATTAGGGTATCGATAAGGCTCATAAGCTTCACCTTTCTGCCTGGCTTCCTCCATCTCGTCATTGGACTGTTGTATAGCGTCCCACCGGTGTTTTATACGCAGTTCCTGTACGGCATCGCAGGCCAGTTTTTGGACATGAAAACGGTCAATGACACGCTTGGCTTTTGGAAATGCACTCCTCACAATCTTGCGCATGGAGTCGGACAGATCAAGTGTAACTTCTTCTACTTCGTAACGGAGTTCCCTGTCAATTCGTTGAAGGACAGCGATTACGTCTTCTGATCTCGTACCGGCTACTACGGCAATCAGAGAACGTTCCCGGGTACGGGCATCCCGATTGGTCACGAACGTATATAACTCGCCATTAGAAAGCGAGGACTCATCAATGGCAAGTCGCTTGCCGATATTCTCAGGAAACAGCAACCACTCATCTGCATGTTCCAGTTGGTCCCATTTACGAAATCCGCTGAGAGTTTCCTTGTATTGCTTTTCAAATGTGTGCCCATCAATATGATAGAAATCCTCAAGCGTATGGCAGGTCACTGGGGATGTCTCCATACGTTTCTTTTAAAAAAACTCCAAATTCTTTGGAGTAACGCGTGCCTTTTGCTGCAACATCAAGGTCTATCGGAATACTGAAACTCTTACCGGTACGAGTGTCAGACCAGCGTCTGCGACGTATCCTGAGAATGACCTTATGATCTCTTATCGGGAAATCAGTAACATTTACGGCTTCCATAAAGCCTTTGGACTCGAAGTGGACATCTGATGATAGTTCCTCATTCATCCTTTCACCAAGGCTAATGTGAATCTCCGTGGGAGTCTGCTCTACACCAACTACTATAAAGTATTCAAGTATTTGAGATGGAAGCACGACCTGCGCCAACATATTTAAATAATCTTTTTCCATAACACGAAGATCGGAACTGGTTTTGATACTAACAAATTTATCCCCACTAATTTTCTACTGACCCTATAAAATCCATTTCATATCACCGTCAACATATTGCGCGTAGCACCATCAATAAAATGGGAAATGCGACACATTTGGACACAATTGCCCCACTTCGGACCATTTTTGTGTTACAACAGCTGTGTTACACTTCTCGCTAATGTGAATTAATAATTTGCATTTTAAATACTGCTTTTTCTATGATAAGACACAGAATATAAACTGTTTTGTTAATTTTGCGGAGTTTTTTACCATTGTATAATTAATTCGTTTAAATGGTGGATTAAAAAATAATAGATATTTAATACCGTAAGATATGTTTATATATAAAATCCTTTATCCCATCATTACGTTGATGATTGTTATGTTATTGGCAGCCTGTGACAGATATACTACATTATTAGAACAAATGGATATGGCAGAGAATCTAATGAATACCAAACCAGATTCTGCCCTTGCAATATTGGAAGACATTACAGTTTCTAATATTAAATGTAAAGAGATAGAAGCTAGATATGCTCTACTCAAGTCAATAGCATTGGACAAGAACTACATTGACACAACAACTTTCGATATTCTTCAACCGGCTATTGATTACTATATAAAGAATGGTTC
>RCNI01000324.1_pt1 | contig 31019 bp, 29 predicted proteins | sample 2041151 | NCBI WGS metagenome assembly RCNI01 (sample SAMN09708214, study PRJNA481090) | feces metagenome | isolation source: feces | place: Antarctica: Albino Rookery
TTTTCCCGGCGGGAGCTGGAACGGCGGCAGGAGATTCTGAAAGACCCGCACAGTGGTTCCTTTGCCGTGACCGGCATGGTTGTACTGGGGATGCTTAGCTTTGCCGTGTGGCTGGACGCCGGGGTAACGGCGCTGGTGCCGCTGTGGCTGCTGCCTGCGGCGGTTCGTGGGGCGGCAGCGATTGCTGTCACCTGCATGAAGCCTTTGGGGCACAGCCAGTATGCCCATGGATTTACGCACAAGGGAGTGCCGGTGCTGCCGGTGGTGTGCCTGCTGGTGTGCGTGATCGTACCGATCTTCCTGTGCGGCCCAGAGGGATGTGCACCGCTGGTGGGGGCATTAGGATATGGCGTGTTTGTGCGCTACGGTTCCCGGCAGCTGGGGGGTGTTTCCGGGGATGTTTCCGGTTTTGCTCTGACGCTGGGAGAACTGTGCGGCACGGCGGCGTTGGCATTTTTAGCGTAAGGAGGAACCTATGGAACTAATCATCGGCGGTGCCTATCAGGGAAAGACGGACTGGGCCAAGGCACAGTACAGTCTGACCGAGAAGGATGTTTTCGTGTGTGAAAACGGGGAAGCGGTGGATTTTACCGCGCCCTGCGTGACCCATTTGGAGCGCTTTGCGCTGACTTGCCTGCGTGCGGGCATGGAGCCTGCGGATGTGCTGCTGGAGCGCAAGGCACAGTGGCAGCAGCATGTGCTGATTTGTGATGATATCAACTGCGGTGTGGTACCAATGGATGCTGAGACGCGGGCGTGGCGGGAGGCCTGCGGGCGGATGCTCAATCGACTGGCAAAGGAGGCAGACAGTGTCTACCGCATTTTCTGCGGTCTGCCGCTGCGGCTGAAATGATGCAGAAGATTCACTTGATTCGCCACGGTCAGACGATGGCTAACGAACGGCATCTCTACTGTGGCAGTTCGGATCTGCCCTTGTCAGATGCGGGCGCGGAGGCTCTGCGCTCTCTGGCGGCGAAAGGCGGTTATCCGGCGGCGGAGCAATGTCGGTTGTGCATCAGCGGAATGCTGCGTACCCGACAGACCGCAGAGATCCTCTTTGGTTCGGTGTCCTTTGAGGTGCTGCCGGCGTTCCGGGAAATCGATTTCGGCGTCTTTGAGCTGCACAGCTATGAGGAGCTGAAGGACCGGGCCGATTATCAGGCCTGGCTCACCGGGGACAATGAGCGCAACCGCTGTCCCGGCGGTGAGAGCGGCGTGGATATGGTCCGTCGGATCATGCCTGCATTTCGGGAGCTGCTGGCGGATGGACGGGATACGATCCTTGTCAGCCATGGCGGCGTGATTGCCGCCATTTTGGATGAGTTATATCCCCACAGCGGCAAGAGCCGCTATGAGTGGCAGCCGCAACCGGGGTACGGCTGGACGATTACCGTAGAAGACGGGCAGCCGGTGGACTGCGTACCGATTCCTGCCAAATGAACAAAAAGGAAAGCCAGCATTTTTGCTGGCTTTCTTTACTTGCCACATTCGGTATAACAAAACCCAGCGACCATGGTCGATTAAAACCTTCGTGCCAGAGTGGCAATGGTTTGGTAACCACATCGCAAAATAGCAAGAAGTTTTTTTGAGCAAAGGAAGAATGTGCTGGAGAAGACAGCACATTCCCGTTATCGGCGCGAGAATCATCCAGGACCAGATTCGGAATCAGTTCGAAGATTTTGCCTCGGACCAGATTTCCATGAAAAAATACACGGCTCAGGTTAGGGGCAAGTGTGCGTAAGAGAATCAAAACAGGCAGCCACCAAAGGTGGCTGCCTGTTTTGGCAATGCGATGCGAAACTTTCAGAACCCTTCTGACGTCTGGGTAAACTACGAGTATGCGTATTGGGTTATTCCATTTCTTCGAAGCTGAGAATATAGCGGTCACAGACCTGCCGCATTTCCGCTTCGGTATCGGCAAAGAAAGGGTCATGGACGCCGACCACTGTCATTCCAGCTGCTTTGGCGCTGCGGCAGGCGGCAATGGAATCGTCGAACATGATGCAGTCCTCCGGCTTTACCCCCATGTCACGGGCGGCATAGAGGAAAATCTCCGGGTGTTTTTTCTCCATTTGCAGCTCATTAGCAAAGTAGATTTTTTCGAAATACTTTCCCAAATCCAAATGTTCCATGGCGGCTCGGCAGTGCTGGGGCACGCTGGAGGTAAGAACGATCATCCGTTCACCACGCTGCCGACACTTTTCCAGATATGCCACGACACCGGGCTTGACCGGTACCTGCTCGGCATAGACATCCCCGGCTGTTTCCAGCCATTCAGCCATGATCTCATCGGTGGATTCCTCCAGGTGACCGTACTCCTTAGTGAAGGCGGCCGCCAGCGGAAAAATCGTGTGGGCCACACCTTCCGCGTACTCCTTGGTGTAGGGCAGTCCTCGTTTTTCCAGAAAGGCGATGTCCACATCCCGCCAGATGCCATTGGAATCGGTGAGTGTACCATCCATATCAAAAATTAACATGATAATGCTCCTTTTGTTCTATATAATGCTCTTTAATGTGAAGCGCCACGGGAAATCGACCGCTTCTTCCGCGTAGTCGATGCCCACACGGGGGGAGGCAGTAACGGTAAAGGGTGGCAGCTGGAGGGCAGAAAAACCAACATCCGCCGGACTGTCACAGAGAAAAAGGTCCTCTCCAGTGAGATCCAGCCCATCGAGGGATTTGTCCAGCGCCAGCGCCTGACAACACTTGCCGGGGCCGTTAAGAAAGTTCTTGCGCTGGTAGGCAGACAGCTCCGCTGTGGATTTCCCGAAGCGAAGACGGGCCATCGTTTCTGTCCCGTAAAGCGGCTCCAGCCCCCGCAGGAGTACAGCGTCCGGTTCGCCGACAGGATTGGTGACGAAATTCAGACAACTGTGCATCCCGTAGATAAGATAGATGTAAGCGTGGCCCGGCGGGCCAAACATGGTGGCGTTGCGCTGGGTTTTGTGGTAGCCATAGGCATGGCAGGCTTTGTCAATGGCCCCTACGTAAGCCTCAGTTTCCGTGATGCGGCAGACCAGCATTTCCTCACCCATACGGCGCACCAGACAGCGCCCGACCAGAGAACGGGCAATTTCCACCGTGTCACCACTATAAAATGTACGTTCCAGTTTTGCCATAGGGCACCACCTCCTGATCGTCGTTGGCAATAACGATACCATAAACCCCTTCGATTTTCAATCCTCTTGGACAATGAGGCGAAAAAGGTGGGATTGGATGGGAAAAGGTGCTTTATCGTGGACAAATGGGAAATACTGTGTTAAAATATATTGATATTAGTTTGGGGTGAAACGCCCTGAAGAAAAGAGGAGGACTCCATGGGAGGGAAACTGATTGTATTTGAGGGAACGGATGGTTCCGGAAAAGCGACACAGACAGAGCTGCTCTGTCAGGAACTGGAGCGCCGTGCCATTCCTTATCGAAAGCTGACGTTCCCCCGCTATGAGGAGGAATCTTCGGCCCTGATCCGTCTGTATTTGTCTGGTGCATTCGGTGCGCACGCAGACGATGTGAATGCCTATGCGGCTGCCACGTTTTATGCGGTGGACCGTTATGCATCTTATCGCCAGGACTGGGGCAAGTTCTATGAGGAGGGCGGACTGCTGATTGCGGACCGCTATACCACCTCAAATGCGGTACACCAAACGGTGAAGCTGCCTGCGCAGGAGCGGCAGAAGTTTTTGGACTGGCTCTTTGACTTTGAGTACCGTCTGCTGGGCCTGCCTGCACCGACCCGTGTGCTGTATCTGGACCTGCCTACGGAGGTCAGTGAACAGATGATGCGCCACCGCGAGCAGGAGACTGGCACGAGTGCCGATATCCATGAAAAGGACGCGGCCTATCTGCGCCATTGCCGTGAAAATGCTGCCTTTGTGGTGGACTATTGCGGCTGGCAGAAGATCGACTGTGCCCGGGATGGCAAGATCCGTCCTATGGAGGAGATCCACCGGGAAGTGATGCAGCGGGTGGAGGACCTGCTTGTCCTGTAAAGAGGATGAGAAAACGAGGCGCCGAAGCGCCCCGTCTTCCTATGTTGCTTTAGCAGGAGCAGCAGTTGTCGCCGTGGTCACAGCCGCATCCGCAGTTGCCACCACAGCCGCAGTTACCGCATCCACAGTTCCCGTTGTTGCCGCATCCGCAGCAGCAGAACAGCACCACGAGAAGGATGATGAGCCAGAGGCAGGAAGAGTTGTTGTCAAAGCACATATTTGTCACCTCACTTGTTCGTCTCTGTGCTATTGTATGCCCGCAGAACGCCGGCGGTACCTTGTCCGGCCTGTGGGATAGAAAAAGAAAGGAAAGAAACAATATGTCTGATCCCAAGAACTCTGAAACCACCCGCTGGAATGCCAAGCAGGTGCGTGAGCAGACGAAGAAGTCGGAGTCCCCGACTGGATCTTCTGCTTCCAAAAAGCGGAGCCACAGAGAAAAGCGCAAGCTGGGCTGGCTGTGGTATATCCTGGGTGTCCTGGTGGCGTCCGCATTGCTGGCCGGTCTGGCCTGGCTGATGATCAATGATGTCTGTGCCCTGAATAAGGAACCTCTCACCGTTACCATTGAAGTGGAAAAGGATGAGAGCGTTGGTCAGGTTGCCAGTAAGCTGAAGGACGAGGGCCTGATCGGGTCCAAAACGCTTTTTATGATTTTCGGCTCTCTGTTCCATGCCAAGGATATTATCAGCCCCGGCACCTATGAGCTGAACAGCGACATGGACTTCCACTGTCTGATCAATTCCATGGAGTCTTCGCAGAGTGTGGTCCCGGAAGGCGTGGTGCGTGTCACTATCCCGGAGGGAAGCACGGTGAAGGAAACCATTGCCCTGCTGGCCGAAAATGGTGTCAACACCAAGAAGGCACTGACCAAGGCAGCGAAGAAGCACGTTTTTAAGGATCATCCCTTTGTGGATAACGAGCATCTGGGCAGCATCAACCGTCTGGAGGGTTATCTGGCTCCCGATACCTATGAATTTTTTGAGGGTGAAAATCCGGCTAAGGCCCTGGGCCGGATGCTGGATAACTTCGCCGTGTGGATGACGGATGATATGAAGGCGGATATCAAGGCCTCCGGACACAGCTTTGAAGATATTATCACCATGGCTTCTCTGATTGAGAAGGAGTCCACCGGTGACGATGAAGACCGTGCCAACATTGCCTCGATCATGTATAATCGTATTGCCAATCCCGAAAAGGAGACAGGCGGCCTGCTGCAGATGGACTCGACCATCTACTATATCCTGCGCAGCAGAGGTATGAAGGACAGCGAGTTCTCCACCGAGATCGAAAGCCCCTATAACACGTATCTGCATCCCGGCCTGCCCGCCGGCCCGATCTGCAGCCCCAGCCGTGCCGCAATCATGGCTGCCATTTATCCCAGCGATACGGACTATTACTATTTCGCTCTGGGCAAGGACGGCAGAGATCATTTCTTTACCAATTATGCTGATCACGACGCTTTCGTCAACAGCAGCGAGTTCCAGCCGGTGTGATGATGAGAAAGAAACCAGAATTGTTAGCCCCTGCCGGGGATTGGGAACGGCTGAATATGGCCGTTCGTTACGGCGCAGATGCCGTTTATCTGGCGGGCACCTCCTTCGGGATGCGCTCTTTTGCCGGAAATTTCAGTGATGACCAGCTGCCGCGTGCCGTGCAGCTGGCACACGACCACGGTGTGCGTGTACACGTGACGGTAAACACCATGCCTCGCAACGGCGAAGTGGACTGCCTGCCCGCTCATCTGGAACGATTGGATGCTGCCGGTGTCGATGCGTTGATTATCGCTGATTTGGGCGCTTTTACGCTGGCCGGAAAATACGCCCCTCACTGTGAGCGCCATATTAGTACCCAGCAGTCCATCTCCAACTATGCCACGGCGGCTGCCTGGTATGATCTGGGGGCTAAGCGGGTCGTACTGGCCCGGGAGCTGAGCCTGGATGAGATTCGAGAGATTCGCCGCCGGGTGCCGAAGGAACTGGAGATCGAGACATTTGTCCACGGCGCTATGTGCGTCAGCTACTCCGGTCGCTGCCTGCTGAGTAACTATATGACCGGGCGGGATTCCAACCGGGGCGCCTGTGCTCAGCCCTGCCGTTATCAGTATGCACTGATGGAAGAAAAGCGGCCTGGGGAGTATTTCCCTGTCTTCGAGGATGAGAAGGGCACCTATATTATGAATTCCCGGGATATGTGCATGATCGACCATCTGGATGATTTGATGGATGCCGGTGTGGACTGCTTGAAAATCGAGGGCCGCGCCAAGTCTGCCTATTATGCGGCTATTGTTACCGGTGCCTATCGCCATGTGTTGGATGATGTGGCTGCCGGACGGCCCATTGATCCAGTATGGCGGGATGAGGTGGAGCACGTAAGCCACCGCCACTACGCTACCGGATTTTTCTATGGTGCGCCGGGACAGTATTATGAGAACTCCCGGTATATCCGTGACTGGCAGATCTGTGCCGTGGTGACGGAGTGTGATGCCAATGGATTGGCTACGCTGAGCCTGCGGAATAAATTCTCCGCAGGAGATACCGTGGAGATCGTGGGCCCGGACAGCAAGCCGTTCTCCATGGTTGCCCCCATGATGACAGATGCCGAAGGAGCACCGTTGGATTGTCCCAAGACACCCCAGATGGTATTCCAAATGCAGCTGCCCCATCCGGTGCCGCCGTACAGCTTTGTGCGTCATGCAGTGGAATTGTCTGCCAAGTAAAGAAGTATAAGCATAGCAAAACAGCGGAAAGAGCACATTCTTTCCGCTGTTTTTTTGCATAAAAACAGGCCGCCTTTTGGCGGCCTGTTGGGGATAGGATATACGATTTTTTAAGCAGTTTGCTTTGCCACAGCCAGAAGCTCTGCAGCTTCATCGGCTGCCTCTGTTTCTTCACATACGACTTCTTCTTCCTCTTCTTCTGCTTCGAATTCTTCCACATCGCGCTCTTCACGGACAACCGACCAGAAGGCCAATGCAATAATAGGCAGGGAAGCAAAGGATGCGTGGAAACCCATATAGCGGACAGCCAGGAAACCAAGGATTGCGCCAAAATGGAAAGCAACCAACGTACTGCCGAAGAAGGCTGCACGGCGCAGATGGGACCGATCGTGCTCACACAGGAATTTGGTCATACCAATGGCCATCTGTTTGGTGTTGTTGGTGGAGAATATGGTGGAACTATTAAAGTTACGTGTTCCACTGAAAGCGGTCCACTGGCAGCTCATGGGGAAGAAAATGAAATACAAAGCGACGACCTGCGGCGTATTCTCCGGGAGAAGACCCAGAATGATGGCACATATTCCGGTAACAATGGGACTGAGCCGTGCTGGGTCAACATGGAAGTAGTGCTGCAGCAGGATGGGAGCCATGACGCCCAGAATATAGGTGCCCAGCGCACCCAGATGCATCAGCATGGAAAGCCAGTTGCCACTGAGTGTGTCGAAGGTCATCTGCAAGAGGTTCATGGTTTGTGCACTGGCAAAAATGCCGCCCCGGCCCAGAATAGCGTATGCACCAAAGAAACCACCGATGACGGCAAAAGAGAGATGCCGCAGCGCATCAGTGGGAATATGTTTGTGCACGGGAATCATCTCCTTCAAGATTTCTTAATGTTATATTAATAAGTATACCAGACTGGCAAGGTTCTGCAAGGGGGAAAATCCCCAAAAATACAGGGAAAGCTACCGAAAAGCCAGTTGACAATGATGCAGAATGTGGTAAAATAAAGCCAATACGTGAAATGCTGTGAGGAAACGAATCCTTTTTCCACCTGTCAGCGAGACGGGGCCAGTGCAAGCCCGTTAGGTATGGAAAATGGGAGAGCCACTTCCGAGCTGACCGTGAAGAGCGGTACGGCCCATCCCCGTTACAGGATGACTGAGATGGCAGAGAAGAAATCTGCCAAATTAGGGTGGTACCGTGGAGAAAGATCTTCGCCCCTATGTGGTGGCGGGGGTCTCTTTTTTATTTCACAGAACAGTCTAAAATATTTACAGGTAAAGGAGAAAATCGTATGTCTCATCCCTATCATGGCGTTAATGAGCTGCGCGAAATGTTCCTGAGCTTCTTTGAAAGCAAAGGTCATCTGCGGCTGCCGAGCTTTTCCCTGGTTCCTCAGGGTGATAAATCCATTTTGCTGATCAATGCTGGTATGACCCCCATGAAGCCCTGGTTCAAGGGCGAAGAGGAGCCTCCTCGTCACCGTGTCTGTACCTGCCAGAAGTGCATCCGCACCGGCGATATCGACAACGTGGGCAAGACCGCCCGTCACGGCACCTACTTCGAGATGCTGGGTAACTTCTCCTTCGGTGATTATTTCAAGCACGATGCCCTGCATTGGTGCTGGGAGTTCCTGACCGAAGTGGTGGGCCTGGAGGCTGACCGGCTGTATCCCTCCGTTTACGAGGAGGACGACGAGGCTTTTGAGATCTGGAACAAGGAAATTGGTATCCCTGCAGAGCGGATTTTCCGTTTCGGCAAGGAAGACAACTTCTGGGAGCATGGCTCCGGCCCCTGCGGTCCCTGCTCGGAAGTGTACTACGACCGCGGTCCGGAGTATGGCTGCGGTAAGCCCGGCTGCACCGTGGGCTGCGAGTGCGACCGTTATATGGAAATCTGGAACAACGTGTTCTCTCAGTTTGACAACGACGGCCACGGCAACTATACGGATCTGGTGCAGAAGAATATCGATACCGGCATGGGTCTGGAGCGTCTGGCAGTTGCCTGCCAGAACGTGAACTCCCTGTTCGATGTGGATACGGTGATGAATATTACCAACAAGGTCAGCGAGCTGACGGGTGCCTACTATGGACAGAGCGAAAAGCGGGACGTGTCCCTGCGCGTGATCACGGATCATATCCGCTCCGCCACGTTCATGATTTGCGACGGCGTTCTGCCCAGCAACGAAGGCCGCGGCTATGTGCTGCGCCGTCTGCTGCGTCGTGCTGCCCGCCATGGCAAACTGCTGGGTGTCAACCATCCTTTCCTCTATGAGGTGGTGGATACAGTCATCCATGAGAACGAAGGCCAGTACCGCGATCTGCGGGAAAAGCAGGCTTATATCACCAAGGTCATTCGTACCGAGGAGGAAAACTTTGCCCGCACCATTGACGGCGGCATGAAGATTTTCAGCGAGATGCTGGAGAGCCACAAGGCTGCCGGTGAGACGGTGTTCTCCGGTGCAGATGCTTTCAAGCTGTATGATACCTATGGCTTCCCCATTGATCTGACCAACGAGATGGTGGAAGAAGAAAATATGACCGTGGATCAGGATGCTTTCCAAGCTCTGATGACAGAGCAGAAGGAGCGCGCCCGCGAGGCCCGCAAGGCACTGGGCGATTTGGGCTGGGCCGGTGTGGAGATCGGCAAGGATGTGCCCGCCACCGAATTTGACGGCTATGAGCACGATGAGTGCCCGGGCAAGGTGCTGGTCCTGCTGGCAGACGAGGAAGAGCGCACGGAGATCGGCACGGGCGTGGATGCCATTGTGGTGCTGGATCGTACCACCATGTACGCTGAAATGGGCGGCCAGGTGGCTGACCACGGCGTGATCCGCGGCCCGGAGGGCGTATTTACGGTCACCAATGTCCAGAAGAACAAGGGCGGCAAGTTCCTGCACTATGGTCAGGTGACCGAGGGCGTGCTGAAGGTGGACGATCTGTGCACGGTGTCCATTGATACCGAGCGTCGTAACGCTATCCGCCGCGCTCACAGCGCCACCCATCTGCTGCACGCTGCCCTGCGTCAGGTACTGGGTGAGCATGTGCATCAGGCCGGTTCTCTGGTGGAACCCGACCGTCTGCGCTTTGACTTCACCCATTTCGAGGGCATTACCCCCGAGCAGTTGACCAAGATCGACCTGCTGGTGAACAATGCTGTGTTGGAAGGCACCGACGTGGTCACCGAGGAGCTTCCCATTGAAGAGGCCAAGAAGAAGGGCGCCGTGGCTATGTTCGGCGAAAAGTACGGTGAGACCGTTCGTGTGGTGGAAATGGGCGATGTGTCCATGGAGTTCTGCGGCGGTACCCATACGAACAACACTGCTAAGGTGGGTGCGTTCCGCATTAAGTCCGAAGGCTCTGTGGCTTCCGGTGTGCGCCGCATCGAGGCAACCGTAGGTAAGCTGTCTTTGGAAGTTATGAACCGCAACCAGGAGCGTCTGTTCCATGCTGCGCAGATCCTGAAGACCAACCCCGGCGAGTTGTGCGGCAAGCTGGATCAGCAGGTGTCTGAGATGAAGGAGCTGCGTCATGCTCTGGATCAGATGCGCGCCGAGGCTTGCCTGGGCGATGCCCGCCAGTGCCTGCTGGGTGCCAAGGAGGTCAGCGGTCTCCATGTGGTGACCATCCAGCGTTCCGGCATGGATAAAGACACCATGCGCAAGATGGGTGATTTCCTGCGGGATAAGGATGCCAGCGTGGTCGGCGTTGTGGCTTGTGCCAACGAGGGCAAGGTCACGCTGATGGCTGTGTGCGGCAAGGAAGCCGTCAAGCGCGGCATCAAGGCCGGTGAGATCATCAAGACCATCGCTCCGATCGTGGGCGGTCGCGGCGGCGGTAAGCCTGACAGTGCAATGGGCGGCGGTACGGAAGTGCTGAAGATCGACGATGCTTTGGCTGCCGTGGACGATTTTGTTGCCAGCAAGGCCCAGTAACCAATTTCTTTGCTTTTTGAAATATTTGGGAAAGGAGAATCGTGATGTATACAGACTCCAACTGCCTGTTCTGCAAGATCGTTGGCGGAGAGATTCCTTCCAATAAGGTCTATGAGGACGAGCTGTGCTATGCCTTTTACGACATTGAGCCGCAGGCACCGGTGCATTTCCTGGTCATCCCCAAGGAGCACATTGCCAGCGCTGCACAGCTGACCGCAGAGAACAGCGCCATCGTAGCACACTGCTTCGAGGTCATTGCCAAGATCTGCAAGGATCTGGGCTGTGAGAGCTATCGTGTGGTGAATAACTGCGGCGATCAGGCGGGTCAGACCGTAAAGCACCTGCATTTCCATGTGCTGTCCGGCCGTGATATGACCTGGCCTCCGGGCTAAAGTAACGAAAAGAAAAAGACGGCGCAAGCCGTCTTTTTCTTTTGCTATGGGAGGAAAACGGGAATTTTCACGGAAGAAAGAGATAGATGCGAGAATCTGCTGCATGATTGGAAATGCGGCGGTAAATGTGCTGCCGCTGCGAACGATTCACAAAATGTTTCTTGTTTCCGCCGCAGGACCATGCTAAAATAAACCGTGGAATGGAGGTGCGCCTATGGCTGAAAAAAACAGTGCGACCGTCCGGGATTATCTTCGGTGGCGGGGCGACTTGACATTTTGGCAGGATGGCTTCAACGAGGTGGATAACCTGCTGCTGTGCATTGTGTCCTACATTGATTTCCGCAGGATTTTCGACCTGCGGAGTTTTAAGCCCAGTGAGGCGGTCAGTATCGGTCAGGTTTGCGCCCTGCTGACAGATGAGGATGAGCAGCTGGGGTTATCCGAAGAGGCGTATATCCCTGTTTTGCGAGCCATGGCGGCCACGCCCCGGTTCCGGGATATGGAGATGTTTGCCTTTGAGAGCAGCATCGACGAGGAAAAAGTGATGCAGTTTGCCGCTGTGTCCTTCCTTTTGCCGGATCATAGTGTCTTTATTGCTTATCGGGGAACGGATACCACGCTGGTGGGTTGGCAGGAGAATTTCAATATGAGTTTTCTGACGGCGGTCCCTGCCCAGCTGCGAGCTGCCGAGTATGCCCAGGAGATCGTCAAGGCCTGCCCTCGTCGGATGATCCGTATTGGTGGTCACTCCAAGGGCGGCAATCTGGCTGCTTGGGCGGCGATCCATCTGCCGGAACGGATGCAGCGCAAGCGCCTTTTGGCGGCCTACAACAACGATGGTCCCGGCTTCAGCAAGGAAGTACTGGCGTCGGAAGAATATCATCGTGTGGCCGAGAAGATCCACACGTTTATCCCGGAATCCTCCGTTGTGGGGATGCTGCTGGAGCATACAGAGGACTATGAGATCATTGACAGCACGAACTACTCTGTCATGCAGCATGAGCCGCTGTCCTGGAATGTGATGGGTCACACGTTCTGCCGTGTGGAGGCCCGTACAGGGTCGGCCCAGCTGTACGATGGTGTGGTCCGTGATTGGTTGGCCGAAATGGACAACAGCCAGCGACAGGAGTTTATTGAAGCCCTGTACAGTATTCTACGGCTGGATGGTAAGGCCAAGACGCTGGAAGATCTGCGAGGTGTTTCCAGCGGCATGGCACTGCTGAAGGCGTATATTGGTGCCGACGAACGGAAGCGGAAGGTACTCTTTGAAATCTTTAGCCGATTGGCTGCCGATGTGGGCGACGAAATCGGCAAAATCATGGAACAGCACTGGAAAGCTGCCGGGGACAAACTGGAGCAAGTGCGCCGAGACTGGAAAAAAGCATAAAAAGAACCGCCTGGATGAAAAATCCGGGCGGTTTTCGTTATTTCTGTAAGTTTTCCAGCGCATCTGTAAATTGTGCCCAGGGACCGCTGGCAGGGGGAAGATGGGAGAAATCCATGGCCTCTTCGGTCTCGGGGTGCGTGAATTGCAGCCGCCAGGACCACAGGGCGATGGGGAAGTCACCGTCTTCTGTCAGTCCGTACTTGCGGTCGCCCAACAGCGGCCAGCCCCGGGAGGCAAACTGCACTCGAATCTGGTGGGTGCGTCCGGTGTGGAGAACGATGCGGACCAGAGATACACCGTTGCCGCTGGCGAGTACCTGATAATCCAGCAGGGCGGGGCGCACGTCCTTTCCCGGCTCCTGTGCCACATAGGTGATGCGCCGCAGTTTGTCCCGTCCCAAGAGATCCCGCAGCTCGCCGCAAGCCGGCGGCGTGCCGTGGACCAGGGCCAGATATTCTTTGCCGAAACGGCGTTCCCGCACTTGCTGACTGAGCAGGGAGGCGGCTTTGGCAGAACGGGCCAGGACCATTAGTCCCCCCACGGCTGCATCCAGACGGTGGACGGTGCGGACGCAGGCATGGCTGTCGCCCAGCTGGGCACGCAGCAGTTCCGGCAGACCGCCGGGTTCATCGGTGCTGAGGATGCCCTGCGGCTTGACGGCCACCAATATACGCTTGTCCTGATAGACGATCTCCATAGCTGCGCCTCCTTTTTAACTTTTCCATCATAGCACAGCCGACGGGGGAGAACAAGAGCATATCGGAAGGATTTGGAAACGTAAGAACGTTTGCAGCGCATAAAAAATTTCATTTTCCCTTTGCAAAAAGGGCAGAAATAAGGTACAATACAATAGATCATAAAAACTGGAGGAATCTGTCATGGAGACACCGAAATATAAGCGTGTATTACTGAAGATCAGCGGCGAAGCCCTGGCTGGCGACAAGAAGTTCGGCTTGGACTTTCAGGTCATGGGCAAAGTAGCCGATGTGATCAAGGAGGCCAACAACATGGGTGTCCAGGTGGGCATCGTGATTGGCGGCGGCAATTTCTGGCGCGGTGTGAAAAACGGCGAGGGCTATATCGAGCGGACGCGCGCTGACCATATGGGTATGCTGGCTACGACCATGAACTGCATGGCGATGGCTGACGTGCTGGAGCAGAAGGGCGTGGACGTGCGTGTGCAGACCGCACTGGAGATCCGTGAGGTGGCCGAGCCCTATATCCGCGCCAAGGCGGTCCGTCATTTGGAAAAGGGCCGTGTGGTCATCTTTGGCTGCGGCACCGGCAATCCCTTCTTCTCCACCGATACGGCTGCTGTTCTGCGTGCCGCTGAAATCGGTGCTGAGGTGATCCTGCTGGCCAAGAATATCGACGGCGTATATGACTCCGATCCGGCCACAAACGCCAATGCACGAAAGTTCGATGAAATTACTTACGACGATGTGCTGGCACAGCATTTGGCTGTGATGGACACAACCGCTACCAGTCTCTCCATGGATAACCATATTCCTGTTCTGGTGTTCGCACTGAAGGACCCCTATAACATCATCCGCGCCCTGAAGGGCGAGAAGATCGGCACCATTGTCAAGGGTGACTGATCGTATTAACAAAACCATCCAACTGCGCTGCCGGTAAACGGGCAGTGTCGACCCCGATATAAGAAAGGAAAGAATGATTATGTCTAAAGAAGCATACAAGGTTTATGAAGAGAAGATGAACAAGAGCATCGAGGCTGTCGTGGCTGACTTCGATTCTGTTCGTGCAGGCCGTGCCAACGCCGGCGTGCTCAATCGCATCAGTGCTGATTACTATGGCACCCCCACCCCCATCCAGCAGATTGCCTCCATTTCCTCTCCCGATGCCCGTACTCTGGTGATCACCCCCTGGGATGCCTCCGCTGTGCGCGCCATTGAGAAGGCCATTCAGGAGTCTGATCTGGGCATCAACCCCACCAATGATGGCAAGTGCGTCCGTCTGGCTTTCCCTCAGCTGACGGAGGAGCGCCGTAAGGATCTGGTCAAGCAGATTCACAAGTATGCCGAGAGCGGCAAGATCGCTGTGCGTAACATCCGCCGCGATGCTATGGACCACTTTAAGAAGGCACAGAAGGCCAACGAGATCACCGAAGATGAGCTGAAGGTGGTGGAGAAGGATCTGCAGAAGCTGACCGACGACAGCTGCAAGAAGGTGGATACCCTCCTGGCAAACAAGGAAAAGGAACTGATGTCTGTCTAATGGGATTGTTTGATTCCAAGAAAAACGGGACGGCGGGGCAGGTGGACATGAGCCGCCTGCCCCGCCATATCGCTATTATTATGGACGGCAATGGTCGTTGGGCGAAGCGGCGTGGTCTGCCTCGCACAGCCGGACATAAGGTAGGGGCGGAAGTCTTTCGTAAGATTGCCAAATATTGTAAGAAACTGGGCGTGGAGTACCTGACGGTCTATGCGTTCTCCACGGAGAACTGGAAGCGCCCGGAAGATGAAGTGAACACCATCATGGGCCTGTTGAAGAACTATTTGCAGGAGGCCATCGACTCCATGGAGGAGGAGAAAATCTGCCTGCGGTTCTTTGGCGATGTCAGTGCCCTGAGTCCGGAACTGCAGGAGATGATCGGGGAAGTCAATGCGCTTTCCAGTCACATTCACGGCTGCCAGGCCAATCTGTGCATCAACTATGGCGGGCGGGATGAACTGCTGCGGGCAGCCAGAGCGTTTGCCGCAGACTGTGCCAGCGGGAAGGCAAAGCCGGAGGATCTGACGGAGGAGATGTTCTCCGGCTATATGTATTCGGCGGGGATTCCTGATCCGGAGTTGATCATCCGCCCCAGCGGCGAGGTGCGCCTGAGCAATTTTCTTCTCTGGCAGTGCGCCTATTCTGAGTTTTACTTCTGCGATACCCTGTGGCCTGACTTTACGGAGCGGACACTGGACGAGGCGATTATTGACTATCAAAAGCGGGACCGTCGCTTTGGCGGTGTAAAGAAATAAGGTGATTCCATTGAAACAAAGAATTCTGGTGGCCGTCGTGGGGACGCCGATCCTCCTGTTGCTGCTGATGGCAGCACCTGCGTGGGCCAGCGCGATTGTGGTGATGTTCCTGGGCGTTGTCGGCAGTCATGAACTGCTGACGGCTGTGTGTGGTAAGGAAAAGACCAGACGGATCTATTGGCTGGCGGCTGGGATGAGCGCTGTGATTCCGTGGATGATTTACAGCCGGGATGCCGGATTTGGCGGAACGGGAATGGAGATGACGGGCAACGTGCTGGAAGCGGTGCTGGCGGTGCTGGTACTGGCCACGTTTGTCTATGGCGTGCGTGTTTACGGCAGCGAAAAAGCCATCAATTTCCGGGACATCTGCGCTGTTTTGCTGGGCGGTATTGCCATCCCTATGGCATTGACCTGCCTGCTGCGAATCCGGTTGCTGCCCTTTGGCACGGGATTGGTGCTGGTACCGCTGATTGCTGCTTTCTGCAGCGATACCATGGCACTGTTTGCCGGCATGGCTTTCGGGAAGCATAAGCTGTCTCCTAAGGTCAGCCCCAAGAAAACGGTGGAGGGCGCCATTGGCGGCCTCGCCGGCGGCGTGGTGGGTATGGTGATCTTCCAGATTGTTTTCCAGAACTGCACCGGTCAGCCTCTGCATCTGGTGGCCTGCATTCTGATGGGCCTGTTCGGCGCTGCCGTGGGCCAGCTGGGAGATCTGAGCTTTTCCCTCATTAAACGCGAGTATGGTATCAAGGACTATGGTCGGCTGCTGCCCGGTCATGGCGGTGTGCTGGATCGCTTTGACAGCGTGATCTTCACCGCTCCTGTGGTGTGGATCATTCTTAGCCATGTGACCCTGTAAGGAGGTCATGATAATGACAAAGACAATTTCACTTCTGGGGTCTACCGGTTCCATTGGCCGGCAGACACTGGAAGTTGTGCGGGAGTTGGGTCTGGAAGTGGCTGCACTGACGGCCAATTCCCAAGTAGACCGGATGGAGGCGCAGGTGCGTGAATTTCATCCTGCGCTGGTGGTGATGTATGATGCCGATGCCGCCCAGGCGCTGCGTGAGCGCATCTGTGATCTCGATGTCGAAGTTCTCTCCGGTCCGGAGGGATTGCTGCAGGCGGCGCAGCTGCCACAGGCCGATACTGTCGTGACGGCTGTGGTTGGCAGCGTGGGTCTGGAGCCTACATTGGCTGCCATCCGGGAGAAAAAGCGGATTGCTTTGGCGAACAAGGAGACGTTGGTTTGCGCCGGAGAATTGGTGATGGATGCGGCAGAGAAGTACGGTGCGGAGATCGTGCCCGTAGACTCTGAGCATTCGGCTATTTTTCAGAGTTTGCAGGGCTGCCGTGACCGTAGGGAGATCCAGCGCCTGATTCTGACCTGTTCGGGCGGTCCTTTCTTCGGTCGAAGCTATGAGGAACTGGAGACCATGCGCCCGGAGGATGCCCTCAAGCATCCCAACTGGTCCATGGGGGCCAAGATCACCATTGACTCCGCTACGCTGATGAATAAGGGCCTGGAGATCATCGAGGCCATGCGGCTCTACCGTCTGCCGGTGGAGCAGGTGGACGCCGTGATCCACCGCCAGAGTATCGTTCATTCGCTGGTAGAGTATCGGGACGGTGCCATGATCGCTCAGCTGGGTACGCCGGATATGAAGCTGCCCATCCGCTATGCGTTTACCTGGCCTTACCGGGCCGAGACGCCGGACCGTCGGCTGGATTTGCTGACGTGCGGCAGTCTGACATTTGACGCACCGGACCTGGATGCGTTCCGCTGTCTGCGGATCGCTCGGGAGTGCGCCAAGACCGGCGGTACCTCCTGCGCCATTATGAATGGTGCCAACGAGGAGGCTGTGATGGCCTTTTTGCGCCACGAAGTGGGCTTTAATGAGATCCATCGTCTGGTGGAACGGGCACTGGATCACGTTGCGGTGAAATATACACCGTCTCTCCAGGATATACTGGAAGCAGACCATGCCGCACGGGAAGTGGTGCGGCACTATTCCGCCTCTTAGAAAGGAAATTTTCATCTATGATCTATGTGTTAGCGGCTATTCTGATTTTTGGAGTACTGATCGCTGTTCACGAATTGGGCCATTTTATGGCGGCTAAGGCCTGCGGTGTGCGGGTCAATGAGTTTGCCATTGGCATGGGTCCGGCGATCTTCAAGAAAACCAAGGGGGAGACCACCTACGCCCTGCGCATTTTGCCCATCGGAGGCTTTTGTGCTATGGAAGGGGAAGAGGAGGATTCCGATGATCCCCGTGCGCTGAACAACCAGGGCTTCTGGCAGAAACTGCTGATTTTTGCGGCTGGTGCGGCGATGAACTTCATCGCAGGACTGGTCATCATTCTGGTGCTGTATTCCGGCGCCCAGGCCTTTTACAGCCCGACCATCGACGCCTTTGCCGACGGCTGTCCTCTCCAGCAGCAGCGGGGACTGCAGGTGGGCGACCGCATCCTGTCCATCGACGGTGAGAAGATTTATGTATTCAGTGACGTTGGGTTCCTGCTGGGTCAGAATCGGGACGGTACGTTTGATCTGGTGGTGGAGCGCGACGGCGAGAAGGTGCATCTGAAGGATTTCCGCATGGAAAAGCGGGAGTACACCGATCAGTCCGGAAAAACGTACAACGGGTATGGTATCTTCTTTGGTGTGGAGAAGGCGACCTTCTTCAGCCGCATTTCGTATAGTTGGAACAACGCCATCGACTTTGTGCGTATGGTGCGTCTGTCGCTGCAGATGCTGGTCAGCGGCGAGGCAGGAATCCAGGATATGAGCGGCCCTGTGGGCATTGTTTCGACGATGACCGAAATGGGGCAGCAGTCGGAGAACTTCCGCGCGGCAATGGAGAATATTGCCTATATGGGTGCGTTGATCGCGGTCAACCTGGCTGTGATGAATCTGCTGCCTATCCCGGCACTGGACGGCGGTAAAATCTTCTTCCTGGTGATCAACCAGCTGAGTATGCTGCTGATCTACAAACAGATTCCGCCTAAATTTGAAAACTATATCCATGCCGCCGGGTTTGTACTGCTGATGCTGCTGATGGCGGTGATCATGTTCCAGGATGTCTGGAAAATTATTCGGTAGGTGATTTGATTGAGTAAGCAAATTCATGTCGGTGGTGTGACGGTGGGCGGCGGAGCGCCGGTAGCGATCCAGTCCATGTGCAATACCCCCACCGAGGATGTGGCTGCAACCGTGGCCCAGATCCACGCGCTGGAGGAGGCGGGATGTGAGATCATCCGCGTTGCTGTGCCGAATATGGCGGCGGCGGAGGCCATTCCTGCCATCAAGAAGCAGATCTCCATTCCGCTGGTGGCAGACATCCATTTCGACTATAAGCTGGCCCTGCGCTGCGCCGAGGGCGGCATTGATAAAATCCGCATCAACCCCGGCAATATCGGCAGCCATGACCGTGTCCGGGCGGTGGCAGATGCCTGCCGGGAGCGGGGCATCCCGATCCGCATCGGCGTCAACGGCGGTTCCATGGAAAAGGAACTGCTGCACAAGTACGGCGGCGTGACCGCCGAAGGTCTGGTGGAGAGCGCGATGAACCATGTTCATCTGCTTAACGAGTGCAATTTTGATGATATTTGCATTTCTGTCAAGTGCTCCCGTGTGCCTGTCAACATGAAGGCCTACCAGATGCTTCACGAGCAGACGGATTATCCCCTGCATCTGGGTGTCACGGAAGCGGGAACGCCCTCCATGGGCGTGCTGAAAAGCGCCATTGGCATTGGCGGACTCCTGTGCCTGGGTATCGGCGATACGCTGCGAGTCAGCCTGACTGCCGATCCGGTGGAGGAAGTCTATGCCGCCAAGCGAATTCTGGCGGCTGCCGGTATTCGTCAGACGGGCCCGAACCTGATTTCCTGCCCCACCTGCGGCCGAACCAAGTATGATATGATTCCCATTGCCAATGAGGTGGAACGCCGCCTGCGCAGCTGTACAAAGCCCATCACGGTGGCTGTTATGGGCTGCGTGGTCAACGGGCCGGGGGAGGCCTCTGCGGCGGATGTGGGCATTGCCGGCGGACAGGGCGAAGGTCTGGTTTTCCGCAAGGGCGAGGTCCTCTATAAAGTGCCCCAGGAGAAACTGGTGGATGCACTGATGGAGGAAATTGACAAGCTGTAAGAGATGGATTTCGCCGTCCTTTGGGGCGGCGAAATTTATCACGAGAAACAGAAAGGAACGTGCCGCATGGCAGAAAAGATACCTTTTTTTGAATTTTTTGAGAGCTTTGTGCCGCCTCGTGAACTACGGCTGCTGCTATGTAATGTACACGTCATCGGCGGCACGTTGGACCGGGAGATGCGGAGCATGGAGCTGGAACTGGAGTCGGGTGAAGAAATCCCTGAAGCTGCCCAGACGGCTACGAGGCAGCTGCTCCAGAAGCAATATGACCTCAAGCAGCTCCGGTTTAACTTCCATGCGCTGAAAGCGGATGGGAAGGCCAAGTCCCTTCTCTATGGCCGGGAGATCAAGGGCAAGGTCGTTTCCATGGCAGGGCTGAACACGGAGATGCGCAATGTCGTGGTGGAAGGCAAGGTGTTTGCCTCGGAAATGTACGAAACTCGCCGTCCCGGGACCTGGTGTCTCACTTTTGATATGACCGATTACAAGGGGTCGGTCACGGTCCGAAAGTACATGAAGACAGAGGAAGCCAAGCCGCTGGAAGGCGTGATCAAGTCTGGAATGTGGCTCCGGGTCCAGGGTGGTGTCGAGCTGACCCGGGACGGCAAGGATATCCAGCTGGCCCCGTACGGAATTATGAAAATCTCTCACGAGGGCCGGAAGGACACAGCGCCCCGCAAGCGTGTGGAGCTGCATCTGCATACGCAGATGTCCAACATGGATGCCCTGACCAATACAGCCAGTGTCATCAAGCAGGCCATTTCCTGGGGCCATCCTGCCATTGCCATTACGGACCATGGCGTAGTGCAGTCCTTCCCGGATGCCTGGCATACCGCCAAGGGACAGATCAAGATCCTCTATGGTGTGGAGGGATATTTCCTCAATAATCTGGACGACCGCATTGCGGTTCACGGACCGCAGGATCAGGCGTTTGGCGATGAGATCGTCTGCTTTGATATTGAAACCACGGGTCTGAAAGTGGAGCGGGAGGCCATCACGGAGATTGGTGCCGTGGTGCTGAAAAACGGCGAGATCGTGGATAAATTCCAGACGTTCGTCAATCCCAACCGCCGTCTGACACCGGAGATCATCGGCCTGACCGGTATTACCGATGCGATGCTGGCGAATGCACCCCAGCTGAAAGAGGCCCTGCGTAACTTCCTGGACTTCGTGGATGGCCGTCCGCTGGCGGCCCACAATGCCGAGTTTGATATCAGCTTTATCCGGGAAGGCTGCCGCAAGGTGGGACTGGAGTTTGACCCGACCTATGTGGACAGTCTGATTCTGGCTCAAAATCTGCTGCCGGAACTCCATAAGTACAAGCTGGATATCGTGGCGGAACATCTGGATTTGCCTGCGTTCAATCATCACCGGGCATCGGACGATGCGGGAATGGTGGCTTATATGCTGGTTCCGTTCTTCAAAAAGATGGAAGAAGAACTGCATATTACCCGGTTGCAGCAGGTCAATGATGAGATGATGAAGCTGCGGCCCAAGGGCAGCAAAACCAACCGCTTCCCCAAACATATCATTATTCTGGCGAAGAATAAATTGGGCCTGAAACACCTCTATGAGCTGATTTCTGCGTCCAACTTGAAATATTTTAAGCGTGTTCCTGTGATTCCCAAGACCGAGCTGGTTGCCCATCGGGAAGGCTTGATCATCGGCTCTGCCTGTGAGGCGGGCGAGCTGTTCCGGGCGGTGACGGATCACAAGGATTGGGCGGAGCTCAAGCGCATTGCGTCCTTCTATGATTATCTGGAGATTCAGCCCATCTGCAATAATGCCTTCATGCTTCGCAAGGGCGACGTGCAGTCGGAGGAGGAACTGCGGGAGTTTAACCGGACCATCGTCCGTCTGGGCGAGGAGTTGGGAAAGCCTGTGTGTGCCACCGGCGACGTCCATTTCCAGGAGCCGGAGGACGAGGTGTATCGCCGTGTGCTTCTGGCCAGTAAGAAGTTCTCGGATGCCGATGCGCCGTTGCCCATCTATTTCAAAACCACCGATGAAATGCTCAAGGAATTTGCCTATCTGGGAGAAAAGAAGGCAGAAGAAGTGGTCATCGATAATCCGCGCCATATTGCGGATCTGGTGGAGGAGATTGAGCTGCTGCCCCCCGGTCAGCTGTTCCCGCCCCGTCTGGAGAACTCCGAACAGGAGCTGCATGATATGGTTTGGGACAAGTGCCATGAGCTTTACGGTGAGGAGCCGCCCAAGCTGATTGTGGACCGTCTGAACGTGGAGCTGAACAGCATTCTGGGCAAGTATGATGTGGTGTATATGTCCGCCCAGAAGCTGGTGCAGCGCAGTCTGGAGAACGGTTATCTGGTCGGTTCCCGAGGCAGCGTTGGTTCCTCGCTGGTGGCCTATATGTCCGGCATCACAGAGGTCAACTCTCTGCCGCCTCATTACCGCTGCCCCCAGTGCCGCAACAGTGAGTTTATTCTGGACGGCAGCTATGGCTGCGGTGCCGATATGCCGGACAAGGTGTGCCCTGTGTGCGGCACCAAATATATCAAAGACGGCTTCGACATCCCCTTTGAAACCTTCCTGGGCTACGGCGGTGGTAAGGTGCCTGATATCGATCTGAACTTTTCCGGTGAATATCAGGCCCGGGCCCATCGGCACGCCATTGAAATGTTTGGTGAAACGCAGGTGTTCCGAGCCGGTACCATCGGTACGCTGGCTGAAAAGACGGCCCGTGGATACGTTTATAAGTATCTGGAAGAGCGGAACATCACAGCCGGCAATGCGGAAATGAATCGACTGACGCAGGGCTGCGTCGGTGTGCGCCGTACTACCGGACAGCATCCCGGCGGTCTGGTGGTTGTGCCCGACGATATGGATGTGGAGGATTTTACCGCCGTACAGCATCCTGCTGATGCTGCGGACAGTGATACGGTGACGACGCATTTTGAATATCACTGCATGGAGGACAACCTGCTGAAGCTGGATATGCTGGGACACGATGACCCCACCATGATCAAAATGATGCAGGATCTGACGGGTGTGGACCCCAAGACAATTCCTCTGGATGATCCGGATACCATGAGTATTTTTACATCGTCGAAGGTGCTGGGTTTTGAAAATGACGAGGTGCTGGGACCTACGGGTGCTGTGGCTATCCCGGAGTTCAACACCCGCTTTACGCGTGGTATGCTGATGGATACCCAGCCCAAGGACTTCAATACGCTGGTGCGTCTGTCCGGCTTCTCTCACGGTACGGATGTGTGGCTGGGCAATGCCCGTGATCTGATCGTGAATGGAACAGCTACTGTTTTGGAAACGGTGGGCTGCCGTGATGATATTATGCTGTATCTGATCAAGATGGGTCTGGACCCCAAGATGTCCTTCAAGATCATGGAGGCGGTCCGTAAAGGTAAGGTGAAAAAGGGCGGCTTCCAGGATGGCTGGGAAGAGGCGATGCGGGAGCACAATGTGCCCGACTGGTACATTGAATCTTTGGCTAAGATCGGCTACCTGTTCCCTAAGGCCCACGCCGTTGCTTATGTTATGATGGCGTTCCGCATTGCCTGGTACAAGGTGCATCGGCCGCTGGCCTTCTATGCCACGTTCTTCTCCATTCGTGCCAAGGCGTTTGATGCACAGTACTGCTGTACCAGTCTGGAAGAAATCAAGCAGAAGATTCGGGAGATTGAGAACAATAAGAATGCCACCGATGTGGAACAGAACCTGATGGTTACGCTGGAAGTGTGCTATGAGTTCTATCTGCGGGGTTTCCATTTCGACACCATTGATATCTACAAATCCGATGCCACCAAGTTCCTGGTCACGGAGAACGGTCTGCTGCCGCCCTTCATTTCCGTTCACGGATTGGGTGAATCGGCGGCTCGGGCGACCGTAGAGCAGCGTAAGGGCAAGAGTTTCATTTCCATTGAGGAGTTCTCTACCTGCTGCAATAAGTTGTCCAAGACACACATTGAGCAGCTGAAAGCGCTGGGTGCCTTTGCCGGCATGGCAGAGACCAGCCAGATCACTTTCTTCTAAGCGATGGAGATTCGTTTTTTGGAGCTGTGCACTGTCACAGCGGCACAGAAAGAGCGCTGGCGCTCCTGGCTTTCTCCCGAGCGGCGGAAGGCCATCGAGGCGATGGCAGAGGAAGAAGCACATCTCTGCGGGGAAGGACTGGCCAGAGAAATGCTCTCTTCGTGGCTGGATTTACCGCCAGAGCAGCTGGTGTTCACCACTAATGCGCATGGGAAGCCATTGGTGGAGGGGGCATGGTTCAGTATCAGCCATAGCGGCGGCTGGGTGGGATGCGCTGTCTCGCACCGTCCGATTGGCCTGGATCTGGAGTACCTGCGTCCTGTACCACAGCGGATGGGACAGCGGTTTGGTACCGATGATCCCCAGATATTCTTTCGCCTTTGGACGGCGATGGAGGCACGGATCAAGTGCTGCGGCGCCACGGTGCTCCACTGGCAGGAGTTTCTGGATGATCCCATCGGTTGCACGACCCGACCGCTGGAAGCGCCCCAGGGCTGTGTTGCTTCTATCTGCGTGCGAAATCAATAAAAAAAGGACCTGTTCCTACGGGAACAGGTCCTTTTTGACGTATAGCAGTTAGTTCTTTGTCGCTTTTTTCTTTTCGGGGAAGGGAATCTGCGCCAGAATCACGGCCACCAGCATCAGAAGGCAGCCCAAATACTCGCGCATACTCATCTGCTGGTGCAGCAGTACAGCACCGGCCAGCACGGCGAATACGGATTCCATGCTCAACAGAAGTGTCACCACGGTGGGGTTAGAGTCCTTCTGTGCCAGAATCTGCAAAGTATAGCCCACACCACTGGAGAACACGCCCACATAGAGGATGGGCAGGACGCAAGCGGTGATAGAGGTCCAAGAGGGGGTCTCCAGAAGGAACATACCCAGAGCAGACCAGAACGCGGCGACCAGGAACTGGATACAGCTGAGCTTCATGCCATCCATCAGCTGGGTGAAATGGTCACAAACCAGAATATGTACGGCGAAACCAGCAGCACCGGCCAGCAGCAGCAAATCGCCGGGAGCGATTGCAAAGCCGTTGGTGATGCACAGCAGATACAGGGCCACGACGGCCAGACCCACACTGATCCACACAGGCAGAGTGACCTTTTTCTTCAGGAACAGACCAAAGATGGGCACCAGCACGATGTACAGTGCGGTGATGAAGCCAGCCTTGCCTGCGTCGGTGCCCTGCGTCATACCGGCCTGCTGGAGATAGGAGCCCAGTGCCAGAGCGGTGCCGCAGCAAAAGCCGCCAAACAGCAGGGATTTGCGGGCTGCCTTCTGCTGGACCGCAGAGGGAGTGGGGTGGTCCTTTTTCAGATGGCCAAAAATAAAGACAATCACCAGCAGCGCCAAAAAGGCGATAAAAAATCGGGTAGCGTTAAAGGTCATCGGTCCCATATGGTCGGCGCAGATGTCCTGTGCCACAAAGGCGGTGCCCCAGATCAGTGCTGTCAGCAGGGGAAAGAAAATCTGTCTCACTTGATTGTGCTTCATGATAGATCCATCCTTTTCCATAGATTTTTATTCCTGATCCGTGGGTGCGGACTTGGAATGACGAGTAAACTTGTGCTCAGTACCGTTGAGCAGGCGCTGGATGTTGCCGCGGTGGCTGTACACCACCAGTACGGCAATGAGGGCACACAGCCCCACATAGACGAGGTTGTGATCGTAGATAAAGAAAGCGGTAATGGGGAAGCTGACCGTGGCGGCAATCGAGCCGAGGGAGACGTAGCGGGTCAGTACGGACAGCAGAAGGAACAGACCCCAGGAAACCAGGGCAATGCGCCAGTCCAGCAGGATCAGCAGCATACCGCCGGAGAGGATACCCTTGCCGCCCTTAAAACCATAGAACACGGGGAAGATATGGCCTACCACGGCACCTGCGCCGCCCAGCAGCGCACCCAGCAGCCAGTCGCCGTAGAGTTCGCTGAACAGATGACCACCGATTTCCACGGCCGCTGCGGTTTTGCCCATGTCCAGCAGAATCACCAGCGCGGCATACTTGGCACCGTAGCTGCGATAAAAGTTGGTCAGGCCTGCATTGCCGCTGCCGTGGGAACGAACGTCATCGCGGATCACAAAATGGGAAGTGATGACTGCACCGTTGAGACAGCCGAGAAAATAGGCCAGCAGCAGAACAACCGTTGCTGCAAAGAACATAGACATGATTATTCCTCCTCGCCCTTCTGGCGAACCGTCATAATAATGGGCGTACCTTCCAGTCCGAACACGTTGCGGATCTGGTTTTCCAGATACCGGCGGTAAGAGAAGTGGAACAGGGCCTTGTCGTTGCAGAAGGCGACGAAGTGGGGAGGACGGATGCCCACCTGGGTCATGTAGTAGATCTTCAGGCGGCGGCCCTTGTCCGTGGGCGGCTGTACGCGGGTCTGTGCATCGGCCAGAACGCTGTTGAGCATACCGGTGGTGATGCGGACGGAGGCCTGCTCATGGACATAGTTGATGAGCTCAAAGAGACGCTGGACGCGCTGACCGGTCATGGCGGAGATGAAGAGGATGGGCGCATAGGTCATGTAGCTCAGATCGCGGCGGATCTCCTCACGCATATGATCCATGGTCTTGCCGTCCTTTTCCACCAGGTCCCATTTGTTGACCACGATGATGCAGGCCTTGCCCGCCTCGTGAGCCAAACCGGCTACCTTGGTGTCCTGCTCAGTCACGCCGTCCTGGGCGTCAATCATGATCAGACATACATCGCTGCGCTCGATGGCCATGGTGGCACGGAGCACACTGTATTTTTCGATAGCGTCGTCCACCTTGGACTTTTTGCGCATACCGGCGGTATCAATGAAATTGTACTTGCCGTATTTATTCTCAAAATAAGAGTCAATGGCGTCACGGGTCGTGCCGGCCACATTGCTGACGATCACACGCTGGGTCCCCAGAATACGATTTGTCAGGGAGGATTTGCCGACGTTGGGTTTACCAATGATGGCGACCTGAATGACATCGTCATCTTCCTCCTCGTCCTCTTCCTCGGGGAAGTACTGGAGGCACGCATCCAAAAGATCGCCGGTGCCGTGACCGTGGACAGCAGAAACAGCCACAGGATCGCCCAGACCCAGATTGTAGAACTCATAGAATTCCGGGTCCAGATTGCCGGTGGAGTCGACCTTGTTGACAGCCAGCACAATGGGCTTGCCGGAGCGCTGGAGCATATGGGCCACTTCCTGATCGGAGGCGGTCATGCCGGTCTTGATGTCGGTGACCAGCACGATCACAGTGGCGTTGTCGATAGCAATCTGTGCCTGATCGCGCATGAACGCCAGAATCATGTTGTCGGTGGTGGGTTCGATACCGCCGGTGTCCACCAGACGGAATTTGCGGCCATTCCACTCGGCCTCCCCATAGATACGGTCACGGGTTACACCGGGGGTGTCCTCAACAATGGACATTCGCTTACCGATGAGCTTATTGAAGAGCATGGACTTACCCACATTGGGGCGGCCCACGATGGCAATCAGTGGCTTCATTGTATCACTTTCCTTTCTTGTATACGGTTATGGGATCAGTTTCCCGGATTATAGCGATAGTATTCATCCTGCGGCGGCAGGGCATAGTTGGGGGTTTCCACCGTAAGGCCCAGCATCAGATCCACCAGATCAAAGCCGCTGTCAGCGGGGACGGGGACCACGGGGACACCGAGGGCTTCGGTTACCTGATCGGTGGTGATGTCGTCCAGAAACACGTTTTCCCCGGCGCGAAGCATATTGGAAGGAATCAGCAGCCGTTCACCCAGCTCCCGGCCACGCAGTTGTTCAATCAGATCACGACCGGTAATCAGGCCGGAAACAGTAATGGTTTCACCGAAGAACTTGTTGCGGATGGGATAGACCTGTCCTTGAATTTGAGGACACTGTGCTTTCAGCAAATCGACGATTTGCTGGAGGAAGGGGCCGGAAGAAACACCGGTGCCCACAGAAAAGGGCGGTGCCTTGGTGTCCTTGTCCAAATCTTCAATGGCCATGGTGGCTTGGCTGAGGAGCAGACGGAGCATACCCACGCCGTTCTCCAGCTGATCCATGTCCTCGTAGTAACTTTTCTCCGGCAGCTGACGTCCGGCAATCAGATAGAATTCATCCGAGCACCAGGCCAGAGCCGTGCCTCGCTCCTGCAGTGACTGGGCACCAAAGGCCTCTACCTGGTCGATGACCGCACAGGCTTCCTCCCGGGTATAGGGCCGCAGGGGATAAAGACCGTCACGGAATTTGGTGACGCCGACGGGCACGATAGCCACGCTGGTGACTGAGGGATGTAATTCGCTCAGATCCCGCAGGGTCTTTTCCAGAGCCGGACCGTCGTTGATGCCGGGGCAGGAGACGATCTGGCAGTTCATGGTGATGTTGTGTTCGGCAAAACGGCGGATGATGTCGATAGACTGGCCGGCCCGCTTGTTTTTCAGCATCTTCACCCGTAGTTCCGGGTCCGTGGTGTGGACGGAAACATTGATGGGGGAGATGCGCAGATCAATGATGCGCTGTACCTCTCGTTCGGAGAGGTTGGTCAGGGTCAGATAGTTGCCCATCAGGAAACTGAGGCGAGCGTCATCGTCCTTGAAGTAGAGACTCTCGCGCATTCCCGGGGGCACTTGATCCACGAAGCAGAAAATGCAGTTGTTGGCACAGGAACGGGCCCGATCCATCAGATAGGTGTCAAAATTCAGACCCAGATCGCGGCCTTCCTCCTTGCGGACTTTCACCGTGCGGTGCCTGCCGTCGGGACGTTCCAGTTCCAGGACAGGATTTCGGTCATAGCCGAAGAAACGATAGTCCAGCACATCAACGATTTTGTGACCATTGATCTCCAGCAGTTTTTCACCGACCTTCACGCCAGCCCGCAGAGAGGGGCTGTGAGGGTCGATGGATGTGATGATGGTACTCATATTAAAAACCTCGCGTAAAGCGTATCATACTTATATCTAAAATATTATAGCGGAAATTCGTCATCTCCGCAACATATAAAGACAAAAAAGTAAGGAGGGAAGATGAACTCTTCCCTCCTAACAAGGACACACGGTAATTAGTTGCCAGCGGCCACGGACTTGATGACCTTGACCTCACGGCCGTTATAGGTACCGCACTCCGGGCACATTCTGTGAGGCAGGTGCAGCGCGCCGCACTTGGAGCAAGCCACGAGACCGGGAGTCTTCAGCTTCCAGACGGAGCTGCGTCTCTTGTTGCGTCTTTGTTTGGATACTTTTCCCTTAGGTACTGCCATGTTGACACCTCCTTGGTCTTAACTGCCTGAGCAGTAATTTAATGGTGAGTTACTCTTCATCCTGGGGCAGGAGCTTTGCCAGCGCAGCCAGTCGGGGATCGACAGGCTTTTTGCAGCGGCAGGGTTCCTCATTGAGGTTCACGCCGCAGCCGGGACAAAGACCCTTGCAGTCTTCTGAGCACAAAGTTTTTGTGTCCATATCGAGAATGAACGCGGTCCTGGCCAAATCGGCCAAATCCACCTCGTCTTTTTCCAGCAGGACAATATCTTCGTTCTCCTCCTCCTGTTTCTCCTCAGCGAGAACGCAGGAGAATGATACGGATTTCGGATTGTCGAATTCTTTCGCACACCGGTCACAAACGGAGCGGAGCGTGGTATCCGCCTGAAATTCACAGTGCAGAACACCTGCCTTATTGAACACACGGCCGTCCACAACAACCGGGCGACTGGCAGGATAATAACCTTCAAATTCCATATCGGAAAGATCCATAGTAAACTGGAACTTTTCCTGGGAATCAGGGGTATGCAGGACTCTGTTAACATTCAAACGCATAGTACACCTCGCAATGACACGATTAGTATTATAGTGGATTGCCTCCTGCTTGTCAAACATTTTCTGATAAATATTTTGACTTTTTTCAAAATTAGTATACAATGTTTTCTGTAACATTCCACCAATTCCGGGAGGTATCCATGAAAGAACTGACCATCGGAAAGAATGATGCCGGCCAGCGGCTGGATCGATTCATCTCCAAATCCCTGCCGCTGCTGCCGCCGGGGCTGCTGCAAAAGTATATCCGGATCAAGCGCATCAAGGTCAATGGTGCCCGCGCACAGCGGGATACACGCCTGAAGGAAGGCGACATACTGCAATTATACATCAACGACGAGTTTTTTGAAAAGCCCCGGGAGGAGAATATGTTTCTCACCCTGTTCCGCCCGTCGCTGGATATTGTTTATGAAGATGAAAACCTGATGCTTCTCAATAAGCGGCCGGGTCTTGTTGTCCACGCCGATGAAACAGAGAAAGTCAATACCCTCATCAACCATATTCAGGCCTATCTCTATCAGAAGCGGGAGTGGAATCCCAAATGGGAGAATGCCTTCACTCCGGCCCTGTGCAATCGGATTGACCGCAATACCGGTGGCATTGTGATCGCCGCCAAGAATGCGGAGACCCTGCGGATCATCAATGAGAAGATCCGTGACCGGGAAATCGACAAGCGCTATCTGTGCATCACCCTGGGGGCTCCCCGGCCTGCCGAAGGAAAGATTGAGTGCTTCTTGCTGAAAGATGAGAAGAAGAAACAAGTCTTTGTCTATCATCGGCCTGTCTCTGGTGGTAAAACTGCGGTGACTAAGTATCGGACGCTGGAGAAGCGGGGCGAGCTGGCTCTGGTGGAAGTGGAGCTGTTGACTGGGCGGACCCATCAGATCCGTGCCTCTTTTGCCGATTTGGGCTGTCCTCTGCTGGGGGATGGCAAGTATGGCATCGGAGAGAAGAATAAGCGGTATGGAGAGACCCGACAGGCCTTGTATTCCTACCGGCTGACCTTTGATTTTCCCACGGATGCAGGAATTTTGGAATATCTCCGGGGCAAGACGTTTCAGGTGGATACCGTGCCTTTCCGGGACAAGTACTTTCCGGGGAAATAATAGTTTTATAAGGTGCAGCGTCGGTCCGATAGGGGACACGATGCGCAGGAATCCAAAAAATTCCAAGCCTGCCGGTTTTGATCGGCAGGCTTTTCCCGCCTTTTGAATCCCCTCTTGTTCGTATCGACGAAGTTTGCTATAATTAGACAGTTAAGGAAGGAGAAGGGATATGCGGATACTGGCAACGATTGCAATATCCTTTGCGGCTGCTATCTTTGCTGCGGTGCTGCTGCCTTTTTCCGGGTGGGCCCATATAGCGGGACTGGCCCTGGCTGGCGCAGGACTTGTGTGCCTCCTTTTAAAGAAGGTGATCCGCACACGGCGGAAGCTGTGGCTTCGCATGGCACTGATCGCCTTGGCTGCAGCAGCGGCCCTTTTCTATTTCGATTGTTACCACGCATGGGTCGTGGCTCCGCTGCGAGCTGCGTGCGGCGTGGAGCAGAAATTTTCAGCCACCGTAGTAGATTTTCCTGAGGACACCGATTATGGTGGAAAAGTCACTGTTTCTCTGACACATGGCGGAAAAGCCGTGTACTATGGCGAGAAGAATGTGCTC
>RCNI01000326.1_pt1 | contig 30921 bp, 27 predicted proteins | sample 2041151 | NCBI WGS metagenome assembly RCNI01 (sample SAMN09708214, study PRJNA481090) | feces metagenome | isolation source: feces | place: Antarctica: Albino Rookery
TATTAAGGCTCAGCATCCGCTCCCGCTTTTTGCGGGTTGAGGAATCCCCCGGTGCCGTCTCCGGCATCTGAAGTCCGGCTCGTTTTGCCAGCACATCTACGGCATCCACAAAGCCCAGTCCCTCCAGCTCCATAACGAAGTTGATGGCACCGCCGCCCTTATGGCAGCCGAAGCAATAATACATCTGCCGGTCCGGGGACACAGAGAAGGATGCGGTCTTTTCACTGTGGAATGGGCACAAGCCCCAATACTTATTTCCTTTTTTCGTCAAAGCTACATAGCTGGACACCAAATCCACGATATCCGTCCGGCTATTCAATTCTTCCAGAAACGATTCCGGAATCGGCATACTTTCACCTCAGTTTCCAGCCTCTGTGCGTTCCGCACGAGAATTCGCATGTCATTTATTTTACCGTCCATGCCGCAGGCAGAAATAGCTCCGCATACTTCTCCACCGCATAGGAGTCCGTCATACCGGCAATGTAATCCGCCACCGCACGGGCAACGCCCTCTTCCTCACGAATGAACTGAAATTCGCCGGGGAGCTCGTCCGGGTTTTTATCATAGTACTCAAACAGCCGCAGAATCATATCCTGCGCCTTTCCCTCTTCCCCTTTCGCTTTGGGGTTGCGGTAGACCTGCTCAAACAGCAGTTCCCGAAGGTCGCTCATAGCAGTAGCGATAGCCTCACTCTGGCAGATATGATCCTGCCCCTCGCTGGCTCGAATCACATCGCAGGTCATGGTATTGATTCGCTCGGAATAGGTGTAGCCCAAGGTCTCCTTCAGGTACACCGGAATATCGATGGGATAAATGATCTCACCGCGGAGAGCATCGTCAATATCGGCATTGATGTACGCAATACGATCCGCTACACGAAGAATCTGACCTTCCAGCGTTTCCGGCAGTTCCTTTCCGGTATGGCACAAAATACCTTGACGCACTTCATAGGTGAGGTTTAGTCCGTCGCCGTCCCGTTCCAGCTTGTCCACGACACGCAGAGACTGGACATTGTGATGGAACCCGCCGGGCAGGACCTGATCCAGACTGCGCTCTCCCGCATGACCAAAGGGGGTATGTCCCAAATCATGACCCAGAGCTGCCGCTTCCGTGAGATCCTCATTCAGAGCCAGCGCCCGGGCAATGGTGCGTGCAATTCGGGTCACCTCAAGGGTGTGGGTCATTCGTGTGCGATAGTGGTCCCCCTCCGGTCGGAGAAAGACCTGCGTCTTATGTTTCAGCCGCCGGAAAGACTTGGAATGAATGATGCGGTCCACATCCCGCTGGAAGCAGGTGCGAAGCTCCTCCTCCTCTTCCGGACGCTGCCGCCCTAAGGACGAATCTGAATAGCAGGCGTGAGAGGACAAAATCAACCGTTCGTTGGCTTGCGTGCGTGTACGATGACTCATGACTACCCCTCCTTGAAAAGCCCGATATTTTCCCTTGTATTATAGTTATACTCTTAAAATCCCAAAAACCCTTTTTTATTCGGGCTCTTTTTGAAAAATTTTTTGATTATTTTTCAAAAGTATGAAAAAAGGAATTGACAAGTGCCCGTTTTTGTATTAGAATATCGCTTGTACCTGTGGGTTGCACCGATTGGAGAGATGTCCGAGCGGTTTAAGGAGCCGGTCTTGAAAACCGGTGACTCCCAAAAGGAGCCGTGGGTTCGAATCCCACTCTCTCCGCCATTTCTTTCCGGATATAATTGAATGACCTTGACAGACACCTCGGCTGGAGAAGTACTCAAGTGGCCGAAGAGGCGCCCCTGCTAAGGGCGTAGGGCGGGTAACCGTCGCGAGGGTTCAAATCCCTCCTTCTCCGCCAAAAACAGCTTATCTTCGGATAAGCTGTTTTTCTTTTCCTTTTTACTGTTTTTACACACAAATTCAAGCATTTACGACATAAAAAAGCACCCGATGAACTTCATCGGGTGCTTTCGTCATTTTAACTTACTTGGTGCCGAAGATACGGTCGCCGGCATCGCCCAGACCGGGCAGGATGTAGCAATGATCGTTCAGCTTCTCATCCACAGCAGCGACATAAATCTCCACATCAGGATGCTCCTTCTCCAGACGGGCAATTCCCTCGGGAGCGGCAATAATGTTCATCATGATGATGTTCTTGCCGCCACGGTCCTTGATGAACTGCAGGGCAGCGCTTGCACTGCCGCCGGTAGCCAGCATGGGGTCAACCACCATAATCACACGCTCTTCGATGTCAGCGGGCAGCTTGCAGTAGTATTCCACGGGGTTCAGGGTCTCAGGGTCACGATACAGGCCAATGTGTCCCACCTTAGCTGCGGGAATCATAGCCAGCACGCCGTCCACCATGCCCAGACCGGCACGGAGAATGGGGACCAGGGCAATCTTCTTGCCGGCAATCTGCTTGCAATCGGCAATTGCCAGAGGAGTCTCCACCTTCACATCCTTGGTAGGAAGATCACGGGTGGCCTCATAGCACATCAGCATGGCGATTTCAGAGACAGCTGCACGGAAATCGCGGGTGCCGGTATTCTTGTCGCGAAGCACAGAAAGCTTATGCTCCAGCAGAGGATGGTTCAAAACATGTACACTCATTTAAGTAACCCCTTTCAGTTCTTGGTTGCTTTTTCTCGCTCCAATCGTTCCCGTTCCGCCTGGGACAGTCGGAGATAATTGGCAGTTAACGCTTCACCGGAAACCAGTGTTCCGGTCTTGATCCGCTCCACCGCGCCACGGGCTACGCCCCACGCACTCTGGTGCAGCAGATGCGGCGGTGCCTGTGTGACCGCAATGCCTCGCGCTTCACACTCCGCCGTGCACAGATGGGCGCCGTCGCCCACAGTGATCTTCGGTTCCTCAATCCGGCTCAGCTCGTCGCACAGTTCCTCCAAAGAGATGGCTCTGTCCTCCGTCAGCCGCTCCAGCGTGCCGTTATGGGCACGGAACAGCGCATTGTAGACCTGCTTGCGTCTGGCATCCATGCAGCAGACCAGAACTGCATCCATGTGAGCCAAATCCCACGCCATGGCTTCCAGCGTAGACACGCCGGCACAGGGCTTTTCCATACCCCACGCAAGTCCCTTCACCGTAGAAATGCCAATGCGCAGACCGGTAAAGGAACCGGGTCCTTCCGCCACAGCAAAGCAGTCCACTTCGCTCAACGGCACACCGCAATGCTCCAGCATGGCATCCGCCATGGGCATCAGCGTCGTGCTGTGGGTCAAACCACTGTTCTGAAAAGATTGGGCAATCAGGCGATCATCTTCGCACAAGGCCACACTGGCAGCCTTCGCTGTCGATTCAAAGGCCAAGATCTTCATAAATCCACCCCTGTAATACGGATGCTGCGGTGGTCGTCACCGCGCTCATTCTTGATGTCCACATAAATCACATCGCCCTCGATGGCGTCCGCCACGATCTCGCTCCACTCCACCGCACACACACCGTTGCGGGCAAGATAGTCCTCCCAGCCGATGTCATAGAGCTCGTCCGAAGAAGAAAGGCGATACATATCAAAATGGAACAGAGGCAATCTGCCGCCCTCGTATTCATTGACAATGGTAAAGGTAGGACTGGTCACCCGGTCCGTAATTCCAAGACCCTGCGCAACGCCCCGGGTAAAGGCGGTTTTTCCCGCACCCAGATCGCCGGTATAGGCAATAATCTCGCCGCCGCGCAGCTTCTGCGCCAGACGATAGCCCAGCTGCTCGGTCTCCCGGGCATTTTCCGTGTTAAAGGTCATGGTATCCTCCCATTGTTTCAAAATTCGATTTTTTCTTTTCCAACTGTGTATTATAACACAGCAGGTTCCGAATTGCAAAGCAGTTTACATTCTTTTCTAACCATGCTAAACTGAATCATATTTGCTTTTCCGGAGGTTGCGTCATCATTCATGATACTGGATTCTTTCAAACACTTTTTCCGACGGGTGGATTTGGTTCTGCTGGCACTCTGCCTTGCCGCCAGTGGCTTCGGCCTGATTCTCGTCTATTCGGCCACCCGCTTCAGTCCCACCTACCATTCCCTGCCCATGAAGCAGGCAATTTCCATTTTACTGGGTGTGGTGGTCTATTTTATCGTAAGTCACATTGATTTGGAATTTTTCTCCATTCACTGGAAGGGGCTGTTTGTCTTCAGTTCCCTCTTCATCGCTTCCCTTGCCGTGCTTGGCACCGGCTATCAGGGCAACAAAAACTGGCTGGAATTCCCCGGTCTCCCCTTCAACATCATGCCGGCTGAAATCGTCAAGCTGTTTTTCGTACTGCTGCTGGCAAAGCAGCTGGTGTACCTCCAGCATCGAAGCCCGACCAATCTCAGCCGCATTTCTTCGGTGGCGCAGCTGGTGGCCCATCTGGGCTGGTTCTGCGGACTGATTTTCGTGATTTCCGGTGACGCCGGCTCCGCTCTGGTCTATGCCGCCATCTTTGTCATCATGTGCTGGGTGGCTGGGCTCAAGCGGCGCTGGTTCCTGCTGGGCATTGGCGGCGCCGCTCTGGGCGGAATCGGTCTTTGGACGCTGCTGTCCCCGGACAACTACTGGATCATGCGCATTCGGGTGGTGCTGGACCACGATCTGGACCCTCTCTACCGTGGTTGGAACCAAAGCCGAAGCCTGCTTGCCATCCGTTCCGGCGGTTGGACCGGGCAGGGTTATATGCAGGGCGTACTGACCCAAAATCCCAGCAAGCATTTTCTCCCGGAACGCTACACCGACTTCATCTTCTCCACCTGCGCGGAAGAGCTGGGGCTGATCGGCTGCATGCTGCTGCTGGGGCTGCTGGCTGCCATCATTCTTCGCTGCATTTATGTGGGATTGTCAGCACGCAATGCCTTCTCCGCTCTGGTCGCCATGGGCTTTGCCGGAATGCTGTTCTTTCAGGTGCTGCTGAACACCGGCATGTGTCTTTTCGTGCTGCCGGTGGTGGGTATCACCCTCCCCTTTATCAGCTACGGCGGTTCCTCAATCATCACACTATTCGCCGCTATGGGACTGGTTTCCAGCGTGAAAATGCAATCGCTCCCCAGCTGGCTCAGCGACCGCACCGACATTCGCTGATTGCATCACAAAAAAGATAAGCGTCTGACTCCATTCGAGTCAGACGCTTTTTTATTGTAATTACCGCTGCCGCAGGCGGTTGGCAAGCTCCGGGTCCGGCGTGACATACGCCGTGGAATAAGTGGTATAAATCACTTTGCCGGGCTTAGCGCCGGAGGGCTTTTTCACATAGCGGACATAGGTATAGTCCACCGGGACATTCTTTCCGTCCTTGCCCTGAGAGAACCAAGCCGCAAGCTGGGCCGCTTCGGTGATGCTCTGGGCGTCCGGCTCCGCTCCCTCCGTCCACAAGATCACATGAGAACCGTGGATGCCCTGAGTGTGGAGCCAAAGATCACTGCGGAAGGCCATCTTACAGGTCAACTGGTCGTTCTGGACATTGTTGCGTCCCACCGAAATCCGCAGGCCTGCGGTAGAACGGAACTCCAGCGGCTTGGATCGGGCACGCTTCATGCCCTTCTTGCCGGTTTTCTTGGCCCGAAGATAGCCGCCATCCTCCAACTCCTGCCGGATTTCCGCCAAATCTCGCTCTTCCTCACTGCATCGAATACAGGTGAGAACACTATCCAGATAATCCAAGTCCGTTTCGCCCTTTTCAATCTGCTCCGTCAGCATTTTCTGGGCATTTTTCGCCTTGGTATAGCGTTTATAATAATTGGAGGCATTCTGCTGAGGCGTCATCAGCGGGTCCAACGGGATGGTAATGGTTCCACCCTCCGGGTCATAGTAATTCTGGCACTCCAGCACCGACATACCCTTGCTCATGGCGTACAGATTTGCGGTAATCAGCTCACCCCGAATACGGAGCAAATCACGATCCTCCGCCTCTGCCAATTCCTTCCGCTGGTTTTCCAATTTTCTCGCCACACGGTTCCGCAGGTTGGTGACCGAGCGAATCAGCTCCGAGCCACGCTGACGGATGCGCTCCGCCGCTTCCCGCTGGGCATAAAAGTGATCCAGCATCCCGGAAAAGCTCTGCTCCTGCTTCAGAGCCATAGCATCCCCGTACTGATAAATAGGGGCATAGGTGAAATCCTTGGGATGCTCCTCCTTCAGCAGAAGGGTGGGCGTAAACTGACCGTTTCGGATAGACTCCATCCAATTCCAGAGATAGTCCGCCAATACATCCGGTGCAGCAAGCTCAAACAGTCGGCCGTCCACATCTCCGGTGAGGGCATACGCCATCTCCCGGCAGATCAAAGGGGAAAGTCCGGCAAAATGATCCAGCAGGACATCCACGATCTTCCGATCCTCCGGCTGGGCTTCCACCACTGCGTTCAACTCTTCTCTGGTCATCTCCAGAGGATTCTGTTTCTCCTGAGTTGGGGGCAGATGATAGAACATCCCGGGCAGCACCTGACGCTGCTCGCTCATCTCCGCATCCACCCGGCGCAGACAATCTACAATACGACCGTCAGAATCCGTCAGAATGAGGTTGGCTCTCCGTCCCATCGCCTCCAAAATCAGGTGCTTGGAACTGCGGACGCCCAACTCGTCCAGCGCTTCGATTTCAATATCCACCACACGCTCCATGGGAGGCTGGGTGACACTGAGAATGCGGCCGCCGGAGAGGTGCTTGCGCAGCAGCATACAGAACATAGGCGGCGTGGACGGATTGTCCCGAAACACCTCGGTGAGCTGCATTCTGGGATGGGCAGGATTGGCGGTGAGCAGCAGCTTTGCCGCTCCCTCCCTGCCACGCAGAGCGAGGATGACCTCATCCCGCACCGGCTGATAGATCTTGTCCACTCTGGCTCCCACCAGCGCAGGCTGTAGTTCACGAACCAGAGCATTCAGGCATACAGCGTCAAGTGGCATCCGAATCCCCCTCCATAATCGCATCAAACAGCTCATTCAGCCGCTCCCGGCGGCCATTCAGATAAAGATAGCCGAACAGCGCCTCCAAAGCGGTCGCGTGGGCGTATTCGCCCCGGCTGGCATTCTTGGGGATATTGCCCACATGGGCATTGCGTCCCCGATGCACCACTGCCAGCTCATCCTTCTCCAACAGGGACTCGATTCGCTTCAATGCAGCGGCCTGATAAGGCGCACGCACACGGGACACAGTCTCCCGATGGAGGTTGTTTTTCTTGCTATACCCATTGGCGATCAGCCAAGAGCGCACCATCAATTCATATACACCGTCTCCCAGATGAGCCAGTCCCAGCGCACTGACCGAAAGCTGTTCCTCTCTGGTGAGATGCAGGTCAAAATAATCCATTTCTTTATCCCCTTTCCGGGTTTCTTCTACCGCTAAAGGTTTCGGAAAGCGTCGTTTTTTCAAAAAAAGACACCCTTCCGCTCCTTCAGCAGGTCAGATAGCACAAATCTACGCTCCATTTTATCACAGCTTCGCCTTTTTTCCAAGTCATTCCGCAGTTATGTCGATTTACAATTTATTTTTATTGAATATCAATATATTTTTCTTGACATTTGGTTTGTGTGAGCATATAGTGGGGCTGACGAAAGGAGTAATTCTCATGAAAAAATATTGCAAAGCGCATCCGGCAGCCGGCTCGTTCTTTGTGACCTGCCTTGTGCTTCTGGTGTTTGCCGCACTCATGACAGCTGTACAGATCCTCGAGGGTGCTTATGTCGGCTCCTTTGGGCAGCTTCTGCTCTCCGTCCTCATGTATACCTTTCTCAGCTTCTGCGTGGTTTATCCCTTTGTCCTGACCGCAGCGGAGGCGGTTCTGCTCTTCACCAAGCCTTCCAAGCAGACGGCACTTGGGTTTGATGCGATCACGCTGATCTTGGGCTGTCTGCTCACGCCGCTATACGGCTCTATCATGGACATCATTTACACGGCAGATTTCGATCAGACCCTCTACAACATAGAGCTGCACACCCCCATCTTTACCGAGGCTGTTCCCACGGTGATTGTCTTGCTGCTGTGCGGTTTCATCGGCTATCTCATTCTGTCCCTCATTGACACCAACCATCTGCCGCCCCTTGTGATTGTGGGCGCCATTGCCGGAATGTATCTGGCCTGCGGCACGATGCTTGTCTGGTGCATTCAGATGGCAGAGCATTTCAGCTTTTTTATGATTCTGCTGCCCCTGAATGTACTGATGATCGCCGCCCGCACGATTCGGAACACCATCCGGGCTTGGAACGCCGCTTCTCACCCCACACCTGTCACCGGACATCCGGTACTGCTATGGGTCCGTACGGTGCTGACCAAATCCGCTCTCTGGCCGGTTCTGGCGCTGGTCGCCGCCCTTCCCCTGCTGGGCATTCTGCTCTGCATCCTTGTACTGTTCGGACAACAGCCCAACGACATGATTCGGGCATGGACGGAAACTGCAGACTGGACCCTCAGTCAACGGATTCCCCCTCAAAACTTGGTTCGGGACGATCACTACCTCTGCACCGTGGCTGCCGGCGGTGATCCGAAGGTAGTGAAGCCCCTGCGGAAAGGCATTCGCAAGAATCACACCATCATTGTAAACCGTCAACTCTGTATTGCGAACGCCTTTGAACAGATTCTGGAGGAGAAAACACCCCGGCTCCATCGCCATGTACGGCACTTTTACGACACTTACGGGTTCCCCATTGCTAAACTGATCCACACACCGGCGGCAGCTGATTTGGTGTACTTCATCATGAAGCCGCTGGAATGGGTATTTCTTGTGGTACTGTACCTCACCGACCTTCATCCGGAAGATCGGATTGCCTTGCAATACACCGGAAAAACTCTGAAGGATTTTCCCGCAACACAGGAGGGATGACCCATGAAAAAACTTGTTTCCCTGTTTCTATCTCTGCTCCTGCTGCTCAGTCTGACCGGCTGCGGCAATTCCGGTCCGGAGCTGCCCAAAATACGAGCCGTCACACAGAATCACTCCGAGGAAACAGAAAAACCGGACTACTGGCTCGTTCGTCCCGGCAAAAAGCCGAAGCGCACGGAAGAATTCACCCCTGACAAGGCGGCAGTCTATCAGGTGGACTGCTCCCAAATCACCGCCTCTGTGGTGGACGGCAAGGTACAAAATCACATCGACCGTCTCCGCATCACCGACAGCCAAGGGGCTCAATTTGACGACAAAACTTTAGAAACTATGGCAGAAACAGTCATTAAAAGCATCGACCACGACATCATTCAGTTTACCATAATCGAGAATTCTGGATATTATTTCGCCTTCATCAAGCTGAATGTAAACTGGTCCGACCCGTGCGATCTTTACCGATACGATTCGGAAACGAACACCCTTCACAAGCTGGCCCACTGGGACAATGTGGATCTGGTGGGCATTGCCGTGGACGACGAAACGGAACAGGCATAAAAAAAGCTCGGATTTTCATCCGAGCTTTTTTCTTACTTTTCGCAGTTAAGCAGTGCTTCAATGCGGCGCATGGCTTCCTTGGTGGCGTCTGCATCGCCGAAGGCGGTAATGCGGATATAACCTTCACCGCTGGGACCGAAACCGGCACCCGGTGTGGTAATCACATTTGCCTGCTCCAGCAGCAGCGTGAAGAACTCCCAAGAACCCATACCGTCCGGGGTCTTGACCCAAATATAGGGGCTGTTCACCGCACCGTAAACCGTAAGGCCGCACTTAGTGAGGCTTTCGGCAATCACTCTGGCGTTGGCACGATAATAATTCAGCGTGGCGTTGATTTCCTTCTCGCCCTGCTCGGTATAGATGGCAGCGGCACCCTTCTGGATGATATAGGACGCACCGTTGAACTTGGTGGTCTGACGGCGGTTCCACATCGCATTCAGGCTGGCACCGTCCCGGATCAGATCCTTGGGCACCACAGTATAGCCGCAGCGAGCACCGGTAAATCCAGCCGTTTTGGAGAAGGAGCGGAACTCGATGGCACAGGTCCGGGCGCCCTCCACCTCGTAAATGGAGTGGGGCACATCATCCTCCACGATGAAACGCTCATAAGCGGCATCAAAGAGAATCACGGCATCATTGGCATTGGCGTAGTCCACCCATGCCTTCAGCTGCTCATAGCTCAGCACGGTACCAGTGGGGTTATTGGGAGAGCAAAGGTAAATCAGGTCCACCTTTCCCTCGGGAATTGCGGGAGAGAATCCATTTTCTGCCGTGGTGGGCATATAATGGATTCGGGTCCACCCCTGCTTCTCCTCATCATAGTCACCGGCACGGCCGGCCATGGCATTGGTATCCACATAGACCGGATAGACCGGGTCACAGACGGCCACCACATTGTCCACGCTGAAAATATCACCGATATTACCGCAGTCGCTCTTAGCACCGTCGGAAACAAAAATCTCATCCGCTGCAATATCCACGCCACGGGCTTCAAAGTCCCGACGCACGATGGCTTCCCGCAGGAAGGCATAGCCCTGCTCCGGGCCATAGCCATGGAAGGTCTCCTTATGGCTCATTTCCTCCACTGCCTCATGCATAGCACGGATGACTTCCGGAACCAAAGGCTGGGTCACATCGCCGATTCCCATTTTAATAAGCTTTGCGTCCGGGTGTTCGTTCGTATATGCCGCAGTGCGGCGGGCAATTTCAGAAAACAGGTAACTGCCGGGCAGCTTTTGATAATTGGGGTTGATCTTAGCCATTATGATTCCTCCTATACTGCGAACCGAATCGGTTCGGTCCGATCATAATCAAACACGAATTCTATTATAGTATACTCATCCTTCCTCTCCTGTCAACCGGATGTCCTCGGTTCTCTTCTGTTCTTCCCAAACTTCCTGCCGAACTCAGCGTTCCCCTCCGTACTTTTTCCCAAAGAATCTCCGCTTTTTTCCATTTGTTTTCGACACATATCCAAAAGTTCAGAATAACCTTGCAATGGCGAAATAATTGATGTATTCTTTTCTCGAATTGATATAAAAAGAGCCGCTCCTTCTGCGGTTTGACGCGGATTGAACAAAACAGTTCACGGAGACAGCGGAGCTTCCCTTTATGGGCTTCTATGTCTCTTTTTTCATCCCCCGGTAAGGGTATTTTTTATGAAAGGGCTGTACCACTATGAATATCACTCAGATCTTTGGTTCAAATGTATTTAATGAATCCGTCATGAGAGATCGTCTTCCCAGAGATGTTTTTAACGAGGTGATGGAGGTCAAAGAGCACGGCGGTCAGATTTCCATGCGCATCGCCGACATCGTGGCCACCGCAATGAAAGATTGGGCGGTCGAAAAAGGCGCCACCCACTACACCCACTGGTTCCAGCCCCTGACCGGCGCCACCGCAGAAAAGCACGACTCTTTTATCACCTATCCTGTGGAAGGCAAAACTCTGCTGCAGCTGACCGGAAAGCAGCTGATTATGGGTGAATCTGACGCCTCCTCCTTCCCCTCCGGCGGTCTGCGTGCTACCTCCTATGCCCGAGGCTACACCGCATGGGACATGACTTCCCCCGCCTTTGTGAAGGAGATGTCCTGCGGCAACATTCTCTGCATTCCCACCATCTTCGTTTCCTACAATGGTGAGGCTCTGGACACCAAGACCCCTCTGCTTCACGCTATGGAGGCCCTCAGCGAGCAAACCCTCCGCATTGTGCGGCTGTTCGGCAACACCAAGGCCACCAAAGCATCCGCCTTTGTCGGTGCTGAGCAGGAGTACTTCCTGGTGGACCGTGAAAAGTACCTGAAGCGCCGTGACCTCATCTACTGCGGCCGCACCCTGTTTGGCGCTCCCGCTCCCAAGGGGCAGGAACTGGAAGATCAGTACTTCGGTGTCATTCGTGAGCGTGTGGGCGCCTTTATGAAGGACCTCAACGAGGAGCTCTGGAAACTGGGCATCACTGCCACCACGCAGCACAACGAGGCTGCTCCTGCTCAGCACGAAATGGCCCCCATCTACTGCGTCGCCAATGTAGCTGTGGATCAGAACCAGCTGGCTATGGAGACCATGAAGCGTGTGGCAACTCATCACGGTCTGGTCTGCCTGCTTCACGAGAAGCCCTTCGCCGGCGTTAACGGCTCCGGTAAGCACAACAACTGGTCCATTGGTGTGGACACCGGTGAGAACCTGCTGTCCCCCGGCAGCCATCCGGCTGACAACCTCCAGTTCCAGCTGGTGCTGTCCTGCATCCTGAAGGCTGTGGACACCCACGCCGGTCTGCTCCGTCAGAGCGCCTGCAATGTGGGCAACGATCTGCGTCTGGGCGCACAGGAAGCTCCTCCTGCAATTATTTCCGTCTTTTTGGGCGATGAGCTGGACGCCGTCATTGACAATATCGTAAACGGCACCTCCACCAGTGAGAATACCCGCATTCGTTTGGATTCCGGCGTTTCCACCGTCCCGGTGCTGACCAAGGACGGCTCCGATCGGAACCGCACCACTCCCTTTGCCTTCACCAGCAACAAGTTTGAGTTCCGTATGGTTGGCTCTTCCGACTCCATCGCTCCCGCCAACACCGTGCTGAACACCATTGTAGCTGAGGCATTCTGTGACGCCGCCGATCAGCTGGAACAGGCCGAGGACTTTGAAACCGCCTGCCGTGAGCTGATTCGCACCAACTTTGCGGAGCATCAGCGCATCATCTTCAACGGTGACGGCTACTCTGAGGAGTGGGTTCAGGAGGCTGCACGCCGGGGACTGCCCAACATTCCCTCCACCGTGGATGCCATCCCCATGCTCTGCACGCCCGAGTCCATCGCCCTCTTTGAGAAGTTCCACATCTTCACTGAGGCCGAACTGCACAGCCGCTGCGATGTGCTGTACGAGGGTTACTCCAAGGGCATCAACATCGAAGCCCAGACCATGCTCCACATGGCTTCCAAGCACTACATCCCCGCTGTCATCAACTATGTCACCGAGCTGGCAACCTCCCTCAATCAGGTGAAGGCCGCCTGCCCTGTCGCAGACACCTCCGTGCAAGAACAGCTTCTGTGCCAGGTTTCCAGCCTGCTCGCCGAAGCCAGCAACGCCCGTGCTCATCTGGAGCAGGTCACTGCCGAAACCAACGCTATGACCGATGTGGCTGCCATGGCTCACGCCTTCCGCAATCAGGTTGTCCCTGCCATGACCGCACTGCGCTCCCCCATCGATCAGCTGGAACTGCTGGTGAACAAGGATTATTGGCCGGTGCCGACTTACGGCGATCTGATGTTCGAGGTCTAAATCCACTTCTGGATCTTCCGTCCCCTGAAAGGCGCACTCCGCTCCTTTCAGGGGATTTTTGCGGCTATGCGGTTTTTCTTGTCAGATTCCGCCAGCTATGCTAAAATAAGATGCACTATGAGCACGAAAGGGGTCTATCCCATGAGCGAAACCTTACATTTACGCACCGCAGCCTTTGGCGGTTTTCACCGTCAGGATGTGGTGGATTATATTGAATCTACTTCCAAAGCCCACGCCGCCCAACTCAACGCCATGCGCAAGGATTTGGCGGAGGCACAGGCGTCTGCTCAGTCTCTCGCCGGAGAAAAGGCTCGGGCCGATGCGCTCAATGAGCGCTGTGACGAGCTGACCGCCCGGGTGGATGAGCTGGAACCGCTGGCAGCCGAAGCAGAGGAGCTGCGCCGGGAAGTGGAACGGTACCGTCCTCAGGCGGAAACCTACGCCGAAATCAAGGACACCCTGGCCAACATTGAGTTGGACGCCCGGGCCAGAGCCGCCCAGATCATCAAAGAGGCAGAGGATGCTGCCGCCGCCAAGCGTACCGAAGCACAGGATCTGCTGGATCAGGTCTTGGGTGAATACAGCCGCACCGGGCTTTCTGCGGAAGCTACCATCGCTGAAGTGATTGATCGGCTCAACTCCATCCGCACTTCCCTCTCCAATCTGCAGCAGCTGCAAACCAAGCTGACGGACGAGGAATAACAGCAAAACAAACAAAGCGTTCGGAACACAAAGTTCCGAACGCTTTTTCTGTTTCTCATTTGGATGTTTGCGCGAGGTAAATCTGCTTCATTTCCAGAGCATCTTCACTCTGAGTACCGGCAGACTCACAAATAAAGGTGGGGCTCCACCCTCTTCTGGCCACCGCCTGTGCCAAGGGCGTAAAGTCCGGCCCCCACACTCCGTCACGGAAACACACATGGCGGTACTCGCCCCCCTTGGGGGTATATTCGATGTGGGAGAAATGGCTGTGGAATTGAGAGGCTCGCTCTCCGCCCAGCACTTCCTCCACCCGGTTCAGCATTCGCTCGCAGGCTTCCTCTCCCTCCAGTTCTCCCAGAGAACGGGCGTAGAGGTGACCAAAGTCGATGCAAGGAATTAACCGCTCATCCAGCGTGCAAAGCTCCAGCACTTCGTCCAGATCTCCCAGCTGATTGATCTTGCCCATCGTTTCCGGGCACAGGTGAATATGGCCGTAGCCCATATCATCACACCGGCGGAGAATTTCCTTCATAGAACGCAGCGCAATATCCAGCGCCTCCCGGCGAGTGCGCTTCATCAGCGCTCCTGAGTGGACTACCACCCGTTCTGCTCCAAGCAAATCTGCCACATGACAGGCAGAAGTGATATATCCCACCGTCTTTTCCAGACTCTCCGGGGCAGGATTGGCCAGATTGATAAAATAGGGCGCATGCAGGGACATGGAAATCCCAGCCTCCTGCGCATTTTTTCCGATTTGCAGTGCCGTGGCTTCTCCCACATGGACACCCTTGCCGCACTGATATTCATAAGCATCCAAGCCGATACTTTTCAGCCATGCAGGCGCCTTGGCGGAGGACTTACTCACGGTGGAGGTATAGGTATCGGAATTCCCCGCCACACCGAACCGCGCGCCCATTACCAACTCCTCCGATCCCGGCACAGCATTCGCATGGGGGCTTCCAGTCCATGCCGGATGACTCGGAAAATGGTGTCATTCGCCACTGGACGCACCAGAATGGTATCAATCTCACAGCGATTTCCGCCCAGAATATCAGTAAAAATCTGATCTCCAACCATCACGGTCTGTTCCGGCGTCACGCCGTTCTGCTCCATGGCTCGCAAAAAGCCCTTCTTCTTGGGCTTACCGGCATGCTTAATATAAGGAATCTCCGCCGCCTTGCAGAATTCATCTGCACGGGTGGATTTGCGGCTGTTGGACACCACAAAAAGGCGGATTCCGTGCTGCGCCAGCGTATCCTTCCAAGCCATCAGCTCTGCCGAGGGTTTCCGCTCGGAATAGCGGGCCAAGGTATTGTCCAGATCGGCAAACACCACACGGACGCCCTGCTGTTCCAAGGCGTTCACATCAATCGTATAAATACTCTGTTCCATATGACGAGGGATAAAAGAAAAAGGCATAGGTTCCTCCAAACAACCGGTTCTGTCCGGTCGGTAATGTTCATATCTTGGATTATACATGATTCCGACACCAGGAACAAGGGGGTTACACCGTTATGCCGCAGCATTCCACGCCGATTTTGGCGGCCAATCCAAATCAAGAAAACCACATTCCTTCCGAACAGCATTCGGACATCGCCCACATCGCCTATCAGGTTGCACCCGGACCCAAACTGATGCGAGCCGGGAACCAGATGCCCGGACAGGGCGGATTTCTCTACATTTCGCCGGAACCGTCCGTTCTGTGCGGAAACCACGGCTTTTTTCTCCAGCAAATTCTTCGTGAATGCCGTGCAAGGCACTACATCGGCGTCATTGCCGATCTGCCGCCCCACCAGAGCGGCCTTGCCGCCGACATGGACCGTCTGCTTCACGCCCAAGGACTTGCCCTCTATCTGCCGGACCGCTATGCGCCGTACGCCCCCAATGCCAAACTGATGTTTTCCACCGCCATCTCCGGAGGCAGTCTGCGTCACCGGCTCATGGACGCCATTCGCAGCTACGGACGGGAACGCGTCATCCCGGCTCTGGAACGGACAGCGGCGGATTTCTCCATCCCTTCTCTATCCGGGGAAGGCACTTCCCTCTCCAACGAATCCCTCTCGCTGCTCCGGACTCGGGTGCGGCCCGATCTCTACTGGTCCTCTGACCTCTGCACCCGCTACTTTACATACTCCGAGCAGGGACAACCTCACTTTGTCCTCTTCGATGACGGAGAAAGCCTGCGGGCTAAGCTCCGCCTTGCAGAGGAGCTTGGGCTGTGCCGCTGTTTAGTGGCTTGGGGCGATTTACAGGTCTAACAAAGGCAAAACTAAAAGCCCCCTGCATCAGCAGGGGGCTTTTATGATCAAATCGATCAATAGAACTTCTTGCGATTCTTACGGGCAGCCTCAGACTTCTTGCGACGCTTGACACTGGGGCTCTCGTAGTGCTCACGGCGGCGAACCTCAGCCAGAACACCGGACTTGGCGCAACTGCGCTTGAAGCGCTTCAGGGCGCTGTCCAGAGACTCATTTTCTCTAACGCGGACTTCAGACATCTAATTTCCCTCCCTCCGAAATGCCCAGGGAGTTATATTTCAACAGGGCATAAACAGGCACTCATAGCCTTACCTGACTATTGTACGCTGTCCGTGTCTCCGTGTCAATAGAAATTTCACTCTACTCGCACTAAATTTTAGGCTTTGGGCTTCAAAATCAGGTTGACCAGACGGTTCTTCACCAGAATGACCTTGACAATCTCCATGCCCTCGGCATATTTGCCGATCTTGGAGTCAGCCAGTGCAATCTTCACGACCTCATCCTGCTCTGCATCCGTGGGAACCTGAATGTTGCCACGCATCTTGCCGCCGATCTGGACGGCCAGATTGGTGGTTGCGGCCACGGTCTTGCTCTCGTCGTACTCGGGCCACTTCTGCTCGCAGACCATGCCCTCGCAGCCCAGATTGGACCAAATCTCCTCGCAGATATGAGGAGCCACAGGAGAGAGCATCAGGACCAGCGCCTTCAGATCGCCCTTGGACAGGCCATTGGCGTAGAAGCCGTTGACCAGACTCATCAGGGTGGCGATGGCGGTATTGAACTTCATGGCCTCGATATCATCATTGACCTTACGGATGGCCTTATGGATTTCAGCCACATTGGCCTCGGAATACTCCATGCTGTCCGTTGCCATATCCTGCAGGTTCCAGACACGGTCCAGGAAACGCTTGCAGCCGGCCACAGCCTTGGAGGACCATGCGGCAGCCTTGGCGAAGTCACCGATAAACATGATGTAGGTACGCATGGTATCCGCACCGTACTCGGCAACAATATCGTTGGGGTTGACCACATTGCCTCTGGACTTGGACATCTTCTCGCCGCCCTCACCCAGAATCATGCCGTGGCTGGTGCGCTTATGATAAGGCTCCGCATTGGGCACGACGCCGATGTCATAGAGGAAGTGGTTCCAGAAACGGCTGTACAGCAGATGCAGGGTGGTATGCTCCATGCCGCCGTTATACCAGTCCACCTGTCCCCAATAATCGAGTGCTTCCTTGGAAGCCAGAGCATCGGGGTTCTTGGGGTCCATATAACGCAGGAAATACCAAGAGGAACCGGCCCACTGAGGCATGGTATCGGTCTCACGCTCGGCCTTTCCGCCGCAGCAGGGGCAGGTGGTCTCCACCCAGTCACGCATGGCGCTCAGGGGAGATTCGCCGTCATCGGTAGTTTCGTAGCTGTCCACCTCAGGCAGCACCAGAGGCAGCTGATCCTCCGGCACAGGCACATAGCCGCACTTGGGGCACTTCACGATGGGAATAGGCTCGCCCCAGTAACGCTGACGGGAGAACACCCAGTCACGCAGCTTGTAATTCACCTTGGCGTGGCCGATGCCTTCCTTCTCCAGATGCTCGATCATGGCCTTCTGTGCATCCGCCACGGTCATGCCGGTCAGGAAGCCGGAATTCACCATCACACCGGTGGCGACATCGGTGAATGCGGCCTTTTCCACATCGACCTCTTCGCCTTCCTTCGCCACCACCTGAATGATGGGCAGGTTAAAGGCCTTGGCGAAGTCCCAGTCACGGGAGTCGTGGGCAGGCACAGCCATGATGGCACCGGTGCCGTAGGTAGCCAAGACATAGTCGGAAATAAAGATCGGAATTTCCTTGCCATTGATGGGATTGATGGCACGGACGCCCTTCAGCTCCACGCCGGTCTTTTCCTTGGCAAGCTCGGTGCGCTCAAAGTCAGACTTTGCTGCGGCAGCACGGACATAGGCCTGGACCTCGTCCAGATTCTCCAACTTATCGCTCCACTTCTCTACCACCTCATGCTCAGGGGCAATAACCATGTAGGTTGCACCGAACAGAGTGTCGCAGCGAGTGGTATAGACCGTCAGCACATCGCCCTCGGTGGTGGTGAAGTTCACCTCAGCACCGGTGGAACGGCCGATCCAGTTCTTCTGCTGGGTGATGACACGGGGCAGGAAGTCCACCGTATCCAGACCGTCGATCAGCTTCTGGGCATACTCGGTGATCTTCAGCATCCACTGGCTCTTCTCCTTGCGGACCACAGGTGCGCCGCAGCGCTCGCAAACGCCGTTGACCACTTCTTCATTGGCCAGCACGCACTTGCAGGAGGTGCACCAGTTCACGGGCATGCTGGTCTTATAGGCCAAGCCCTTCTTGAACAGCTGCAGGAAGATCCACTGGGTCCACTTGTAGTAGTTGGGGTCAGTGGTATCCAGCTCACGGTCCCAGTCAAAGGAATAACCCAGCATTTCCAGCTGAGAGCGGAAATTGGCGATGTTATCCGCAGTCACCTTGGAGGGGTGGATATGCATCTTAATGGCGTAGTTCTCCGTGGGCAGGCCAAAGGCGTCGTAGCCAATGGGGAACAGCACATTATAACCATCCATACGCTTCTTGCGGGCGATCACATCCATTGCGGTATAAGGGCGGGCATGTCCCACATGCAGACCCTGTCCGGAGGGATAGGGGAATTCCACCAGACCAAACCACTTGGGACGGGTGGTATCACCGGTCACAGCATGAAAGGAATCGCTCTCCTTCCACCGCTTCTGCCACTTTTTCTCTATCGCAGTAAAATCGTACTTCAACTTAACTCACGCTTTCTATCAAATTTCAGAGCTTAATCCTCGCTCAGATACTCAGAGATATCAACCTCTTCTGCATCGGACCAAAGGCGCTCCAAATCGTAAAAATCACGCTCTTCGTCCAAGAATACATGAACCACAACATCGGAGAAGTCCAGCAGGACCCATCCGCCGTCACGGAATCCCTCTCTGTGGTGCAGCTCGCCGCCGGCCTTCTCCACCTCTTCCTCGCAGATGTCGCACAGTGCCTTCACCTGCGTAGTGGAACCAGCGGTGCACAGCACAAAGTAATCTGCCAGAGTAGTCAGCTCTCCGGTGTGCAGCACACGAATATTCTTACCTTTCTTCTGATCCAGCGCCTTAACGGCGGCCTCCATGGTGACAATGGATTCAACAGCCATTGTTTTTCTCCTTTCTGAGGAAGTCTCTTGCTTCCCAGGTGTTTTTATGCACCGGATTGCCCCGGCGTTCCAGATCCGCCACGCTCATCTCAAGTCCCAGCAAACACGCTGCGTCAAGGTCCGTATAGACCAGCGCACGCAGCTTTTCTACCCCGCTGAACTTGCGGTTGGGCTCCATATAGTCGGCGATATAGAGGATCTTTTCCAGTGTAGTCATATTCACCTTACCCGTGGTGTGCCAGAAAATCGCTTTGCACACCTCGTCAGGCATACCGAAAACCTCATGCGCAATGCAGGCTCCGGTTTTGGAATGGAGTAATTTTACAGCAGATTGTTCCAAATCGTCAAGCGCAATCCCGTACTTTTCGCACAGCGCCTTATGCTCCTCCAGACTCCAATACTTGGTGCAGTCATGCAAAATTGCAGCCGCCCGAGCCAGATTTTCGTCCACGCCCCAGATGCGGGCAAGACGCACCGCCTCTTCCTCACAACCCCGGACATGGGGGATTCGTTTGGCACGAATCATGGAGTAGGAGCAGGCACGCAGGTCTTCCCAATCGAGGCGCTTCAAATCCTTATGGGTTCCATAGAGGCCGAAACGGAGAATATAGCCGTAGATGGACTCATCCAGCGTCTCGGGGCGTTTGCCTTCGGCAAGTGCTGCCCGGATCTCCGTAGAGGACACCTCCACCAGCTCCGGAAGGTTCATAATGACCACCTTCGCTCCGTAGGTTTCCTCCAGATACTGCTTCTGTGCGGGGAACTGGGTATCCACATCCTCCGGCTTACGACCGAAGGCACAGACACCGGCAATCGACAGGATCTCTTCCGGACGATACCACTGGTGCAGCGTGAGGAACATATCCGTTCCCATCAGCAGCCACAGCTCGTCCTCGGGATATTGCTCTCTTAGTGTGCGCAGGGTGTCACAGGTATAACTCTTGCCCTCACGGCAAAGCTCTATGTCAAGTACATCGACGGGAATCGAAAGTCCCAGTCGGTCCGCCGCCAATCTGGTCATTTCCAGACGGTGCGTCCCTTCCGCACTGGCATTGGAAAGCGCCTTGTGGGGAGGCACACCGGCGGGAATCAGCAGCAAGCGGTCCAGCGCAAGCCGGTCTGCCGCAGCCTTTGCCGCAGCCATATGACCCCGGTGGATGGGGTCAAAGGTTCCACCGTAAATTCCAATCCGCATAGGTCACACATCACTTTCTGACCAAAACGATCTTGTCTTTCTTATCTTTTCTATGAGACTGACGATACAGCACAAATTTGGAGCCGATCACCTGCACCTGCTCGCTGCGGGTCAGCTTGCTCAGCTGGTCGCAGATCTCTCTGGGGGTGTATTCACAGGTCTCCAGCACCTTGCCCTTCACCAGTTCACGGCTCTCCAGAGCGTCGTTCACCTGAGTGACAAGATTGTCGCCGACACCGTCCTTACCTACAATCACAATCGTGTCAATGCCATTGGCAAGACTTCTGAGCTGTGCTCTCTGCTTGCTGGTCAATTCCATTCAATGCCCTCCTCTTTCTTCTGATTCTTGTATGCTTCCAGCTTCCCTGCCAGCGAACGGATGGCAGCTGCTCGGTGAGAACAGCTCTGCCGCTCCTTCATGGTCATCTGAGCCAGAGTTTTACGCATATTCGTTACGATAAATACCGGGTCATAGCCGAAGCCGCCGGTTCCGATGGGGTTATAGCCAATGGCTCCGTGCAGCTCGCCACGGGCGGAAACGATGTCCGCATTGGGGAACACGCAGGTGACCACACTCACGAACTTGGCGTTCCGGTTGCTCTCCCCCTTCATATTCTCCAGCAGCAGCTCATACCGGCCCTTATCATCCAGCCCCTCGCCGCCGTACCGGGCGGTACGGATGCCGGGTTCTCCGTTGAGTGCCTCCACACAGAGGCCGGAATCATCGGCAATAGCCAGCATCTTAGTGGCTCGGGCCACGGTAGCTGCCTTCAGCAGAGAATTCTCCTCAAAGGTCCGGCCGATCTCCTCCACCTCAATATTGATGCCAAGGTCGCTCTCCAGCACCAGCTCGATGCCCAAAGGCTCCAGCCAGAGCTGCATTTCCTTTAGTTTGCCCGGATTATGGCTTGCCAGAACCGCTTTCACTGCAAATCACCTGCCACTTCCTGCTGGAGGACATTCAATTCCCGGATGCCCTTGCTGCACAGGCGAATCAGCTCCGCCTGCTCGTCCAGAGTGAAGGAACGACCTTCTCCGGTACCCTGAATTTCAATCAGTTCTCCCGATTCGGTCATGACGCAGTTGAAGTCCACCTGTGCGGCGGAATCCTCATAATACTGCAAATCCAGCATGGGCTCATCATGCACAATACCGGCAGAAATCGCCGCCACGGTGTGGATGATGGGGTTCTCCTGCAGTTCACCCTCTCGCATCAGCTTCTTCACCGCCAGCGCCAGCGCAACAAAGCCGCCGGTAATGGATGCGGTACGGGTACCGCCGTCGGCCTGCAGCACATCACAGTCGATGGTAATCATATGGGGCCCCAGCTTCTTCATATCCACCGCCGCACGCAGGGAGCGGCCGATCAGCCGCTGAATCTCCGCACTGCGGCCATTCAGCTTCAGCTTGGAGATGTCCCGGCGGGAGCGGGTGCGATTGGCACGGGGCAGCATATTATATTCTGCCGTGATCCAGCCCTGTCCCTCCGGGACATGAGGCGGCACACAGTCGTCCACCGAGGCGGTGATCATCACCTGTGTCTGACCGCATTTGATCAGCACACTGCCCTCGGCAAAGTCATTTACATCGGGAATAATTACGACCGGGCGCAGCTCATCGTTGGCGCGGCCATCCATTCTTGCCATAAGTACATCCTCCTTGCATTTCAAATCAAAGCGTCTGCAAATGCAGCCGGATCAAACGGCTTCAAATCATCAATGCCTTCGCCCACACCGGCAAATTTCACCGGCACGCCCAGCTCCTGAGCGATGGCGATGGCAATACCGCCCTTGGCGGTTCCATCCAGCTTGGTAAGGGCAATGCCGGTAATGCCGGCGGCCTCCTTGAACTGCTTGGCCTGAATCAGACCATTCTGTCCGGTGGTGGCGTCCAGCACCAGCAAGGTCTCCCGGCTGGAGTCGGGGCAGACCTGATCCACGACACGGCTGATCTTATTCAGCTCGTTCATCAGATTTGCCTTATTGTGCAGGCGGCCTGCGGTATCAATCAGCACCACATCCGCCTTGCGAGCCTTGGCAGCCGTCAGAGAATCGTAAACCACAGCGGCGGGGTCAGCACCCTCGCCCTGCTTGACGATTTCCACGCCGCAGCGGTCCGCCCAAATGGTCAGCTGCTCCGCAGCGGCGGCACGGAAGGTATCGGCAGCGGCAAAAATCACTTTCTGTCCCTGCTCCTTCAGGTCATGACCGATCTTACCGATGGTCGTGGTCTTACCCACGCCGTTGACGCCGATGAACAGCACCACAGCCGGCTTGCCGGACAGATCCAAGGACAGATTGCCCACCTGAAGCATCTCCGCAAGGATCTCCTTCATGCACTCTCTGCCGCCCTCCACATCCTTGATGTGGTTTGCCTTGGTGCGGCGGCGCAGCTCTTCGACCGCCTTCATGGTGGTTTCCATGCCCATATCCGCAAGAATCAGGGACTCCTCCAGCTCGTCAAAGAACTCGTCGGTCAGCTTGGTAAAGCCGCTGAAAATCGCAAGCTTTTTAATTTTATCAAAAAAACCCATGTTGTTTACCCCTTACTTAATATGAAGTTCACGCTCAACATCGTTGAGGTTGATGGTCAGCATACGGGAAATACCCTGCTCCTGCATCGTGACACCGTAGAGCACATCCGCCTCTTCCATGGTACCGCGGCGGTGCGTAATCACGATGAACTGGGTGTGATCGGTCAGATTCCGCATATACCGGGCAAAGCGCGTGACATTAGCGTCATCCAATGCGGCCTCGATCTCGTCCATCACCACGAAGGGAGTGGGGCGAACCTTGAGGATTGCAAAGTACAGGGCGATCGCCACAAACGCCTTTTCACCGCCGGACAGCAGCGAGATGATTTTCAGGCTCTTTCCGGGCGGCTGAACCTTGATTTCAATGCCGCAGCCCAGAATATCGTTCTTATCCTCCAGCTCCAGCGACGCTTTGCCGCCCCGGAACAGCTCCTGGAAGGTTTCGGAGAAGGATTTGGCAATCAGCTCGAACTGAACCGCAAAAATCTGCTTCATCTCCTCAGTGATAGATTCGATGATGCCCTCCAACTCGGATTTGGCCTTTTCCACATCGGCGCGCTGCTCAGACAGGTAGGTATAGCGTTCATTGACTCGCTCATACTCCTCGATAGCGCCCACATTGACCGCACCCAGACTACTGATGGCTCGCTTCAGCTCCGCTATGCGGCGAATTGCCTTTTGCAGGCTTTCCAGCTCCTTACGCTGCTTTTCTGCCTCGGAATGGGACAACTCGTAGTTATCCCACAGCTTATCCAGAATGGTCTTTTCCTCCATCTCGGCGGAGACCTTTTTCTGCTCCAATCGGGCGCAGTCACGCTCCAAGGCCATCAGAGTCTCGTTCTTATCACGGGCATCCCGGTCGGCCTGGGTCCGCTGACCCTCCAGCTGCAGCCGCTCTTCCGTAAGGGCGTGGATACGCGCTTCCAGACCACGCTTCTGCTCCCGCAGGGCGGCAAGCTTCTCCTGCTGACTCCGAATCTGGGCGTTCAGCTGCTGCTCCTTTTCACCGCAGGCACGGATCATATCCCGGCGCAGGTCCTGATCGGTAGCCAGACCGCTCTGCAGCGAGAGCAGCTCTTCCATCGCCTGCCGCACAGCACCGGACTCGGCGTCCAGCGAGGCAAGTTCCAAATTCAGCTCTGCCACCGTATCGGTAATGCTCCGGCTCTTTTCCTGCAAGGCGGCCTCACCGGCTGCCTTGCCCTCAGCCTGAACCCGGATGGCGGCACTCTCGCCCTCCAATTCGGAGATGCGGAGTTTTGCGGACTCGGTATCCGCTTCTGTCTGGCGCAAGCGGTCTTTCAACCCGCTGCGCTCTGCATGATAGCTGTCCATGCTCTGATGCAGGCTCTTGAGCAGAATATCGAACTGACCCTGCTCGCCCTGCAAGCGCAGGACCGTGCGGTCCCACTCCCGTTTCTGGTTCTGAGCCACTTCCAGCTCATAGCTGGCTTCCGTCAGTTCCCGCTGGGCTTCGGACAAATTGCGCTTGCCCTCAGCCAGATTGCGGCGGACACCGTCGATCTGCTTTTGCAGCCGCTCCAACTCATTGCTGCGGCTCAAGATACCGGCACTGCGGCTGACACTGCCGCCGGTCATGGAACCGCCGGCATTCAGCACCTGACCGTCCAGCGTCACGATGCGATACCGGTGATGGTAGGCACGGGCGATGGAGATTGCGGCGTCCATATCCTCCGCAATGATCACACGGCCCAAAAGGTTTGCAAACACATTTTTATACTGTGGCTCAAACTCGATCAGCTCGTTAGCCACGCCCACCACACCGCTGCGGCGGCGCAGGTCCTGCTCCTGAATGGAGTTCGGGCGAACGGCATCCATAGGCAGGAAGGTGGCTCGTCCGCTGTCACGGCGTTTCAGGTAGGAGATGGCAGCCTTGCCGTCCTCTTCCCGCTCCACCACGATGTTCTGCATGGCGCCGCCCAAGGCAATTTCAATGGCCACCGTATAAGCGTCCGGCACCTTCAAAAGCCCGGCCACTGGGCCTCGGACTCCCTTGAGCTGACCACGGTCGGCACACTGCATCACGGTTTTGACCGCTTTGGAATAGCCCTCATAGAGCTTTTCCATCTCACTGAGCATATGTATCCGGGATGCGGCGGCATGCTCATCCATGGTAAGTTTTACCACCTGATCGTTGACCGTATCCACCTTTTTCTGACGGGACTGGCGGCGAAGCTCATAGCCGGAGATCACATTGCCCACGCTGTCCCGCTCTTCCACGGCATGATCCAGCTCCCGGCGCTTCTCCTTGGCCCGCTTCTCCGCATCTTCCAGCCGGGCTGCAGCCTCCTGAATAGCGGATTGCAGAGTGGTCTCCCGATCCAGCAGTTCCTGCTGGGCCGCCGTCAACGCCGACAGCAGCGCTCTCGCATCACCGGCAGAGGCCTCCTGAATTTTCTCCAGTCGGCGCAGCTCTTCCAGTTCTCCGGCCAGTGTTCCGGCTGAAGAGCGCATTTCCTCTGCCTGCTTCTGCTGCTCCGCCAGCTGGCGGCACAGCTCATTGCGGCGCAGGGTCATATCTTCCAGACGCTGCTTTCGCTCAGCGATCTGGTCTGCCACACTCTGGGCACGACCGCCATGCTGATCCATCTCCCGACGGAGCCGATCCGCATTTTCCAGATTGTTGCGTGCTTCGGTTTTCAGCACGGCGATGTCTGCTTCCAGCTCTCCGGCGGTTTCCTCCAGCTGGGATGCCTCCGTACGAACCAGCTCAACAGCTCGTTCCCGCTCCTGCATCTCCTCTGCCAGCGCTTCCGCACGGCGGTACAGCTCTTCCCGTGCCTGAGACGCCGCATCCCGGTCGGACACGGCGGTTTCATAGTCACTCATCAGCTTCCGGTTGCTTTCCTTCAGCCGATCCAGCTGCTCCATCCAAACGGAGATTTCCAGACCACGCAGTTCCTCCCGGCACACCAGAAACTTCTTTGCCTTTTCCGACTGGACCCGAAGCGGCTCCACCTGAAGCTCCAGCTCCTCGATCTTATCGGAAATGCGCACCAGATTGTCCGCCGTATGGTCCAGCTTTCGCTCCGCCTCTTCCTTGCGGTGGCGGTAGCGGGAAATGCCGGCTGCCTCTTCAAACACCTCACGGCGATCGGCGCTCTTGACGGACAGGATGGCGTCGACCTTGCCCTGTCCGATGATGGAATAGCCTTCACGGCCAAGGCCGGTGTCCATGAACATCTCGTTGATGTCACGCAGACGGCAGGACGCCTTATTGATGAAGTACTCACTCTCGCCGCTGCGGTAATAACGACGGGTCACCATGACCTCCGCCTCCGGGCGGTCAAAGATGTGGTTGGAGTTATCCAGAATGAGCGATACCTCCGCAAAGCCCATCTGCTTGCGCTTCAGGGTTCCGCCGAAAATGACATCTTCCATCTTTCCGCCACGCAGCGCACGGGAGGACTGTTCTCCCATAACCCACAGAATAGCGTCGGAAATATTCGATTTTCCGCTCCCGTTAGGGCCCACGATGGCAGTGATGTCTTCGCCAAAGGTGAGTACTGTCTTATCCGGGAAGGACTTAAATCCTTGTATTTCTAATGCTTTTAAATACAACGCTTGCACCTCGCCTGTCCGTCGGTTTGAAAAAACTGCGCAATATTGCAATTTAACGATTTATTATAACAATTCAAACCGTTAATTGCAAGGAAAGCGCTCCATTTTAGGGTATATTTTATGCGCCGCAGAGTCTTTTTCCTCTGCGGCGCAGTTTCATTCCTTATTTTGACGCAACCGCCTCGGCCACACGGACTCCGTCCACAGCCGCAGACACGATGCCGCCGGCATAGCCACAGCCTTCGCCGCAGGGATAGACTCCCCGCAGGGCAGACTGGCATCCCTCGTCCCGGAGCACACGCACCGGAGAGGACGAACGGGTTTCCACGCCGGTAAGCACGGCATCCTCGTGAGCAAACCCATGCACCTTGCGATCAAACACAGGCAAGGCAAGGCGCAATGATTCCGTCACATAGTCCGGCAGGCACAGTCCTACATCCGTCCAAGTCACCCCCGGAGCATAGGTGGGCTTCACCGCTCCGCAGGACGCAGAGGGGCGTTCTTTCAGAAAATCCCCCACCAGCTGAGCCGGGGCACGGTATCCGCCGCCGCCCACCTGATAGGCAAGGGACTCCCACTTGCGCTGAAATTCCACGCCGGCCAGCGGGTCCGTTCCCCCAAAGTCTTTGGGGGAAACCCCGACCAAAAAGCCGCCGTTGATGTTCTCCCCGTCACGGGCACGACAGCTCATGCCGTTGGTCACCAGCCGTCCTTCCTCCGAGGCGGACGCCACAACCTGTCCGCCGGGACAGACGCAGAAGGTATACGCACTGCGCCCGTTGGGCAGATGGCAGGAAAGCTTGTAATCACTGGGAGGCAGCAGGTTCCAGACTTCTCCGTACTGGGCCTCGCTGATGGCATTCTGGTGCTGCTCAATGCGCACGCCCACGGCAAAGGGCTTCTGCTCCATCGGCAGCTGCTCCCGGCGGAGCAGCTCAAAGGTGTCTCGGGCGGAATGACCGATGGCCAGAACCACCGCATCGGTATCCAGCCAATATTCGCCCTCGGGGGACTTCACCTGAACTCCGGTCAGCTGATCGCCATTTCGGCGCAAACCAACCAGCTGATGCTGAAAACGAACATCGCAGCCCAGAGAAATAAGCTCTTCCCGGACACGGCGCACCACTTCCCGGAGAATGTCCGTGCCGATATGGGGTTTATGAGAATACAGCACATCCTCGGGAGCGCCGGCGGCCACCAAGGACTCCAAAACCGTGGTAATTCGGGCATCGTGGGTTCCGGTGGTCAGCTTACCGTCGGAAAAGGTGCCTGCTCCGCCCTCACCAAACTGGACATTGGAGGAAGGGTTCAGCACGCCGGTATTCCAGAACTGCTCCACATCCTGTGCTCGCTCTTCCACCGGTTTGCCCCGCTCCAGCACCACACAAGGGATACCGTTTCGGGCAAGGTACAGTGCGCAGAACAATCCAGCCGGGCCCATGCCCACGATCACCGGAGGGGCGTCCTGACGGGTGCGCTTCGGTTCCGGAAAAACATACTGCTTTCGCTCCACCTGCTTCACCTGAGCCGGCGCCCGGCGCAGGACCGCTTCCTCTCGGGGCACTTCTACCTGAACGGTACAGACCATATGGATACGGTCTTTTTTTCGGGCGTCGATGGACTGCTTCACCATCCGCAGTTTGCCCAACTCGGACACCGGAACACACAGCCGTTTCGCCGCTGCCTTCCGAAGAGCATCTTCGTCCGCCCCTACTTTTATATTCAAATTACTGATTTGCAGCATAATAATCACCGAATTCATTTTAACATAGCCCGTCCCCCCTGCCAATCCATATTTTCTCCACAATTTTCATATACTTTCCATGGAGGGATGTTCATGTATGCTTATTTTGTGCCCGGTTCTCACTATCGTGCCCGGTTTTTGCAACAATCTGTACTGGGGATGCCCTTGCTTCGGGCTGAACTCCCCTTGCACAGCACCAGCCGAAAGCAGCGCAGAATTGCGAAAAAACTCACCGGATTGGGGGTTCACCGTTTGCTTTCTGCACCGCAGGATTTTGACTTTGCTTTGCTGCCTCCCCTGAATGAGACCCGTTTTCTCTGGAAGCTTCATGCAGCAGCTGTGGCACTGGCTCTCTTGGAGCAAAATCAGCATGCCCCGCAACGGAGCATTGTAGAGTTGGTGGACAGCCGCTTTACACCGGGTTTGCAGCCGCTGGCACAGGAACTTCTGCCTCTGGTGGGGCATCTTTCCTTTTCCATGCCGGTTCCGGAGGATTTTTCTTGGGCGCTCCAGCGGGAATTCGGTGTGGCACCTCTTTCCTGTCCCGGTCATGTATCCATTTGCTTTGTTCCGGCCGAACGCAAACTTGCACTCCCTCTTTGGATGGAGCGCCCTGCCGTACCCGGACTGACCCTCTCTTTGCCGGGTCTTCCAACCCCCGACGGCTGCCCGGAGCTCCCCCTCCTCGCCGCTCTGGCTCAACAGGGGCGTATTGACCCAAAACAGCTGCAAATCTCACCGGATTCCACTTGACATACAATATTATAACAACTATAATATTTTAGATAATGTAGCATTATGCCCTTTTCTTTTCAAAATCGGTTTCTTTCTATCGGTTTCGGTCAGAAAAGGAGTAAATTTTTCAACATTTTGGAAGGTTGTGTGTTGTTATGGCAAAGGTTTACAAACTCACTGCTGCTCGCCTGAAGGAACTGCAGGACGAAATGGTATGGATGAAGACGGTTCGTGAGAAAGAAGTGGCTGACCTGATTAAGGAAGCCCGCTCCTTCGGCGACCTGTCCGAAAACAGCGAGTACGATGAGGCCAAAAACGAGCAGGGCAAGCTCTACTCCCGCATGGCTGAGGTGGAGGACATCCTGTCCAACTACGAGATCCTCGACGAGTCTGAGTTCGACGCCGCTACCATCCATCCCGGCTGCTTCGTCAAGGTTGTGGCTCTGGACATGGGCAACAAGGAGCTGGAGTACAAGATCGTCGGCTCTCAGGAAGCAGACCCCATGAACGGCTGCATCTCTGAGGAGTCCCCCTTTGGCCGCGCTCTCATGGGCAAGCGTGTCAACGACAGCGTCATGGTGGAAGCTCCCGCCGGCGCTATGCACTACACCATCATCTCTATTCGGTAATTGACTTCCAAATAGACCGTTTTATAGAAAGAAGGATTCCGTTCCATGGCTGAAAATCGAAACAGCAATCAGAAGGTCTCCGAGCAGCAGGTTCGTTTGGACAAGCTGCATTCTCTCGTCGAGGCCGGACGCAACCCCTTTGAACAGACCCGTTTCGTGGCTTCCCATCACACGGTGGATGTCACTGAGCATTTTGAAGCACTGGAAGGCCAGTCCGTTTCTCTCGCCGGCCGTCTGATGAGCAAGCGCGGCATGGGCAAAGTCTCTTTCTGCGATTTGCAGGATAAGCTGGGCCGCGTGCAGCTCTATGTCCGCAAGGACCTCATCGGCGAGGAGGAATACAGCTGGTTCAAGAAGTACGACACCGGCGATCTGGTCGGCGTTGTCGGCGAAGTGTTCCGCACCGAAAAGGGCGAGATTTCCGTCCGTGCCAGCTCCGTCACCCTGCTGAGCAAGTCTCTGCAGCCCCTGCCCGAGAAGTTCCACGGCCTTACCGACAAGGAGGCTCGCTATCGTCAGCGCTATGTGGACCTGATCGTCAACCCCGAGGTCAAGCGCACCTTTGAGCTGCGTTCCAAGTTCATCTCCTATCTGCGCACCTTCCTGGACGGCCGCGGCTACATGGAAGTGGAAACCCCCGTGCTGAACACCATCTCCGGCGGCGCTACCGCTCGTCCCTTCGTCACGCATCACAACTCTCTGGACATTGATATGTACATGCGTATTGCCACCGAGCTGCATCTGAAGCGTCTGGTGGTGGGCGGTCTGGAGCGCGTCTACGAAATCGGCCGTATCTTCCGTAACGAGGGCATGGACACCAAGCACAACCCCGAGTTCACCTCCGTGGAGCTGTATCAGGCTTACGCTGACTACAACGACATGATGGACCTCTTTGAGGAGTTCCTCTCCTCTGCCGCTATGAAGCTGCTGGGCACCTACGAGGTGGACTGGCAGGGCGAGCACATCAATCTGGCTCCCGGCTGGGAGCGTCTGAGCATGGCTCAGGCCGTCAAGAAGTACACCGGCATTGACTTCGACGCCATTCAGGACGACGCTGAGGCTGTGGCTGCTGCCAAGAGCATCGGCGTGGAGCTGGACAAGGCCAAGGACCCCACCTGGGGTAACGCTCTGGCCGAGGTCTTTGACGCTAAGGTTGAGGATCAGCTGATTCAGCCCACCTTCATCACCATGCACCCCGTGGATATCTCTCCTCTGGCTAAGAAGTCTCCCACCAACCCC
>RCNI01000328.1_pt1 | contig 30649 bp, 19 predicted proteins | sample 2041151 | NCBI WGS metagenome assembly RCNI01 (sample SAMN09708214, study PRJNA481090) | feces metagenome | isolation source: feces | place: Antarctica: Albino Rookery
TTCAGAACCCAAACAAACAGTGTGATTGCTACAGCATGCTGTCAGGAATTGAATGCTGAAGACATCAAAAAATTGTGCTGGCTTTATGGAGAAGCCACTGTGGAAAAAGAAGAAAATCTGAAAGGATGCTTCATCGGCCCCCGCCGTGAGATGATTACTCCGTGGAGTACCAATGCAGTGGAAATCACTCAGAACATGGGATTGGACGGAGAAATCCGCCGTATCGAGGAATATTTTCCAGTAAAAGACGAGAGCGCAGAATACGACCCTATGTTGCAGCGTATGTACAAGGGCTTGGATCAAAACATCTTTGAGGTAAAACACACTCCTCAGCCTATCGTCTACATCGAAAACTTGGAAGAATATAACGAAAAAGAAGGTCTGGCTCTTTCTCGCGAAGAAATGGACTATCTTTTGAAGGTAGAAAAAGACTTGGGACGTAAATTGACTGACTCTGAAGTCTTCGGTTTCGCTCAGATCAACTCTGAACACTGCCGCCACAAAATCTTTGGTGGTACATTCATCATCGACGGTGAAGAAATGGAATCTTCATTGTTCCAGATGATCAAGAGAACTACTCAGGAAAATCCGAATAAAATCATTTCTGCATACAAAGACAACGTAGCCTTTGCTGAAGGTCCAGTTATTGAGCAGTTCGCTCCAAACGATCATTCAACAGCCGACTACTTCGTCATCAAAGATGTGAAATCAGTCATCTCTTTGAAAGCTGAAACACACAACTTCCCTACTACAGTTGAACCGTTCAACGGTGCTTCTACCGGTACAGGTGGTGAAATCCGCGACCGTATGGGTGGTGGTAAAGGTTCTTGGCCTATCGCAGGTACTGCTGTCTACATGACTTCTTATCCACGTACCGACGAAGGTCGCGACTGGGAAAACATTCTTCCTGTACGTGAATGGTTGTACCAGACTCCAGAACAGATCTTGATCAAAGCGTCAAACGGTGCTTCTGACTTCGGTAACAAATTCGGCCAGCCACTTATCTGTGGTTCTGTATTGACTTTCGAACACCAGGAAAACAACGAAAAATATGCTTACGATAAAGTTATCATGTTGGCAGGTGGTGTTGGTTACGGTACACAGCGCGATTGCTTGAAGGGTGCTCCAGAACCAGGCAACAAAGTTGTGGTTGTAGGTGGTGACAACTACCGCATCGGTTTAGGTGGTGGTTCTGTTTCTTCAGTTGAAACAGGTCGCTATTCTTCTGGTATCGAATTGAACGCAGTACAGCGTGCCAATGCAGAAATGCAGAAACGTGCTTACAACGTAGTGCGTGCATTGTGTGAAGAAGATGAAAACCCAATCGTATCTATCCACGACCACGGTTCAGCAGGTCATGTAAACTGCTTGTCAGAGTTGGTAGAAGATTGCGGTGGTTTGATTCACATGGACAAGTTGCCTATCGGTGACGAAACTTTGTCTGCAAAAGAAATCATCGCCAACGAATCTCAGGAACGTATGGGATTGTTGATTGATGAAAAAAAATTGGAACATGTACGCAAGATTGCAGAACGTGAACGTGCTCCGATGTACGTAGTCGGTGAAACAACCGGCGACCATCGTTTCGCATTTGAACAGGCTGACGGCGTTCGTCCATTCGACTTGGCTGTTGACCAGATGTTCGGTTCTTCTCCTAAGACTTATATGATTGACAAGACCGTAGAACGTCACTACGAAAACGTTTCTTACGATATCACTAAATTAAACGAATACATCAACCGCGTATTGCAGTTGGAAGCTGTCGCTTGTAAAGACTGGTTAACCAATAAGGTAGACCGTTCTGTAACAGGTAAGATTGCACGCCAGCAGTGTCAGGGTGAAATCCAGTTGCCTTTGAGCGACTGTGGTGTCGTTGCCCTCGACTATCGTGGTGAAAAAGGTATCGCTACAGCTTTGGGCCATGCTCCTCAGGCTGCTTTGGCTGATTCAGCCAAGGGTTCTGTATTGGCTGTATCTGAAGCTTTGACCAACTTGGTTTGGGCTCCGATGGCAGAAGGCATGGACAGCATCTCATTGTCAGCCAACTGGATGTGGCCTTGCCGCTCTCAGGAAGGTGAAGACGCTCGTCTGTACAAAGCTGTTAAAGCATTGTCTGATTTCTGCTGTGCATTGCAGATTAACGTACCTACCGGTAAAGACTCTTTGTCAATGACTCAGAAGTATCCTAACGGTGAAAAGATTGTCAGCCCAGGTACTGTAATCGTTTCAGCTGGCGGTGAAGTTTCAGACGTTAAGAAGGTAGTTTCTCCAGTCATGGTAAACGATCCTAAGTCTACATTCTATCACGTTGACTTCAGTTTCGATGAATTAAGATTGGGCGGTTCTGCATTTGCTCAGTCATTAAATAAGGTAGGCGACGACGTTCCTACCGTTCAGAATCCAGAATACTTCCGCGACGCATTCTTGGCTGTTCAGGAATTGGTTAACAAAGGCTTGCTGTTGGCTGGTCACGATATTTCTGCAGGTGGTATGATTACTACATTGCTTGAAATGTGCTTCGCGAATACAGAAGGCGGTATGGAAATCAGTTTGGATAAGATTAAGTCTGACGACATCGTTAAGATTTTGTTCGCTGAAAACCCAGGTATCGTTATCCAGGTAGCCGATAAGAACAAGGCTGAAGTAAAGAAGATTTTGGAAGACGCCGGTGTAGGCTTCGTGAAGATTGGTACTCCAACCGACGAACGTCATATCCTCGTTACTAAGAACGACGCAACTTACCAGTTCGGTATCGACTATTTGCGTGAAGTATGGTACTCAACTTCTTACTTGTTGGATCGCAAACAGAGCATGAACGGCTGTGCGAAGAAACGTTTCGAAAACTACGAACAGCAGCCTATCGAATTTGCATTCGATCCTTCATTTACCGGTAAACTTTCACAATTCGGTTTGGACCCAGACCGCCGTACTCCATCAGGCGTGAAAGCAGCTATCATCCGTGCTAAAGGTACAAACGGTGAACGTGAAATGGCTTACATGATGTACTTGGCTGGTTTTGACGTAAAAGACGTGATGATGACCGACCTTGTAAGCGGACGTGAAACTTTGGAAGATGTAAACTTCATCGTATTCTGCGGTGGTTTCTCTAACTCCGACGTTCTTGGTTCTGCTAAGGGATGGGCAGCAAGTATCTTGTACAACCCGAAAGCAAAAGCTGCTATCGACAACTTCTACGCTCGTAAAGACACCTTGTCACTCGGTGTATGTAACGGTTGCCAGTTGATGATGGAATTAGGTTTGATCACTCCAGAAGACAAGAAGAAAGGCAAGATGCTGCATAACGACTCTCACAAGTTTGAATCAGCCTTCTTGGGTGTAACTGTTCCTATGAACCGCAGCGTAATGTTCGGCTCTTTGAGCGGTTCTAAACTCGGTATTTGGGTAGCTCACGGTGAAGGTAAGTTCTCATTGCCTTATCCAGAAGATCACTACAACGTAGTCTTGAAGTATTCTTACGATGAATACCCAGGTAACCCTAACGGTTCTGATTACAGCGTAGCTGGTATCGCTTCACAGGATGGCCGTCATTTGGCTATGATGCCTCACTTGGAACGTGCTTGCTTCCCTTGGGAAAATGCATATTACCCAGCAGACCGCGTTCACAGCGACCAGATCACTCCGTGGATGGAAGCTTTCGTAAACGCTCGCAAATGGGTGGAAGCTAACAAGAAATAATATCAATCTTATACACATAAGATTTTAACTTATAAAGGTTTCCTTCGTCTCAGAATGAAGGAAACCTTTTTTCATTTATATTTTGATAAGCCATCATTTTTTGCGAAATTTGCATAAACGATTGATTCATTCAATATGATGCAAAGAATTCTGATATTATTCTTTCTCGTCGTCACTTCTTTATCTGCAAATGCACAAGTGTTCCGATATATTGGAATTGAAGACGGACTGAGCAGTCGCCGTGTTCTCTCCATTGAACAGGGAGTTCAAGACTACATTTGGATTCTGACCCACAAAGGAGTAGACCGCTATGACGGGAAATATTTCATTCATTATAATCTCAACATTGATGGAAAAAGTGCCCACTTTTATCCTGACATCAACCACATTACCGTAGACTCTGAAAATACCCTATGGGAATATGGGAAGGACGGTTATGTATTCAAATACGACGAAATGAAAGATCAGTTCGTTCTCGTATTTAATTTACGGGCCAATTTTCCTGCTTTGAGAGGTAAACCCATCACCGCCACTTTCCTCGACAGCAAACAGATTTTCTGGTTCTGCTGCGAAAATGAGCTGGTGCAGTATGATGCAAAGCAAGATACCAGCTATGTGACCTCCCGTTTTTTGGAAGGAGATATCAATTGCGTCACCGAAGGAGAAAACGGGAAATTCTTCTTCGCTACCAACAAGTACATCTATCAATGTTCGTTCCAAGACAAGACTTTCTCACAAAATGAACGTATCAGCGTTGACAACATCAATCTGATTAACTACATTTATTTCCACAAGGAAACAGATAATTTGATTATCAGCACCCTTTTGAACGGACTCTACCTCTACGATTTCAATAGCAAGGAAATCATCAACCTTGGCAACGAATTAAAGGATGTAGGCATCAATACCATCAAACCGTATTACAAAAACCCGAACGAAGTGCTTATCGCCACCGATGGAAGTGGAGTGTATAAACTGAATTTAAGAAAACGAAAATTCATGCACTTCTTGAAGGAAAATTACGAAGAGTCGAATAAGATGAACGGCAGTATCGTAAAGGATATCTGCATCGACAAGGCCAACAGAATATGGAATGTAATTTATCCTACGGGAATTACTATCTACTCTGAGAAATATGAAAGTTACAAGTGGATCAAGCACACTCCTACAGAAAAGGAGTCACTGGTTGACAACCGCATCAATGCCATTATAGAAGATTCGGAAGGTGACATCTGGTTCGGTACGTGTAACGGAATCAGCTGCTATTACAGCAAAGAGAACAAATGGAAGACTTACCTTTCAGAAGGTTCTCCCGATGCTCATAACGCCAACCGCATCTTCATCTCACTTTGCGAATCTACACCGGGAGTCATCCTTGCCGGTGGATACATGTCTGGAACGTACAGGATACAGAAACATTCTGGAAAGGTGGATTATGTCCTTCAGTCAACGACTGGACAGAACATCACTCCTGACAAATACATCAGAAGTATTTTCCGCGACAAAAATGGGACCATTTGGGGAGGAGGTTATTATAGTTTGAGAAATTACGACCCGAAAACGCAGACGACCCAACTTTATCACACCACTTATCCCATCACTTTAGTATCCAAGAAGGATGATAATTTCTTGTGGATTGGTACGATCAACGGCTTGTACACGTTCGACCGAACCAGCAAGAACATGCAGAAATATCCCCTATCGGACAAAGTAGGATGCGTGAATGCCATTTACCAATCTGAAAATGATTCACTCACATACATTGCTACCTATGGCAACGGATTGTATGTAATCGACAATGTCAAGAATACAGACCGGAATTTCAATACCACAAACTGCGGATTGACTACCAACAACGTTTATAGTATCATTCCGAACGGTAAAGGCGACTTTTTCTTGGGAACAGACAATGGCCTGGTATTTTTTGACATCAGCGAACACCTGGCCACCCATTGGACCAAAGAACAGGGACTGTTAGCTTCCAGCTTCAATCAGAATGCGGCAATCCATACCCGAGATGGAAAAATGTACTTCGGAAGCGATGAAGGAGCTATCGTCATAGCCGACAACATCAATTTTCCACGCCATTTTTCCAGTCACATGATTTTCGAGAACTTGAATATCATGTTTCAGGCAGTACACCCTAAAGAAGAAGGGTCACCTTTGGACAAGTTACTCAATGAGACTACTTTACTGAATTTAAGCTATAACCAGAATACATTCTCTTTCAACGTATCATCCATCAATTACGACAACCCTTCAAACATCCTTTATAGCTGGAAATTGGAAGGATTTTATGATCAGTGGACCGAACCGTCTACCGACAATTTGATTCGATACACCAACCTTTCACCGGGGAACTATACCCTGAAAGTGCGTGCATACTTATTGGATAACAACCAGTTCTTGGAAGAGAAATGCATCCAAATTATCGTCGGTCGTCCTTATTGGCTGATTTTCTGGGCTTTCTTGGTATATGCACTGATTCTTTGCGGTACTATTTATGCCCTACTCAGGTATCAAGTGATCAAAAAAGACCGGCTCACATCCCAAGCTAAAATTAACTTCTTTATTCATACGGCACACGATATCCGAACACCGCTGACTTTGATTAAGGCACCTCTCGGAGAAATTCTTATGAAAGAACAGTTGTCGGATGAAGGGTTGACCAACTTGAACCTGGCCATACAAAATACCGATAACCTTTCGGAATTGGCGAACAACCTGATGAACTTCCAAAAGGAAGAACTATACAGTTCAAAGGTCGTGGTGGAAAAAGAAGAGTTGAACCATTATATCCAATCGTACCTGAAGCATTTCGAAAGTTATGCAGAACAGAAAGAACTGACTTTGAAATTCAACAGCAGTTTTGAAACCTTGGAAGTATGGATTGACCGCAACAAAATGGATTCGATACTGAGGAACCTGATTTCCAATGCCCTCAAGTACACACCTATTGGAGGAGCCGTCACAATCGAGACCAGCTATTCCAAAAATATCTGGTCCATGAAGATTACGGATACAGGAATCGGCATACCCCAGAAAGATCAGAAGAAGTTGTTCAAGTTCTTGTTCCGTGGAAAGAATGTAACCAACCAGCTGATTGCAGGCTCTGGAGTAGGTATGCTGCTGACATACCGGCTGATTCAGAATCACCAAGGAAAAATCACCTTCAACAGCAAGGAGAATGCAGGAACCAGTTTCCTTTTAAGTTTCCCTATTTGGAGCAAACATTATTCCTACAAGGAGGCAGAGCAAAAGAATAAAGATCTCGTTTCTTCTACTTTGATGCAAGATCATACCGATATTCTTCCGGAGGAGTTGCCTGCACAGCAAACGCATCCAGAAGGGACACCGCGAATATTGGTAGTAGAAGACAACACCTCTTTACGATTGTTCCTTGTACAAGCATTATCCGACACTTATATAACAGACAGTGCCAGCAACGGAGCAGAAGCACTAAAAAAGACCACCAAATGTCCGCCTGATTTGATTCTGTCGGACGTTATGATGCCTATCATGGACGGACACGAAATGTGCAGACGATTGAAGAACAACATGGAGACCAGTCACATTCCGATTATTCTGCTTACTGCTCTGAATGACAAGGAACACATTTTGGACGGGTTAAAGATGCGGGCAGACCGCTACATCGTCAAGCCGTTCGACTTGAGCGTTTTGAAAGCCAACATCAGCAATGTATTAGAAAACAGGAACCTATTACGCCACCGTCTCCAGAAGACTTTGGTAGAAAGTCTGAAAGAGAATCCGCCGGTATCAGAGGAGGAACCTTCTACCCTGCTGTCCGAGTTGGACGATGAGTTCATCCAACGCGTTACGCAACTGATAAAAGATGGGTTAAGTGACGGCCTCAACGTAGACACTCTCTGTGCCGCCGTAAACATGAGCCGTACCAGCTTTTATAACAAGATTAAGGCGTTGACAGGCATTGCACCTGCGGAATTAATCCGTAATATCCGAATGCAGGAAGCCGGTATATTATTGAAGAGCAAGCGATATTCAGTCTCTGAAGTATCCCAATTATTGGGATTCGCCGACCCTAAATATTTCACCGATACCTTCAAGAAACATTACGGAGTGACTCCGAGCACGTATATGAAACAAGAAACGATGAAATAAACGATTATGAGTTTTTATCTGAAAGCTTTCTGTATCTTCTTCCGAATTGGTTTGTTCACCATCGGAGGAGGATATGCAATGGTACCTCTTATAGAATCTGAAATGGTGGACCGGCAAAAGTGGATTCAGAAAGAAGATTTTCTGGATTTATTGGCCCTTGCACAAAGTGTACCTGGTATCTTCGCAGTCAATATAGCCATCTTCATCGGCTATAAACTTCGAAAGTTCTCTGGAGCACTGGCTATGACCTTGGGAACGATCCTGCCTTCTTTCCTGATTATTTTATGCATCGCTCTCTTTTTCCGCCAGTACCAACATGTAGAGGTTGTGGAACGTATCTTCAAGGGAATTCGCCCCGGAGTAGTGGCCTTAATAGCCTCTCCCTGTTTCAGAATGGCCAAATCGGCTCGTATCAACCGTTACAATGTTTGGATACCTTTCGTATCCGCCTTGCTTATCTGGCTCTTAGGATTCTCCCCCATCTATATCATCATCCTTACCGGTATAGGCGGTTTCCTTTATGGAAGAATCCAGCAGAAAAAAAACGAGGAAATCCAGAAAGGAGGAAATGACCTATGATTTTCTTTCATCTATTCTATACATTCTTCAAGATCGGTCTGTTCGGATTCGGTGGAGGATACGCCATGCTTTCCATGATTCAAGGAGAAGTGGTTACCCGTCATGCTTGGTTGAGCAGTGCTGAGTTTACCGACATCATAGCCATCAGTCAGATGACTCCAGGACCTATCGGAATTAATTCCGCCACCTACGTAGGATATACCGCCATCGTCAATGCGGGATATAGCCATGAAATCGGTATTTTGGGTTCCCTGATTACCACCTTTTCCGTTGTACTCCCTTCATTCATCCTCATGATACTGATCAGCCGCTTTTTCTTGAAATACCAAAAGCATCCGCTGGTTGCTTCTGTTTTCAGCGGGTTGCGTCCTGGCGTAGTAGGTCTGTTGGCTGCTGCCGCTTTGGTCTTGATGAACGGAGAAAATTTCGGAACAGACACCTACCAAATCTGCATCAGCATCTTGTTGTTCTTAGGGGTATTCATCGCCTCGTTCAAGTTCAAGACCAATCCCATCCTGCTGATAATTCTTTGCGGGATTGCAGGATTCGTCCTTTATTAAAAGCATTATATTCCAATTGATTTGATATTACAAGAAATGAAAAAGACCGTCCACTTTTTTTATATTCTCTTGCTGGGCCTTCTCGTTACAGCCTGCGGAGGAAAGAGTACAAAGGTGACTAAAGCAGCAGAAGCAGACATGCTGCAATTCCGCTATGCCGAACATATCCGCATTACACGTCATCCCCTCTATACGGAAGTAAACATAAGGAATCCATGGGATACCCTCAAGACCTTGCATTCTTATTATCTGGTGGACAAGAAGAAACCAATACCCGACAGACTTTCGGGAGGTACTATCGTTCCCATTCCCTTGGAAAAGACATTGGTCTATTCTTCGGTGCACTGCAGTCTGCTGAAAGAACTGGGATGCCTTTCAGCAATAGTTGGCGTATGCGACTTATCGTATATCCGCATGGAAGAAATCCATTCTCTACACCAGAACGGAAGCCTTGCAGACTGTGGCAACAGCATGAATCCAGACATTGAAAAAATCATCGATTTGTCTCCTGACGCCATTCTGTTGTCTCCTTTTGAAAACAGTGGAGGATACGGACGAATAGAGAAGTTGAACATTCCCATCATAGAATGTGCCGACTACATGGAGACGTCTCCTTTAGGACGTGCTGAATGGATCCGCTTCTTCGGTATGCTGACAGGAAAAGAAGCCGAAGCCGACTCCATTTTTCATCAAGTAGAAACCGAATACTGCAAAATCAAGAAGAAAGTAGAACAAACGACCAACCGCCCCAGTGTCATCACGGAATTGAAATTCGGCTCCGTTTGGTACGTACCTGGTGGGAAGAGTACAGTCAGCATTCTATTAGCCGATGCAGGAGCAAATTTCCTGTTTGCCGACAACTCCAGCAGCGGTTCCGTTCCCTTATCATTCGAAACGGTATTCGATAAAGGACACGATGCAGATTTCTGGCTTATCAAATACAACCAAGCACAGGACAAAAGCTACGAAGAGCTCGTCAGCGACTATGCTCCATACAAGAATTTCTCTGCATGGAAAGAGCAGCGGATTTACGGATGCAATACCTCTCGAATCAATTTTTATGAAGAGGCTCCTTTTCATCCAGAAAAGCTTCTCAAAGACTTGGCCAAGATTTTTCATCCGGAATTGCTTCCTGGTTACACACTACATTATTATTCTAACTTGAATAAAACGAAAGAAATTGAATAAAAGAACATTGATTTATGCCGTCGGACTGACCATTGTCCTTCTTTGCTTAATCGCAGCCAACTTATTCTTCGGTTCTGTAGACATTCCTGCAGAAGCGGTAATCAATAGTCTGCTGGGAAAAGAAGTGGAAAAGTCTAGTTGGAATTTCATTCTATGGGAATCCCGACTGCCTCAATGCGTCACTGCTTTACTCACCGGCGCCGCTCTCTCCACTTGCGGCCTGATGCTTCAAACGGTATTTAATAATCCGCTGGCCGATTCATCTATTTTGGGAATAAGCTCCGGTTCTAGTCTGGGAGTAGCACTCGTCATGCTTGGGATGGGAGGAAGCATCGTAAACGGTGCTTTCTGTATAACGGGGTTTCTGTCGATTATATGCGGTGCTCTGATAGGAGCAATCCTCATTTTGGGACTGATTCTTTTCTTGTCCACCCTCATCAAAAACCACATCATGCTACTCATAGCCGGCATTATGATTGGCTACGTCACTTCATCCGCCATCTCTTTGCTGAACTTCTTCTCAACAGCTGAGGGAGTCCACTCGTACATGATTTGGGGATTGGGAAATTTCGGAGGAATCTCATTGGAACAGCTTCCCTACTATTCAGCTTTCATCGTGGCCGGTTTAGTGGGATCCATCTTGTTAATCAAGCCATTAAATGCTTTATTGCTCGGACCTCGCTATGCTGAAAATCTAGGAATAAACATCAAACGGGTTCGAAACGCTATTCTGTTCACCGCCGGATTACTCACCGCGATTACAACAGCTTTCTGCGGTCCCATTGCCTTCATCGGATTGGCTGTTCCCCACATAACCCGACTGATGCTGGGGACTTCCAACCACAACCTTCTGCTTCCGGTTACCCTTCTATGCGGCTCAGTCGTGGCTTTATTATGCAACCTGATTTGCATTCTTCCGGGAGAGTCCGGTATCATTCCTCTCAATGCCGTCACTCCGCTATTAGGAGCTCCTGTAATACTGTATGTAATCATCAACCAACGAAAGATTCAATATTTCAATTAACACGACCCTTAAAAAGACCGCCATGAAAGTACAAGATAAAGTAATTCAAGGAAAAGATGTCTGCATCGGATACCGTACCCACTCGCACGAAATCATCGTTCACAATGAACTCAATTTCACGCTGTACGCCGGCGAAATGACTTGTCTTTTGGGATCCAACGGTTCTGGGAAGTCGACCCTTTTACGTACCTTGGCAGGAATGCAACCGGCCTTAGGAGGAGATATACGATTGCTCAACAAACGATTGCAAGACTATTCCGAAAAAGAACGTTCACGAACCATCGGAGTCGTTCTGACTGAGAAATCACAAGCAGGCGGACTGACTGTAAGGGAATTAGTCAGCTTAGGCAGACAACCCCACACCGGCTTTTTCGGACGTCTGAATGCAAGAGACCAGGCCGTAATCGACTATGCCATCCAAGCGGTAGGCATACCCCATCTTTCATCTAAATACATAGCTGAATTATCCGACGGTGAACGTCAGAAAGCTTTCATCGCCAAAGCTTTAGTGCAAGAATGTCCTTTAATTTTATTGGACGAACCCACTGCATTTTTAGATGTCGTGAGCCGAATAGAAATCATGTCCTTGCTTCGCAAATTGGCCAAAGAAGAAAATAAAGCCTTTCTGCTTTCCACCCACGACATTGATCAAGCCCTTTTATTGTCCGACCGGCTCTGGTTACTTTCTAAAGAAAAAGGATTGACTAGCGGAGTGACAGAAGATTTGATACTATCAGATGAGCTGGAACATCTTTTCCCTCAAGACAACATTTATTTCGATGCACAGAAGGGCAGCTATTCTCCACGCACCACCTTCCACCGTTCCATCTGTCTCCAGGCTGAGAGCGATATGCTGAGACATTGGGGACAAAATGCATTGAACCGATGGGGATACCATTGCATTTTCTGTAATGCTTCCCAAGAAGGTCTGCCCTTTCTACTCCTACAAAGTCCTTATGAAGCAATTCTATCACAAGACGGGAACGTCCATAAGGTTCACAGTTTTGAGGAGCTACAAGCCCTACTCCGTTAGGGAAGTTCCCATGGTTCCATTTCAAATGTTCTGTCACAAAAAGAACTTAAGACAACGATATACAGAACCGGCCGGCAATTTTCCTTTTACGTCCTAACCGGAAAAAGGAAAAATTATTCCCATAAAAGTGTTTTTTACATTTCCTTTTTACTTGATATTCATTATATTTGGGAAATACTACTTAATCTAATACTTTATAATAATATGGAAACACTTTTATTTTGGATGGTACCAGCCGCCTCTCTCTTGGCGCTGGTACTCGCTTGGTATTTCTATCGACAGATGATGCGTGAGAGTGAAGGTACTCCCATGATGCAAAAAATAGCCAAGCATGTACGCGAAGGAGCCATGTCGTACCTGAAGCAACAATACAAAGTAGTGACAATGGTATTCATCGGACTGGTCATACTCTTTTCCATTATGGCGTATGGATTTAACCTTCAAAATCCATGGGTTCCGGTAGCTTTCCTTACAGGAGGTTTTTTCTCCGGTCTTTCAGGCTTCTTGGGCATGAAAACGGCTACTTACGCTTCTGCCCGTACAGCCAATGCCGCACGCGATTCACTCAACAAAGGATTACGTGTCGCTTTCCGAAGCGGTGCAGTCATGGGACTCGTAGTCGTCGGTCTAGGATTATTTGACATTTCTTTTTGGTATATTCTTCTCGATCATTTCATTGAAGCGGATGAAAGCAATCCTACAGCCAAACTTTGCATCATTACCACTACCATGCTGACTTTCGGTATGGGAGCTTCCACACAAGCCCTATTTGCTCGTGTAGGAGGAGGTATCTACACGAAAGCGGCAGATGTTGGAGCCGACTTGGTAGGTAAGGTAGAAGCGGGAATACCGGAAGATGACCCGAGAAATCCTGCCACCATTGCCGACAACGTAGGAGACAATGTAGGAGACGTGGCCGGTATGGGAGCCGACTTGTACGAATCTTATTGCGGTTCCATCTTGGCAACTTCCGCTTTAGGTGCTGCCGCTTTCATCGGTACCGGCGATACGGCCATGCAGCTGAAAGCCGTTCTGGCTCCTATGCTCATTGCCGCCATCGGCATCTTTCTTTCCATAATCGGTATATTTACAGTACGTACCGAAGAAAATGCCGGCATGAAGGAGTTGCTGAATGCCTTAGCTAAAGGTACCAATATCAGTTCATTGTTGATTGTAGTATTCACCTTCTTGATTCTCTGGACTTTGGGTATCAGCAACTGGATGAATATATCCTTTGCCGTAGTAGTCGGTCTGATTGTAGGTATCGTCATTGGACGTTCTACAGAATACTACACCTCCCAATCTTACAAACCGACACAGAGACTCTCTGAAAGTGGAAAGACAGGACCTGCTACCGTCATCATCTCAGGTATCGGCTTGGGAATGATATCAACTACCATTCCTGTGATTGCTGTTGTCGCAGGAATCATCCTCTCTTATTGGTTGGCTTCAGGATTTGATTTTTCTAATATTGGAATGGGATTGTATGGAATCGGCATCGCAGCGGTAGGAATGCTGTCCACTTTGGGTATTACATTGGCTACCGATGCTTATGGACCGATTGCCGACAACGCAGGCGGAAATGCAGAAATGAGTGGATTGGGAGAAGCTGTACGCAAGCGTACCGATGCTTTGGACTCTTTAGGAAATACGACAGCCGCTACCGGTAAAGGCTTTGCCATCGGTTCTGCAGCCTTGACCGGACTGGCACTGCTTGCATCATACATTGAAGAAATCCGAATCGGATTGGAAAGAATCGGAACTGAAGTACTGGAATTGCCGAACCAACTTGAAGTGGCTATCCACAATGCCAGCTTCACAGACTTCATGATATATTACGATGTTACCCTGATGAACCCGAAGGTTCTTTCGGGAATGTTTATAGGAAGTATGATGGCATTTCTATTCTGCGGATTGACCATGAATGCTGTCGGACGAGCTGCTGCCCACATGGTAGAAGAAGTAAGACGCCAGTTCCGTGAAATCAAAGGTATTTTGGAAGGCAAGGCGGAACCCGACTACGCACGCTGTGTACAGATTTCCACATTGGGAGCCCAGCACGAAATGGTATTTCCATCTTTGCTTGCCATCATAGCCCCGATTATTACCGGAATTATATTCGGTGTACCAGGAGTTATCGGACTACTGATTGGCGGTTTGTCCTCAGGATTCGTTTTAGCCATTTTCATGGCCAATGCCGGCGGTGCATGGGATAACGCTAAAAAGTTCGTTGAAGAAGGTAACTTCGGAGGAAAAGGAAGTGAAGTACACCGGGCGACCGTCGTGGGTGACACTGTAGGCGACCCCTTCAAAGACACATCCGGTCCGAGCTTGAACATTCTGATTAAATTGATGAGCATGGTTGCCATCGTCATGGCTGGACTTACCGTAAGTTGGAGTTTGTTCTAAATCATCCTTATCCTTTTTTTAATGGCCTTGTTGAACAATTCGTTTCAAGAAGGCCATTATTTTATGTCCGATTCCAACTTTGCAGTCCGACATTAATTCGGTAAAAAGCTACCATTTCCTCACACGGAAAATCGCTCGAAGAGCCGTTGCCCAATCTCTTTCATCCATCCAAAGACGAAGCTTACCCCCCCGCCTGCCCTCTCTCCAGAAAAGCAACGATAGAATGAAGAGGTCATCCCATCCAAAAAAGATGGGATTTTTTAATAGAATTAGCTTAAACATTTTGGTCAAAAAATAGTAAAATTGTATTTTTGCAACGAAATTTAATAGTGGCAGAAGTGAAAGAAGCTATGCCTCCTATTAAAGACCTTATACCTTGGAATCGAATGACATTCCAAAAATAACAGAGACAAACAAGTTTCAAATTAATATATAGCATTATGAAGCAAGACATGATTGTAATTCTCGACTTGGGTAGCCACGAAAATACCGTTGTTGCTCGAGCAATCCGTTCATTGGGCGTTTATAGCGAAATCTACCCACATGACATTACTGCTACCGAATTAAAAGCATTGCCTAACGTAAAAGGTGTGATTATCAATGGTGGTCCTAACAATGTTATCGATGGTGTAGCTATCGATGTACTTCCAGAAATTTATGAAGCTGGTTTTCCTGTAATTGCTGCAGGTCATGACAAAGCACTTTGCGAAGTGAAATTGCCTGAATTTGACAACAACGAAGAAGCAATCAAAGAAGCAGTTAAAGGTTTCGTATTTGAAACTTGTAAAGCTGAAGCTAACTGGAACATGAAGAATTTCGTTGCTGACCAGATTGAATTGGTTCGCCGTCAAGTAGGTGACAAGAAAGTGTTACTTGCTCTTTCTGGTGGTGTAGACAGTTCTGTAGTAGCAGCCTTGTTACACAAAGCTATCGGCAACAACTTATACTGCGTACACGTTAACCACGGTTTGATGCGTAAAGGTGAATCTGAAGACGTTGTTGAAGTATTCAAGAACCAGTTGAAAGCTAACTTGATCTACATCGACGCAACAGAACGTTTCCTTTCTAAATTGGAAAACGTTGCAGATCCTGAAGAAAAACGTAAGATTATCGGTGGAGAATTCATCCGTGTATTCGAAGAAGAAGCTCGCAAATTGGATGGTATCGAATTCTTGGGTCAAGGTACTATCTACCCAGACATCGTAGAAAGTGGTACAAAAACAGCTAAATGTGTTAAGTCACACCACAATGTAGGCGGTCTTCCTAAAGATTTGCAGTTCGCATTGGTAGAACCATTGCGTCAGTTGTTCAAAGACGAAGTTCGTGCTTGCGGTCTTGAATTAGGCTTGCCACATGCTATGGTATTCCGTCAGCCGTTCCCAGGTCCAGGTCTTGGCGTTCGTTGCTTGGGTGCAATCACTCGCGACCGTCTGGAAGCAGTTCGTGAAAGCGACGCTATCTTGCGTGAAGAATTCGCTAAAGCTGGTTTGGATACAAAAGTATGGCAGTACTTCACATTGGTTCCTGACTTCAAATCTGTAGGTGTACGTGATAATGCTCGTTCTTTCGACTGGCCAGTTATCATCCGTGCGGTCAATACAATTGATGCAATGACTGCTTCTATCGAACACATCGACTGGGCTGTTTTGGACAAGATTACAGCACGTATCTTGAAGGAAGTTCCATGTGTAAACCGTGTTTGCTATGACCTTTCTCCGAAACCAAATGCTACCATCGAATGGGAATAAGAATTCGCTTAAATTAGCATATAAAAATAGCCTCAACTTTTTAGTTGAGGCTATTTTTATGTTCAGAAGGAAAATTCATCTGAACAAAAATACTAAGGTACATCAAAGAAGAAGGAAAATATAAAGGTGAATTTTGCAGAAACATGACAAAGAACCTTTCTGTTCTTATATATTTTTCTTATTTTCGCATGCAGTATAAACTGCTTATCTATGAAAAATATCAAATTTTTGTCATGTCTTGCAGCCTTGTCTTTTGCTGCAACATGCTCAGCACAAGTAAACATCGTAAAGCATAACAAGCCGACCTCACGCATTGTCGTGACTACTCAAGAACATGCCGACTCAACAGCTGCTTCCATTTTGCAGAATTTCGTACAGAAATCTACCCAAGCCAAGCTGCCTATCGTGTACTGCCATCAAGCTAAAAAAATTAAAAAAGGAGATATCCTCATCGGAAATGGGATGACCAATTCCCAGTTTATTTCCAAAGAAATCACAGAAGACGGATTCTTACTGTCTACCGACGACGGCTATCTCCGTATCATCAGTGGCGGCGACAACGGTTCGGTACACGGTGTAACGACTTTACTGGAACGCTACCTGAATGTCAACTATTGGGGAGCAAATGAATACTCTTTCGATACCCAGAATGACCTTACCATTCCTCGCATCCACGATATTGACAATCCTGCTTTTGCTCACCGTCAGACCCACTTCTATGGTTTGGACAGAGAAATGGCCGATCCACTCTACAAAGAATTTTCACGTTTTGAATACGTCAATGAACTTTTTGCAAGCAACCGTATATGGGTTCATACCTTCCTCCGATTTTTCCCTTTGGAACAATATGCGAAGTCACACCCTGAATACTACTCTTTAGTCAACGGAAAGCGCCATACAAAATCTACGGCTCAGTTGTGTCTTACCAATCCAGATGTACTGGAAATTGCAACACACAAAATCGATTCACTCTTCAAGGCAAACCCAGACCGCAACATGACTTCGTTCAGCCAGAATGATGGAGATGGCAGTTGGTGCCATTGCGATGAATGTATGAAAATCATCAAAGAAGAAGGAAGTGTATCAGGACTATATATCCGTTTTCTCAACAAACTGGCCGAACGCTTCCCTGACAAACAGATTTCAACCCTGGCTTACCTCTATAGCGTAAAACCACCTTTGCACGCCAAACCGCTTCCCAACGTAAACATCATGCTTTGCAATATCAATTGCACTCGTGAAGTGCCATTGGATGAAAATGCCAAAGGACAGGAATTCTTGAGTTATCTGGAAAAATGGAGTGAATTGTCCAATAATATCTTTCTTTGGGATTATGGAATCAACTTCCACAACTATGTGGCTCCTTTCCCTAACTTCCATATAATGGCCAAGAACATGCAGTTGTTCAAAAAGAATCATGTCAACACCTTCTTCCATCAGCTAAGCCCTGCTCCAGGAGAAGATTTTGCAGAATTACGTACTTGGCTTACTTCCAAGCTGATGTGGAATCCGTATGCTGATACCGATGAACTGATTCTGAAATTTTTGAAAGGATATTACGGTGAAACCTCTGCTCCATACTTGTACCAATACATCAAATTGATGCAAGGTGCACTGCTTTCCAGCAACCAAGTCCTTTGGATTTATGACACACCGGTCACCTTCAAACATACGATGCTGAATCCGAAGTTGCTCAAACGATACAATGAATTATTCGATAAAGCAGAACAGGCTGCAGCCGCTGACAGTGCTCATCTGGCACGCATCCAACGTTCTCGTCTGCCTCTCCTCTACTCTGAGCTGGAAATCGCTCGAACAGAGCCCAATTTTGATGTAGAAAAGATGAGCCAGGCCCTCAACCATTTTGAACAGGACTGCGAGCGATTCATGGTCAGCAATCTCTCAGAACGCCGACTTTATACTACCGATTACTGCAAATTGTACCGTGAACGTTTCTTGACGAAGCGACCTCAAAACTTAGCACAGAATGCCAAGGTCACTTACTTGATCGAGCCTTCCAAACGTTATACAAGCATTGCTCCAACAGTGCTTACCGATGGGCTGTTAGGCGGCAATACCTTCAACCAATGTTGGTTAGGATGGGAAGGCACAGACGGTTCCTTTATCCTTGATATGGGAGAAGAAAAAGAAATAAGCAGTATTTCTATCGACTTCCTTCAAGCTTGGGGCGATTGGATTTGTCCTATCAACGGAGTTTCTTATGCGATTTCTACCGACAACAAGAACTTCCAACCTGTAGGCTCTGAACGCATTGCAGGTATCGCACAACCCGAACCTTACTATCAGGTGAAACATTCATTGGACCGTAAGTACAAAGCCCGCTACATCCGCATCGACGTAGACGGACAAAAGAAGATGCCAGGTTCTGGAAATCCGAGCTGGTTCTTCATCGACGAAGTATTTGTCTACGAATAATTAGAATAAGCGATAGCCTCAACCGGCCTATCCTTTAACAAAGAAGCCCGATGATTTTATTCATCGGGCTTCTTTTTGTCTATCGCTCACTTTATCCACGAACGATATTTCTCACAGAGAAACAATGGGAACCATATCTCCACCTTCCCCTAAAGTTGGTCTTTCTTCAAGATGATACAATGATGTGCCTTCAATACTTCCAGACAATGCTCTATATCGTTAGTCTTGATAACGATATTGGCATCTTCCTTTTGTGCAAAAGCATACATATAATCGATAAAGATCTGTTCCTTAGCCAAGCAGTCCAGCACCTCAGCCAACGAGCCGGGCACATTCTTGCAATTCAAACAAATCACATCGGTAGACATGACGGCAAAATCTTTATCCCGCAACACCTCTACTGCCTTGTCCACATCAGAAACTATCAAACGCAAAATCCCAAAATCAGCCGTTTCAGCCATACTGAAAGCGTGCATATTGATATCGTTTTCACCCAATGTACGAACTACGTCATTGATTCTTCCAGTCTTATTCTCCAGAAAAACCGACAATTGTTTAACAGTCATTTTAAGGTCTCCTTATCTTTTATGTGTTGCCCGTACTTCCGAACAGAAGAGTTCAAAGAAAACAGGCCTCAACGGTATTATACTAACTTACGTTTATCTATCACATGCTTTGATTTTCCCTGACTCCGGACGATGCTGTTGGGTTCAACCAACTTCACGTCAACACCGATGGAAAGGACACTCTTCAACCGATTGGCTATGTCTTTCTTCAAAGCCAGCATCGCACCGATATCGTCGGTGAAGAAATCACGGCGAACCTCTACCTGCACTTCCAATGTATCCAGATTGTTCTTCCGGTCGACTACCAACATGTATTGCGGTTCAAGCTGTTTGAATTCCAGGATGACACTCTCTACCTGTGTCGGGAAGATATTGATACCTCGAACAATAAGCATATCATCACAACGTCCCATAATCGGAGCCATACGCACCAATGTTCGTCCACATTTACACGTACCTTCCATCAAGTAAGTCAAATCCTTTGTTCGATAACGGAGTAAAGGCATTCCTTCTTTGGTCAAGGTGGTGAACACCAATTCTCCCGTCTGTCCGAAAGGCAAAGGCTGCAAGGTTTCAGGATCAATCACTTCGGGATAAAAATGGTCCTCATTGATATGCGAACCATGCTGCTCTTGACACTCAAAAGACACTCCCGGTCCCGTGATTTCACTCAATCCATAAATGTTGTATCCTTTCAAGCCTAAAGACTCTTCTATCTCCTTACGCATATTTTCCGTCCATGGCTCAGCTCCGAAAGCACCTATACGAAGTCCCAACTCTTCTTTCTTAATGCCCATCTGCTCCATCTTTTCCGCCATATACAAAGCATAAGACGGTGTACAAGCCATTCCTGTGATATGCAAATCTCGAATCAGACGCAAATGCTTCTCCGTATTGCCCGTAGAAGCTGGAATTACCGTAGCTCCCAAGTTTTCAACTCCATAATGCGCTCCCAAGCCACCGGTAAACAAACCGTAGCCATAACTGACGGAGAAGGTATCCTCACGCGTCACTCCGAAAGCAGTCAGGCTACGCGTCATCACTTCCGCCCAAATGGCCAAATCACGGCGAGTATATCCCACGATGGTAGGATTACCTGTCGTTCCAGAAGAAGCATGCACACGCACCACCTCCGAAGAGGGTGCCGCCATCAAGCCGTATGGATAATTGTCACGCAAATCCTGCTTGGTGGTAAAAGGCAGCTTTACGATATCATCAATCGTTTGTATATCATCGGGAAGCAAGTCCATCTCCTGCATCTTGTTTCTATAAAAGGGAACGTTATGGTATACATAAGCTACCAACTTATGCAAACGTTTTCCCTGCAATTCGCGCATCTGTTCACGCGGCATACATTCTTTATTCTTATTCCAAATCATAGTTATAGACTCTGTTAAACTTGACATCAAAATGGATGATCGGCATGAAAAGCTTTCATGCGTTCATCCAGTATCGGATATAATTCCTCTCGCATACGTGAGGTACATGCCCTCACCCCTTCCTGTTCACTTCCGGTAGTGGCCAAAGAAATGCTGCTCACTCCGTAACACAACAATTCGCGCAACAGTTCACCGCCTTTCATGCCCGGATACCCTAAAGTAAAGAAGAAGCCATCCCCCACCTTACGGGTCACATCATAATCGTATACGATGTGGAAGCCATTTGCCTGAAAGATTTCCTTCATTCGTCGAGCACGACGTTCATATTCTCTCGTATCTTCCACAAAGTTGATTTTTCCTTCCACCGACTGGTTGAGCATCTCGGCCATACCATATTGTGTGGTAGCCGTACACCCCGAAGTAATCATATACATGATGGATGCGATGAACGTTGCCCCAAAGACACCCGAATCGGCATAACGTTCAGCCAAAGCAGGATAGAATTTGTCAAACAATTTATCCGAAATACAAGCTAAAGCAATGCGTTGTCCTGCATAACTGAATATTTTGGAAGCCGAAAGCATCAAGATGTAATTATCGGTATAACGTGCTACTGTTGGCACAAAAGGAGGTTGGAAAGGGCGTCCATAAGGATGACGGAAATCCATGCCAAAATAGGCCTGGTCTTCCAAGACCACCGCATCGTATGCCGCAGCCAACTCACCGATAATTTTCAGTTCCTCTTCTTCCAGACATATCCAAGCCGGGTTGTTCGGATTGGAATATACGATGGCAGCAATGTCACCCTCCACTAAAAAACTTTCCAATTTATCACGCAAGGCTCGTCCTCTATAATCATGAATGTCGAACCATTTCCACTGTACTCCCAAGATACGCAACTGCGACTTCTGAATAGGAAATCCCGGATCAATAAACAAGACCTTATCTTTTCCTGGAATACGCTGCGTACAAGCTATAAACGAGCCGAACGAAGCAGCTACCGAGCCAGTAGTAGGCAAACAGGCACGCGGTGAAATATCGATGTCTATAAAAGCTTTAACGAATCGAGAGGCAGCTTCTTTCAACTCTGGCACACCGGCTGCTGCAGGATATTGTGATCCAAGTCCTTTATCGAGCACTGCCTTTTCCGCCTCAATGCCCACACGATTGGCAGGGAGTCCGGGAGAACCTTGATCCATACGGATAAAAGGAATACCCGTTTTCTTTTCCAAACCAGAAGCTACCAACAGGACCTCACCAATCGTAGCATTGGATAAGTCGGCCACTTTCATCTCTCTGGCCACTTGAGCCACTAATTCTTCACTGAATACTTTACTCATAGTCACTGTTTTATAAGATTCTGTGCATACTCATATCCAATATTCAATGCACGATGATTCATGGATACCACCTCTTCTCCCTTGGAAGCAAAGATACGCTCGATGCTTTGGTGCAACTCTTCCTTTTCGATCAGAGTGAAGAAAGCTGCAGCTGCTCCCAACAAGATAACATTGGCACACTTTGGCATGTGATTTTCTTTAGCCAATTCATTCACATCCAATGAAATGACGTGAGGAAGTGCATCCAATTCCGCTTTCAACGCTTCCTCATCAGGGTAATTCCCGATGTTCTTGAACGGAGCACTGGAAGTAATAATCCAACCTTCTTTGGAAAGGTAAGGCAAGTAACGCAAAGCCTCCATCGGTTCCAAAGACAAGATGATATCGGCTGTTCCCAAAGGAATCAAATCGGAAGCTATCGGTGCGTCCGACAAACGGAGATTAGACTGTACATCTCCACCTCGCTGGCTCATTCCATGCACCTCGGCCTGTTTCAAGCTCAATCCGATTCGGGTAGCCGCCTCCCCGATGATTGTGGCGACAGACAGAATTCCCTGTCCGCCTACACCTGATAGAATTATATCTGTTTTCATGCCTTCATCGCTCTTTTCTGTTTCAACTTACGGTTCAATGTCTGCATACACTCCCTTCGAGGAATGATGACAGACACTCCGTCATATTCTATTTCTTCACGGATGATCCGTGTGATTTCTTCCATATTCTTAGGCAAGGGAACCACCACATGCAGATGTTCACGTTCCACTCCCAGCCCCAAACAAATCTGTTCGAACTTGTTTGTGCCTGCAGAATCTTGACCACCCGTCATTGCCGTCGTCAAGTTGTCCGAAATGATTACTGTTATATTTGCCCGATCGTTCACCGCATCAAGCAGTCCCGTCATGCCGGAATGAGTAAAGGTAGAATCCCCTATGATGGCAATGGCTGGAAACAGTCCCGCATCCGACGCACCTTTGGCCATGGTTATGGAAGCACCCATATCCACACAACTGCTCAAAGCCCGGTAAGGAGGAAGCGCTCCCAACGTATAACAACCGATATCCCCGAATACCTTCGCATCGGGATATTCGGCAACCACTTTATTCAAAGCCGTATAGACGTCCCGATGCCCACAACCGTTGCATAAAGCAGGTGGACGGGGAACAACATGCTGAGCAGCTGGAAAGACGTCAGCCGGAAGCAATCCCAACCCTTTTCTCACACTATCGGGATTCAATTCCCCTGTACGGGGCAAATCACCCGTCAAGCGTCCTTTTACCGTATAACGACCAGGAAGAACGCCACGCAACTGCTCTTCTACAAAAGGTTGCCCTTCTTCCACTATTAAAATTTCTTTACAAGAATCAGCCAATGACGTAATCAATCCTGCCGGCAGCGGATACTGTGTCACTTTCACTATCGGATAAGGACACCCTTCAGGATAATTTTCCATCACGTAATTGTAGCCGATACCACAAGCTACAATTCCCAAATCCGCCTTTGGAGAAGTCCCGTCCTCACGACTGTTTTCCGGAATCACACAAGAATTATATGGAGATTTCTCAGCCAACTGCTGCAAATGCGGCTGATTGGCTACCACCACTTCATTTCTTCGTTTGGCATTTCCTGGAAGCAACACCCAGTCGGAAGGAGAAGAAGGTCTGCCTGTACAAGCTATTTCAGAGACTGTTTTCCCCACCGTTACCACTGCCCGCGAATGTGCCATACGCGTAGTGATACGCATCAAGACCGGAGTTCCCTCCTTCTCAGAAAGTTCGTAAGCAAAAGCCATCATATCATAAGCTTCCTGCTGACAAGAAGGCTCCAATATCGGTATCATGGCAAACTTGCCATAGAAACGAGAATCCTGCTCATTCTGGGAGGAATGCATAGAAGGGTCGTCTGCTGCAACGACCACGATTCCCCCATTCACACCCGTCATGGCAGCATTGACAAAAGCATCGGCACAGACATTCATCCCCACATGCTTCATACATACCAAGGCACGTTTTCCCATATAAGAAACGCCCAATGCCGCTTCCATAGCCGTCTTTTCATTCGTACACCACGTACGATGCAGTTTCCGTTCTCTTGCAAGAGGAGACTCTTGTATATACTCTGTAATTTCAGTGGAAGGGGTGCCAGGATAAGCATAAACGCCGGCAATTCCGGCGTGAATAGCCCCTAATGCGATAGCCTGATCGCCTAATAACAAAAGTTTATGGTGTGTATTCATATTCATCAAAGATTAATCCAAATTAAAAGAATCAGCATCGTTCAATACCGGGAACTTCTTTCTGAATGCTTCCAGCGACTCCAGGTCGAGATCGGCAACTGCAATGTTGGGAGTAGCATCGCCACAACAAGCCAAGGTATGCCCGAATGGATCGATTACCGCACTACCACCAGAATACGTACAGTTCGGATCTTCTCCCACTCGATTGACACCGGCTACATAACATTGGTTTTCGATGGCTCTTGCACGCAACAACGTGTTCCACGCTTCTATTCGGGAAGCAGGCCAACTGGCCACATACAGAATCAGGTCATATTCCTTTCGATTGCGTGCCCAAACAGGAAAACGCAAGTCGTAACAGACTTGCAACAAGATGCTCACTCCCTTGTACCTTACAATTACCCGCTGATCACCAGCTGTAAAGAAGCGGTCCTCATGCCCATAAGTAAAAAGATGCTTTTTATCGTAGGAATCTACCTTTCCATCGGGATGTACAAAATAAAAACGGTTAAAGAAACGTCCGTTTTCCTCCGTAGCAATGCTTCCTGCCAAAGCACAACCTTTTTCCTTAGCTTTGCGCTTCATCCACTGCAGCGATTCTCCACCAAGAGGTTCCGCAATACCCTTAGGATCAGTACAAAAACCGGTAGAAAACATCTCAGGAAGAACAAATAAATCCACCTGCTCATACCGGTCTATCATCTCGTCGGCCTTCTTCACATTCACAGAAGGATTTCCCCAGTCAATATCCGTTTGTAATATAGCTATTTTCATAAATTTCTCTTTAAGGTTCGTCGCAAATGTAACAATTTAATCACTGGGAGCAAAAAAAAGCGTTAATTTATTTCATACAGCCACATAACCAGAACAAATAGTTATCAGATAGGCCAGTTTAACATAAATACTTAAAAAGAGTCCTCCTCGAAACAGGTTCCGACAACCCTTCCATCCTCATACCATCCACTTCAGGAGTACAGCACAACCTACTCAAAAAGCTGAAAAAGTGGAGTTTAAAAAAGATAAAAAAAAGGTTGTTCCATCAATTAAGAAGGAAAAAGAATATTATATATAAGGATAAATGGGAAATGTTTCTTATTTTTGTAACCCAAACGAGTTAATACATTAACAAATGAACGTATTAGAACTAAGTGAACAGGAGATTATCAGACGAAACAGTCTGAATGAGTTAAGAGCAATGGGTATTGATCCATACCCTGCAGCCGAGTATGTAACCAATGCATTTTCTACGGACATTAAGGCTGAATTCAAAGACGAAGATGAACCACGTACCGTATCGGTTGCAGGTCGTCTTATGTCTCGCCGTGTAATGGGTAAGGCTTCTTTCATCGAACTACAAGACTCTAAAGGTCGTATTCAAGTATACATCACCCGTGACGATATCTGTCCGGAAGAAAACAAAGATTTGTACAATGTGGTATTCAAACGCCTTCTCGATTTGGGTGACTTCATCGGTATCGAAGGTTTTGTATTCCGTACCCAGATGGGCGAAGTGTCAATCCATGCGAAGAAGTTGACCGTTTTGTCCAAATCTATCAAACCACTCCCTATCGTTAAATACAAAGACGGAGTAGCTTATGACAAATTCGATGACCCAGAACTTCGTTACCGCCAGCGTTATGTTGACTTGGTAGTAAACGACCAAGTTAAGGATATCTTCTTGAAACGTAACAAAGTTTACAATTCAATGCGTGAATACTTCAACACCAAAGGCTATATCGAAGTAGAAACTCCGATTCTTCAGTCTATCGCAGGTGGAGCAGCAGCACGTCCATTCATCACACACCACAACGCTTTGGACATACCTTTATATATGCGTATCGCCAGCGAACTTTACTTGAAACGTTTGATCGTAGGTGGTTTTGAAGGGGTATATGAAATCGGCAAGAACTTCCGTAACGAAGGTATGGACCGTACTCACAATCCAGAATTCACTTGTATGGAAATCTACGTTGCTTACAAGGATTACAACTGGATGATGAAATTTACTGAAAACATGATTGAAAAGATCTGTATGGATGTAAACGGCACTACAGAAGTTCAGGTAGGTGAACACTTGATCAACTTCAAGGCTCCATTCAAACGTGTAACCATGTTGGACTCTATCAAGGAATTCACAGGATACGATTTGACGGGCATGACAGAAGAACAGATTCGTGAAGTATGCGTCAAATTGAATATGGATATTGACGAAACCATGGGTAAGGGTAAGTTGATTGACGAAATCTTCGGTGAATTCTGTGAAGGCAACTATATCCAGCCTACTTTCATCACAGACTATCCTATCGAAATGTCTCCATTGACCAAACGCCACCGCGAAAATCCGGAATTGACAGAACGTTTCGAATTGATGGTTAACGGTAAAGAATTATGTAATGCATATTCTGAATTGAACGACCCAATCGATCAGTTGGAACGCTTTGAAGAACAGATGCGTTTGAGCGAAAAGGGTGACGATGAAGCCATGATCATTGATAAGGACTTCGTTCGTGCTTTGGAATACGGTATGCCTCCTACATCAGGTATGGGTATCGGTATGGACCGTCTTGTCATGTTGATGACCGGTCAGAGCACCATTCAGGAAGTATTGTTCTTCCCGCAGATGCGTCCGGAAAAAGTCATTCCGAAAGACGCTCCTGCTAAATTTATGGAATTAGGAATCGCTGAAGACTGGGTACCTGTTATTCAGAAAGCAGGTTACAATCTGGTAAGCGACATGAAAGATGTAAATCCACAGAAACTCCAGATGGATATTTGTGGCATTAACAAGAAATTCAAATTAGGTCTAACTAACCCTTCTGTAGACGAAGTGGGCAGTTGGATTCAGAAAATTCAATAACAATCCCCTTGCCTCAACAGCAAACGAAATTGTTTATTTTAATTTTTAACTAAAAAATGAAATTACCCGGAAAAATAGCAATTATGGGGGGAGGAAGCTGGGCCACTGCGATTGCAAAAATCGTATTAGGTCAAGCAGAATCAATAAACTGGTATATGCGCCGTGACGACAGAATCGAAGATTTCAAGCGTCTCGGCCATAATCCGGCTTATCTGACAAGTGTGCGCTTTGATATCAACCGCATCAACTTTTCCTCTGACATCAACAAGGTAGTACGGGAATCGGATACTTTAATATTCGTCACTCCATCCCCTTATTTGAAAAGCCACCTCAAAAAGCTAAAAACCAAAATAAAGGATAAGTTCATTGTAACTGCTATCAAAGGCATCGTGCCCGATGAGAATTTGATCGTCTCCGATTATTTTCATAAGGTGTACGATGTTCCCGAAGATAATGTAGCCGTTTTGGCCGGTCCTTGCCATGCAGAAGAGGTTGCCCTCGAACGCTTGTCCTATCTGACCATAGGATGTAAGGACATCGAGAAAGCAAAAGCATTTGCCCGACAGCTGGTAGGCCATTATATCAAGACGTCCGTCAACACCGATGTGACTGGTATAGAATATGCTTCTGTATTGAAGAATGTCTATGCCATAGCAGCCGGAATCTGCAGCGGCTTGAAATATGGCGACAACTTTCAGGCCGTATTGGTATCAAATGCCATTCAAGAAATGAACCGTTTCCTAAATACTGTTCATCCGATTACAAGATGTACCAATGACTCAGCTTATTTAGGCGACTTGCTGGTAACAGCATATTCCAACTTCAGCAGAAACCGTGTATTCGGAACCATGATCGGTAAAGGTTATTCGGTAAAGAGTGCACAGATTGAAATGGAAATGATAGCCGAGGGATATTACGGAACCAAATGTATAAAGGAACTTAACAAGCACTTGCATGTTAACATGCCTATCGTTGATGCCGTATACAATATCCTTTACGAACGGATTTCACCGATGATTGAAATTAAATTATTAACCGATTCATTCAGATAAACTAATAATATGGAAGATATCAAACTTAACATCGAGAAAACTTTAGGTTTTATTTCTGATGAGAAATTGGCGGCTTACGCACCTAAGGTTAAATGTTGTATGGAAACATTGGAAAAAGGAACCGGATTAGGTAACGATTTCCTCGGATGGTTGCATCTGCCATCATCTATTTCCAAAGAACATCTTGCTGACTTGAAAGCTACAGCTCAGGTGTTGCGTGAAAACTGCGAAGTGGTAGTGGTTGCCGGTATCGGCGGAAGCTACTTAGGAGCTCGTGCTGTCATTGAAGCCATGTCAAACAGCTTTTTGTGGCTGCAGGAAAAGAAAGAAGGACAACCTATCCTGATTTTTGCCGGACACAATATCGGTGAAGATTACCTATATGAACTGACTTCTTTCTTGAAAGACAAGAAATTCGGTATTATCAATATTTCAAAATCAGGTACAACAACTGAAACCGCACTTGCCTTCCGTTTGTTGAAAAAACAATGTGAAGACCAGCGTGGCAAAGAAATGGCTCGCAAAGTCATCGTAGCTGTAACTGATGCCAAGAAGGGTGCAGCTCGTGTAACTGCCGATAAAGAAGGATACAAATCATTCATCATCCCTGATAATGTAGGCGGACGTTTTTCAGTCCTCACTCCAGTAGGCTTGTTGCCTATCGCAGTAGCCGGCATCGACATTGAACAATTGGTTGAAGGTGCTCGCAGAATGGAAGAAGTTTGCAGTAAAGAAGACATGAACGAAAATCCGGCAGCTTTGTATGCCGCTACTCGGAACGAAATTTACCGCAACGGCAAGAAGATTGAAATCTTGGTCAACTTCCAGCCTAAACTTCACTACTTCATGGAATGGTGGAAACAGCTGTACGGTGAATCTGAAGGTAAAGACCATAAAGGAATTTATCCAAGTTCTGTAGATTTCTCTACCGACTTGCACTCTATGGGCCAGTGGATTCAAGAAGGCGAACGTACCATCTTTGAAACCGTAATTTCTGTAGAAACTCCTAACCACGAATTGCACGTTCCGTCTGACGAAGAAAATCTTGATGGTTTGAACTTCCTTGCAGGAAAACGCGTAGATGAAGTCAACAAGATGGCAGAACTCGGAACCCAGCTCGCTCATGTAGATGGAGGAGTTCCAAATCTTCGCATCAGCGTTCCTGTTTTGAATGAATATTACTTGGGACAATTGATTTACTTCTTCGAAAAAGCTTGCGGTATCAGCGGCTATTTGCTTGAAATAAACCCATTCAACCAACCAGGTGTAGAAGCATACAAGAAGAACATGTTCGCTCTGCTTCACAAACCAGGATATGAAAAAGAAACAGAAGCCATTCAAGCTCGCTTGAAATAATAATTTCCAGCCAGCCTCAAAGGCTGTACAGATGATAGGCACGAACCACCCTTATGAAAACACAAAGGGAGAGTTCGTGCCTAACATTTTGATTTAGAGAGAAGAAAGAAGCATTCAATTCAATGTATATGTTTAAAGATAAGGTAAAAAAGTATTTAACGACTCACAATCACACAACACTCGACTTGAAAGCTGTCCTCTTTGATATGGACGGAGTCTTGTTCGATTCAATGAAGAACCATGCCGAAGCTTGGAATCAAGCCATGAAGGTATATGGTATGACCCTAAGCCGTGAAGAGGCCTATATGCACGAAGGCCGTACCGGCAAAGCTACTATCAACATCGTCAGCAAGCGTGAAAGAGGCTATGAAGTAGATGATGAAGAAGCATCACGCATTTATCAGACCAAAAGTGACATTTTCAACAACCTTCCGAAAGCAGAACCGATGCCGGGAGCTGGAGACTTGTTGCACCACTTAATGGACACGAACATTACACCGGTGCTTGTTACCGGTTCCGGACAGCGCTCACTACTTGACAAACTGAACCATTATTACCCTAACGTGTTCCACCAGAATCTGATGGTTACAGCCTACGATGTTCAATACGGCAAACCGAACCCAGAACCTTACTTGATGGGACTGAAGAAAGCTGGCATTGAAGCCAATCAAGCCGTCGTTGTAGAAAATGCTCCCTTAGGAGTACGTGCCGGAGTCGCTGCAGGAATCTTTACCATCGCCGTCAATACCGGTCCGCTCCCCGATCATGTCCTGCTGGATGAAGGAGCCGACGTGCTTTTCCATTCCATGCAAGAACTCTACGAACATTGGGATGAATTGAAGGCTTCATTTGAAGAATGAGAAATCCCTTCATCAAAGTTCTTTTCTCGATAAGTTACGTTTTTGTTTAGCAAATCATTTTTTATCGGATAACTCTCCTGTACGTTTTATTCCACTTGTCAAGACAGAAAAAAAATTCGCCTTGTCGTTTTACTTAAAACGTCGGGTTATTTTTAAAAAACGCCTTGTCGTTTTGATCAAAACGACAAGGCGT
>RCNI01000335.1_pt1 | contig 30634 bp, 25 predicted proteins | sample 2041151 | NCBI WGS metagenome assembly RCNI01 (sample SAMN09708214, study PRJNA481090) | feces metagenome | isolation source: feces | place: Antarctica: Albino Rookery
TTACTGTATTGCTCCAAAGGAACATGTTCACAACACCTGCAATGAGGATACCAATGATAGCCATGAACATGTAGCGTGATGCCCCCTGAAGGTTCTTCTTGGTAATAGTTCCTACCAAAGACATGGAAACGAAAACTCCTGCAGTTGAAAGCAATGCAGACAAAATAGCAGTTGGTGAGTAGACCAAGAAGATTACAGAGAAAGTAAAGCCCGTCATGACAGAATAAAGCATGAACTTTACCGCAGAGCCCTCTGCCTTAGCAGGATCTGCAACTGACTTGGAAATAGAAAGAACCAAGAACAGCTCGACCATAGTTACTGCCAAAATCAATCCTTGAGAAACAGCAGCGCGTGGAAAATAATAAGCAGTTCCCAAAGCTGTGAGGAAAGACAGAAGAAGTCCTCCTCCCATAAGGCCATAGACCTTATTCATAAAAGCATCGAAGGTATCGTAACCTGTTACTTCGCCAATATAGGTATGTGTTTGAGCGTCTGGGCGCTCCAATCCATTCTCATAATTACTCATGATATGAATCTCCTTTCTGTATCTCCCTATTATATCCATCCTGTCTAGAGAACACACAATCCAAATTCAAAGGCGATAACATCAGTCATACATAGTATGAAAAGTAATATAAAAAGGTAATGCATGCCAGCTAGTAATAGGGCACGCCTATCGACGCGCCCTATTACTGAACACATTTCCAAATGTTTTAGAATGTAGCACAGGCTATTCAGTGATACATTTTTTGCGATATGCCAAGAATGTATCCTTATCTGTAAACTCAACTAGATTGCCATTTTCGATATAAATGAATTTGTTATATTGGCTGAGATTTTCATAATTTATACGATGTGAAACAACAATTAAGTACCTTGTAATCTGCAATATTTCCTTCTCTATAGATTCTATCTGCGCATCGCTAAGTCCCTGGAAAGGCTCATCAAGAATCAATAACGAATCCAATGAGCTATTTAAAGCGCGAGCTATGCTAATTCTTTTTGCCTGTCCTCCAGAGATTGAAGATGCAGAAATGCATGGGTTGCCTTCGGCGAGGCTTTCAAGCGATAATAAATTCTCAATAGGATCTTCAGGGCGAATATCACTATCAAAAGTAATATTGAAGTTATAAGTGTTATTAAAAATGACATTATCCTGAGCAACATATATAGGACGTCTCAAGCAAGGAAATATATCATTAACGGATGTAAATCTCTCTCCACAGGTAGGTTTAATTTCTCCATTTATGCATTTGCACAAAACCGTTTTACCTGAGCCTGACTCACCGGTTATAAAAATCTTGTCTCCGTATTTAACATCAAGGAAAACATTTTTCAAGATAACATCATCATCTAACTCAACCGACACGTCCTCTAGACGAATTTCATTATAAGAAGTCTTATCCTGATTTCTAACTTCCATGTTCAATATCTCTTCAAACTTATCCTTTATTGGCTTGACGCTTTCAACCTCGTTATACATATTAAAAGCCTCTTTTAGAGGAATAATAATCTGATCACTTGCCAAAAATACCGCTAAAAGATTTGGAACAGTGGCAAGACCACGGGCCGCCATGACAGCACCAATGCACAATGGTGAAATGAAGCAAATTATCGACGTCATACCTATTGCAACTGTTGATTTTGCCTGAAGATTATCTAGCCTAAATAACAGCGCCTCCGCAAAAGCATTGTCCTTATGTCCTAATTTTTGAAATAAACCACGCTTGTCATATTCATTAACAACTGATCGGTTTACAATAATTTCTTTTATAGTCTCAGTATATTTTGCAGATTGACCTGTCCATTCCTCAGTATGCTTTATGAAGTAGCTCTTAAACACAAAAGGCCATAAAGATGGAATGATAGAAAATGCTAGAAAGAGTAAAGCCAACTTATAGTCAACATACAAGCTAAAACATAGCGCTGCAAAAGACCAAAATATATACCGAAATACATTGAATAAGTTTTTAGAATACTTTTGCTCAAAAAGCTTTGCATCGTTAAAAAGCATAGAGAGTGTCGTTGACTCATCGTTATATGGATATGTTTCGCAATCCTCCAGATATAACTCTACAATCCTATCCTTAACGAGGACATTGATATCCATTGCAAATTTATTTATATAAACATTGAAGTAATAATTTGCAATTACCAAAACAGCATATATGCTGATAAAGATTAAAATTAGCATATAGATATCATGTATCTTACCTAACTCGATATACTCAGTTAGGTATTTTATCAAAGCCCCCGTGAGCGCACCATCGAATGAACTAACGAAGCCCAAAATAATCACCAGAACGTAAACCCTCTTTGGCCATATATCAAGAATTTTCATTAGAACACTCCTTACACGTATCCAGCCGCTTATATTTCTCCCAGAATATCTCTCCTGTTAGTGAATCGAATATAAGCGTTGAATCTTTTAAATGAGATGTTTCAAACAAAAAATAATTTTGTATTTCATAAGCAATAATCATTCCACCTAAAGTAGCTAAAAGTGGATTAGAAGCCGTAGTATAAGGAAAGGAGTAGTTTTCCAATTGGCAATACAACTCCTCTTTAGAAACAACATTGTCTAGCTGCTCGACAACACAGTTAAAACAAGGTGAGATAAAGGGTATCCAAAGAGGTCCCACAAGGAGGGAAGACTCAAAGAAACCACCTGTAATGTAAGGCTTTCCGTATCTAATAGCATCTTTATTTAACTTTGACATTAATCTTGGTGGATTATCTGCACTAATAACGAGCATGTCAACGCTACTCAAGGCGCTAGGAAAGTCTCCGTCAACAGAAATGAAATCTCGTATTACGGAAATAGATAAATCACTACAGCGACTATTCATTCTCTTCTTTGCAACATCTACCTTATATTTTCCTATATCATCATACGTGTACAGGTGTTGTCTGGCTAAATTAGATTCTTCAACTATATCGCCATTGACCAGTATAAGCTTTTTAAAACCTGAACTAACTAAATTATCTATTACGTGACAACCTATGGCTCCGCACCCAATTACAGCAATGCATTTAGAAGCAATTGACTTCATAGCTTGCTCGCTTGATCGAATTGCAGGATTTAATTTAAGTATATTATTTAGCTGGGCATCAAATTCATTTTCAAATGTAGCGCATTTGTCGACAATTCGAAATTCAATAAGATGCTCAATAGCATCCATAATGTTTGAAATAGGAATACAAGGTAAATATGCTTTGCTTTTCCAGACACCTCCTTTCTTAACTATTAATGTGCATCTATTCTATGGATTATATATCCCTGTTGGTATTTACCTATACATATAAATGAAGATACGAAGTATAAATTGTGCAATTATTTCATCGTTATGATTGTGTTATTTTAAGCACTGATTACATTGATAATTTAATCAACTAGCAGTAATTTCGTACATTACCATTTGCTGTTACATTACGGAATCTAAACCACACTGATTAATAGTCTTAAGATGGTTGGAGATCAATACAAGTAATGTCTGCTTATGCCCCAGTAAAAACAGCCTCAAGCGTCGACGTTCACGCTATTTACTCCACCCTACATACGTAAAGGGATTTTAAGGAGTGCCCATGACTAGCTCGAGTGAATATTAATTTAAACAAGCAATATATACTTTATTGAGATAAAAAATAACCCCCAGTAGCTGGATGGATCCAACAACTAGGGGTTATACATGTCTAAATCTATCTACTTAGAGCTCAATAGTAAGATCGCTTACAGGGTAAGACTTGCAGGAGTGAATGTAGCCATACTGCTCATCAGCCTTACGTGCTGCTACACCTTCAGCGATAAATACATCACCCTCAACGAGGCGCACACGGCAAAGTGAACACTCTCCGGAGCGGCAGCATACGTTTACGCGAACACCACTGCGCTCAAGTGCGCACAAGAGAGACTCTCCGCTGATAGCGTCGATGGTCTGGTCTCCAACGTTTACCTTGAATACCTCGGTGCCGTCCAAGCCCTCTGGCCATCCCTCAGACATCTGAATGTCAGGACGGGAACCAAACATCTCACGACGGATCTTCTTGATAGGAACTCCAGCTTCCTTGAGCTCCTTAACGCAGAAGTCATTCATGATCTGAGGACCACAAATATAGGAGGTACGCTCCTCAAAATCAGGTACAAGGCGGCGAATAAGATCGATGTTCAAGAATCCAGTCTCGCCTTCCCATCCCTTTACATCTTCATCAGATACTACGAGGTAGTACTTGAAGTTAGGGTGCTCCTCAGCCATGTGAGTGAGCTCCTCGTGGTAAAGTGCAACCTCAGCATTGCGGCAACCATACAACATAACAATGTCGCGGTCGAGTCCTGCCTGCAAGATCTCACGAGTCATGCTCAAAAATGGAGTGATTCCAGATCCACCTGCAAGGAAGAGGCTCTTCTTGCTGTGGAATACTGGCTGATAGCGGAATACTCCAGCAGGGCCATTAGCCTCTACAATGTCTCCTACCTTAACGTGGTCAAGGAAGTAATCAGATACAAAACCATTGCGGGTACGAGCTACAGTGATCTCGTAGTAAGCACGCTGGCGAGGTGAGCTTGAGAGTGAATAAGGACGGCTCGTACGAGTGCCATCAACGGTTACAAATACATTGATGTACTGTCCTGCCTCAAATGGAGGAAGGTAGCCATCGGTAGATGCTAGACGGAAAATCTTTGCATCCTTGTGAGTGTCTTCAATCTCTACAACCTCGAGCTCAAGCATCTTCTTGTGAATCTGCTCAGCTGCATAGGTTACGCTTTTGGATACGATAGGGTCCTTAGACACCTTACGTAGTACTTCAATATCATTCAAACGCTCTTCTCCGTGGCGCATAGCCTCGAAGAGAGTTTCTTTCATAGTTTTAGCCATTAGAGCTCCTCGGCAATCTTAGAAGCGACATTATCAGCAAATACATAGTTAGGACCAAATCCACAGGAGTTTACCCATCCAGAGATGAACTCGAGGTCCTCAATCTGAGACTGCTGAGGGAAGAAGAATACGGATTGAAGAAGATCTTGCTCATATCCGTAGATTGCGCCTGCTGGGTGTCCCAAATAACGCATGTGAGTCAAAGGAGTGGATACTTCCATCTCCTCGATGTGCTCAGTAACGCCTGGATAGAGCTCTTCAAGACGCTCTACGATGCGACGTCCTGCCTCATACTTAGCCTCGTAATACTGCTCAGGAGTCAACTTCTCCCACTCCTCAGCATACTTCAAGGTACCTGCAGTAATGACGCTGGTTCCCTCAGGAGATACAGAAGGATCGTCTACGGTGTAGCAGGTTGCAACGAGAGGATCTCCGTTAGGAAGAAGCTCGTAAGCACGCTTGAAGCCGTTATTTACATCAAGATCCTTATAGTTGAGGGTAAAGGAAGTCTTAAATCCAATCTCCTCTGGAGTGCAGTCAAGACCAATGAAGCAGGTAATAGCAGAGATACCTGGAGTATAAGGCTTGAGATACTCGCGAGCAGACTCTGGAACCTCATCTTCAGCAAGGAGGTTTCCATAGGTAGCCAAAGGTGAAATTGCGCTGATGATCTTCTTTGCACGATACTCACGTCCAAACTCATCTACAACACCAACAGCCTTGCCGTCTTCCAATACCAAGCGGTCGATTCCACAATTCATGAAGACATCTGCACCCATCTTCTGAGCTGCATCCATGATAGCCTGATTCATCATCATGGAAGTTCCCTCGAGGTAGAAAGGCTTGTCGTCAAGATAGAAGGTCAAGCACTTAGCGAGAATAGCGAATGGGAAGCGCTTTGGAGGCATACCCATGAAGCACCAGTGTGCACTCAATGCAAGCTGAAGCTTAATGTCGCCGAGGAACTCGTCAAGAACTTCCTGGCTGGATGCCATTGCATACTTAGCAAGGTAAGGGTATTTCTTTGGGAAAGCCTTCTTTACAATTGCACGCTTGAGAGCACCTGGATCTTGAGGAGCGCCACCCTGAGCAGCCTTAGCAGCAAACTCATTGGACTCATTTACAAATCCGTAGACTGCATCGAAGAATCCTGCAATTCCCTCCTTCTCCTCAGGGAATAGCTCGGAGAGATGCTTTTCGCAAGCTTCGCGATCCGCAGGCAAGGTAACGCCTGTTCCATCAGGGAAGCTTACGCGATAGAGATCTTCAATCTCAATCCAGTTAATGTCGTCAAGAATACCATAGCGCTCAAACTGCTTGCGCAAAGCACCTGGCTTCTCTTCAGTTCCCATGTGGGAGAGCTGATGGAGTGCAACTTCGAACTCAAAGCGTCCACGCCTAAAGCTTGTTCCACATCCTCCAGGGATGTTGTGCTTTTCAAAAAGGGCTACTTTCTTTCCTTTTTGAGCAAGGGTAGCAGTTGAGGCCAAGCCTGCATTTCCTGCACCGATTACAATTACGTCGTAGTCTTGCATCTAAAACTCCTTGTATTTTCAGAACCACGATTAGTGGCTCATAAATGGCTGAAGTGTATAAGCCAAGCCGCCATGCTGGCTTGTAATGTAAAAACAGATTCCAATCAACGTGAGATTGATAATCATAAAGAGCACTTTCAAAGAAGGTGCTTGAACCTTTTGAACAAAGCGGGCAAACGACTCGTTTGCAAATTGCTCTTCAAACCAGGACTTAGCACCGATTTGCATCCATCCTCCTGCAGAGAGTGAGTTTGCTCGAACGAGCAACCACATTCCCACTCCTCCAAACGCACCCATTCCTAAAGTCGTGATGCATCCGAGGATTGGAGCTGAGAGCATTCCCACATGCAAAAGAGCTACTGATGGGGAGAACTCATGCGTTACAAAGATCCAGTTCCAAAGGGTGTATGCAGCAATGTAGCAGATGGTAACCGTCATGGTAACTCCCTCTGCGAGGTAGTAGTCACCAGAAGGTGCATCGTAGAGCCAAGCTCCCCTCAAGGTCAAAACGCCAAGTGCGACAGCGAGACCAGAAAGCGCATTGCAGTATTCCTTGTATCGAATAGCATCGACCAAGGTTGCCTCAAGAATATTGATGATCAACATCACAAGAACGAAGTTAACGTAATACTGAGGATCGAAGACATACAATGCAGCAAGAATTGCCAAGACTCTGCTCACCAAGAGCGTTGAGAGCTTAAGCTTCTCGAAGAAGACCGGCTTTCCTGCAAACAATACAACCAAAGATGGAACTATTACTAATGGTATATTGGATTGCAGTGGATACATTCCTGCTATCAAGCCGATTCCACAAACGGCAGCAGTAAACATAAGAACCTTAATACACAAAATACCAAGTGAAGAACTTTTCATATCATCCATGATGTTCCTTTCTCTTTATGCTTGGCTTGAGTGTATCAAACAGAAAAATTAATTCAATTAGTTTAAGTTATATAAATTGCAAGATTTATTCATTTCATATTTAATAATAAGAGATAAAAATGATGTAATATACATTAATTAAATGAATATTACATGCTAATCATTCTTCATTTAGATATTGAATTCCGAGGATTTTACTATTAATTGCTACTTATCGCATGACATTTAGTATTTTGTTTTATTCATTTTATACATCAAGATAAAAATTCGGCGAATGGTTCCAATCTTGCCCTTGACCTTACGTTTTAAAGTAAAGTTGACCTTCAAACATTAGGCAACTTTTATCAGTTTTTATACATGGATATAAGACTGTGCTACGAGTGTTAAAGGTCATTCACGGATAAGAAGTTAATACAGTAAATTTAAAGCAACGAGTATAAACGCCTTCGCTTATTTACCAATGCCTGTTCCATCACCCCTAAGCAAAATGATTAAGCCAAAAATTTACTTGAGTAATTGATAATATACGCTTTAAACAGGTAGTGCCTCCTGATGACTTCAGAAGGCACTACTTTAATTCCAATCAAGGTACGAATCTGAATTATGAAAATAATTCCACGAGAGACCCCTATCAAATTCAGCTGGTCCAGTATTAAAACTATTACATTGGGAATAATTTTTTCGAGTGTCGATATCTTGTTCAGTTGGCATACTTCTAAGAATTTCAGAGAAGGTATCAGGACATTCTATATGCATGTAGCACCACCAGAAATTTGCTTTTATTCGTCTGGTGGTGCTCATTCCTTGGTGAAATTTGAACTTCTGTGAAGATTCTTTAACAAAATAACCCGCAGTAGAAGACTACTGCGGGTTATGTGTTTTAGTTTATTTGATTGTTCCTATTGCCTAGAAACTTATTTCATAATAACAACAGGCTTGATGAGGTCTTGTGGCTTATCCTTCATGAGCATAAGAGCCTCTTCCATGTGCTCTACACCCTCGAAGCGGTGAGTAATGAGCAAGGAAGTATCGAGGCGGCCTGCCTCCATAATTGCAGCAAGCTTCTCAAGACGCAAACGGCCACCAGGCATAAGGCCACCAGCGAGGGTCTTGTGACCCATGCCGCATCCCCACTCAATACGTGGAATGCCTACGGAATCACCTTCGCCGAGGTAGTTTACGTTACCAATAATTCCGCCAGGCTTCAAAATCTTCATAGCCTGAGCGAAAGTATCATTGTCGCCACCTGCAACGATAACCTTATCTACACCCTTGCCACCAGTACGCTCAAGGATCTGATCTGCAACGTCACCATTGTGGTAATCAATAACCTCATTTGCACCATATTTAAGAGCAACTTCAGCGCATACTGGACGAGATCCAACAGCGTAAATGTGTCCAGCACCACGCAAAGCAGCTGCTGCAACACTCATAAGACCTACAGGTCCAATTCCAATAACACAAACGCTGTCACCGAACTGAACATCAGCGAGCTCTACACCATGGAATCCAGTAGGAACCATGTCGGAGAACATAACTGCAGCAGCAGGATCCATTCCTTCAGGAAGGAGTGCAAGATTTGCATCTGCTTCATTAACGTGGAAGTAACTTGCGAATACACCATCTTTAAAGTTAGAGAATTTCCAACCCTGAAGCATTCCGCCAGAATGCATGGAGTATCCAGCCTGAGCCTCAAGACTACCCCAATCTGGAGTAATAGCAGGTACCATTACACGGTCACCAGGCTTAAAGTCGCGTACAAGCTCTCCAACCTCTACAACCTCACCTACTGCTTCGTGTCCTAAGAACATATCAGTACGCTCACCGATAGCTCCTTCGAATACAGTGTGGATGTCAGAGCTACATGGAGACACCGCAATCGGTGTTACAATAGCATCGAGAGGACCACATGGTGTGATTTCCTTCTCGATCCAACCAGTTTTGTTAATGCCGAGCATTGCAAATCCTTTTGCAATCATTTTCTTCTCCTTTTTCGTTTTACTATGACAATATTGTAAATCCGAAAAAATTAAATGTGAAGATTGCTAATGCTCTATGCTTGGGTTTATTACATAAAAACTGAAATATTGAAGGAAAGCGAAATGTATAATTCTTATGTATTTAGACGTCAATATTCACCAAAATTGATAATGAATTTATATTTCAGGGTCTAAAATGTATTATTTTTTGACCAAAATTTAATTTAGTGTACCCAGTAAAAAACTTTTTATACAAGGAGTATTGATGAAGAAAGAAGTATGGAGAGCAGGCAATATGCTCTATCCACTTCCTGCTGTAATGGCGAGCTGCTCAGACAAAGAAGGAAACCATAACGCGTTGACCGTTGCCTGGTGTGGAACTATCTGTTCTGACCCTGCCATGGTGTATATATCAGTTAGAAAAGAACGTCACTCCTACCATATGATTCAAGAGACAGGAGAATATGTTCTAAATCTCACAACGGAAGACTTAGCCTTTGCTACAGACTACGCAGGAGTTAGATCCGGATCGAAGGAAGATAAGCTCGAGAAACTTGGACTTCATACTCAACCTGCAGAAAAACTTCAGTATGCACCGCTTATTGAAGAATCTCCAGTCAATATCGAGTGCAAGGTGTTTGAAGCAAAAGACCTGGGCAGCCACACAATGTTTATGGCAACGGTTGAAGCCGTTCAAGTTGACCCTTCCCTCTTGAATGAAAGAGGAGCTCTCATGCTCAATGATGCCAACCTTATATCCTACTGTCACGGCACATACAGAGGACTTGGTAAAAAGATTGGAACCTTTGGCTTTAGCGTCGCTAAGCGCAAGAAGAAGCGAAACTCAAAGTCACGACGTAGTAAAAGTAAGTAATATAAAACCCCAGAGTCACACACTGACCCTGGGGTTTTCTGTAAGTATTAGCTCCTAAAAGCTTTCTTCGTTAAACACCGCTTCTGCAAGCACATCTTCCTCTTGCTCGGAAAGCTCTACTCCATTGTATTTACTCCAAAGAGCATCTCCTGTCTCGCTCAGAAGAACTCCTACGAGAATCGCCATAAATCCAATGAAAAGCCTCAAGGTAAGGAATTCATATCCAAACATAATGGAAAGAATAACCCCTAAAGGAGCTTCTACAGAAGAGATGATCGATCCGGAGGTAGGATCTACACGCGTATAAGCGTGGTTGGTAGTAATCATGGCAAAGCATCCACTCATAAGGATGAGGTACGCCATACTGAAGTAATCAAACCATCCAAAAGCAGAAATCTGAGGAGTAACCTCAAACAGCAACGCGTAAATGAGGTTTACAAGACCAATGGTTAAAAACTCCCAAAAAGAAACAACGAGGATGTTGAGGCCTCCGCCGTTCTTTGATACCTCAACAGTTTGGTAAGCGAACATAAATGCAGCTACAAGCGTTAGAGCATCTCCGAAGTTAACTGAGAAATCACCATCCAAAGCAATAAATCCCAGGCCAACCGTAGCAAGCAAAGCTCCCAAAATATTATAAGTAGCAGGACGACCCATACGTCTAACCCACGCAATAAATGGAACGATGATTACAAACATTCCAGTAATGAAAGCGTTTTTACCTGGTGTTGTGTATAGTAGGCCAATGTTTTGAACGAGCAATCCCACTCCTCCAAATACACCAAGGATGAGACCGACTTTTAAAGCACGATTATCCTTTTGATTATGTATGTGCTTTCGAGCAATTACATAAATGACGACTGCTGCACATATGAATCTAATGGCCAAAAACCATCCAACCTCGATGATTTCAAGGATTTCTTTGCAAAAAAGGTAGGACGATGCCCAAATTAAAGCATTAACTGCAAGCATGAACTTACAAAAGTTCTGATTGTTATAAACCTTCTTTAAACGAACGAGTGTACTCACTTCTCTCCTGACAAACTAAAGAAACATCTCGAATATATCGAGATGTTCTCGTATTTCTATAATTTAGACGAACCTCATTGTAATTGACAAAGCCCCATCTTGGAAGGTAGAGCTTCCTAAAGACCCCATAATAACAGGTATCATAGGTGGCTTGTGTCCAAAATCTGCATCAAAGATGCATGGGCAGTGAATTTCAAACTCCTCAAAGAACCCTAACACCACTTCTTCAAATGACTTTCCGAAAGATGTGTCTCCATAACGATCAGGTCTTCCAAAAATGAAACCCTTTGCGTTTGTGAACCATCCAGCCATGTGCATCTGCCAAAGAGACCTTCTCATATCCATAGGAGATAGCTCACAGGTTTCAAGCATCCATAAGATGCCATCTTTATCCTGCGAGGCAAATTCGGCAGTTTTATCGAGGCGCGTGCCTACAAGATTTGATAAACAATCGACGCATCCACCTAAAAGTCTGCCTTCTAACTGTATATCATGAGACGCTAATGGTATTCCATCTTCCCAGATATAACCCTTCATAGATAGAGACATATCGATGTTATAAGGCTCAAAAGGATGAAGTTCATCTTTAAGAGACTCCATTTGCCATCCGTTATATGAGTGAGTCGTAATTGAATGAGCGCTTTCGGTGTTTGCCGCAAGAACATCCACTGCATCATCCAAGCTCTTGTGCCACTTTCTCATTCCAAAAGCAGGTGCGCAAGGACCATAAATAGCAGCTGTATCCGTCAAGGTTACAAGCGTATGTACTAAATTAGTATTATCGGAATAACCCATAAACCATTTTGGAGGCTGCTCCTTAAGGCTTTCGAAGTCCACATATGTCATGACCTCACACATAAGCTCTCCGCCACCACAGCTCATTAGCACCTGTGATGTACGATCTCCCCAGGCATCTTCAAACTCCTGAGCACACACAGTAGGCTTTGTGGATATACCAAAACCGTCGGATTTCCTAGAACATGGATACTCATATGTCTTGTATCCCATATTTTGGAATGTATCTTGAGCAGCTGTTAAGCATGAGGCATAAGGCTCTATTGATGCCCCAAATGATGGGGCTACAAAACCAATTGTATCCCCCAGCTTTAATCCTTGTGGGTAGCGCACAGCACTTCCTTTACTTAAAAGCGGCGAGCTAAATGCCCGCCGTTGTTATATATCTGTTCTATGCATCATCTCGTGAATAGCAGTTTTTCATATTGTCATAAGCAACAAATAGTACTTTTCCGAGAAGCTCATCGGTCTTTTCCTGAATATGCATAGTCGTAATTGTATTTTCCGCCTCAAGCATACGATGAAGCGTATCTACATCTACTCCTGCAGTAGCTTGATCGATTTCCTTAATACGAGCATGTGCATAAGCACCCATCTTAAGCTGGTATTGCTCTATGATATTTGCAGTCTTTGCAAAGTGAGCATCGCAGAGAGCAGCAATGATGCGGTTAGTCCAATACATATTATCAGTCGTTACGCGAGCGTCAGTATTGGAAACATAAGCTGGAGTAGCTTCAACATTGGTATATAGAGGAACCATACAGTTGAAGGTATTACATCCCAGGCTCAACCACTGAATTGCACGCGTGTGCTCAGGAGCGTATGGACGAAGCTGCAAAATGCTCATCTCGCAATTTCGATTAATTCCGATGCTGCGATATTTTCCAGCCTCAGGAGCATGTCCATATGGATCATACTTAGTACCCTGGAAGTGAAGACCCATAATATACTTGATGTCTTCGATGGTGATTTTCTTTTCAGGTACGAAACTCCATGGAATATCATCGGACTCAGGTCCATAAAGGCTATCTTGTCCATCCCAATTGGTTAGATGAGGATTGAGGTAGCGAGCCATAGACCATGCTCGAGGGGTGTTGTATACATGATCTGCATCGCTATGAGAACCAAATGCCAAACGTGGGTTAAATGGCTCGTCACCCATTGTAAGGTCGAGGTGATTTACCTCGATAAATTCTTTAAGATCAGCTGAGCACATATGGTCTTTTTGATCTCCGAAAGCATCCTCAAAGTCAAATGAATCGAGTCCAAACTGATTAGGCATTACAACGTAGGAATCATCAGGAACACGCTTTGCAATCCAATGATGACCGCCGATTGTTTCCATCCACCAGATATCGTGAGAATCGGAAAATGCAATCCCGTTCATCTCATACGTACCATACTTCTCAAGCAAAGCTCCAAGACGCAACACACCTTCGCGAGGTGTATGAATATATGGAAGGACAAGAGTTACAAAGTCTTCTTCTCCAATTCCCCCTGGTACTTCTTCAACGTAGTTGAGATCACCTGGACGGCCCTTTGCAGGCTGTAGCTCCACTAAAGGATCAGCGCCCAAAACGCGCTCATTGCTTGTAATGGTTTCAGTTGCACTCATGGCAACATTTGCCTCATTAATACCAGCTTCAGCAAAGATTCCCCACTTATTTACTGCATCAGGGGTAAAGGTATAGCGCATAGGGACTTCATCGAGCTCGATGGTCAAATGCGATCCAACTGTTGTATATACACGAGGCTGATCTTGTGGCAAAACAACACCGAAACGCTTTTCGTTAATCTGACCGCCACCACAATCTTCATTGCGAGCCACTAAAGTCGATCCATCATATGTTGCATTTCTTCCAACTAATATCGTTGTGCAAGCCATACTATCTCCTACTTTCACCATGCTGGTATTGTTATGTTTAACTTTTTATATTTAAAGTGACTCTGCCTGACACTTCAGTTCCTTAAGCTCTTCTTCAAGCATGATCTCATCAATGACAAATCTAACCTCATCAAGGTCAGCACAGACCCTCTCTACGTTGTCTGCTACGTCATCATCAGGAGCTACTCCATCTGGAACCATAATGCACTTGATGCCTCCCGCAAATGCTGCACGACATCCTGCGTTGCTATCTTCAAATACGATGGCCTCACTTGGACTCACTCCTAACCTCTCACACGCCAGAAGAAAGACATCTGGCTCAGGCTTTGAATGCTTTACCTCTTGAGCAGATACTTTTCCCTCAAACCAGTTACCAAGCTCATGAGCATCCCACTGTGCATCTATCATGCGCATTTGAGAAGATGAAGCCACAATACATTTGATTGAATGAACTTTCAGATGATTCAAGAGATTAAAGAGGCCTTTTTGTACAGGAGTACCTTTAGAAACTTCCTCAAAAACCTTTTCGGTCCATTGCTCCACAAATTTAAGACCATCAATATCTGGATACCTTCCCTCAACTGCTTGAGCGAGAACTATGCCCGAAGATCCTCGAACACTATCACGAAACGAGAGGTCTTTCTCCTGGCCATATTCTTCAAGCGTCTCAAAGAATTTGCCGTCCCAAATCGGCTCGGTTTGAACCATGAGACCATCCATGTCAAAGATTGCAGCTTTAATCATCAGTGCGTCCTTTGTAATCTTGTTATATCTAAATCCATTATATATAGAAAAATCAGGATGCGATAACACATCCTGATTTAAAGCGACATAAACACTATTTTATAGATAGATTACTCGGAAGTTTTCTTGGTTGTCTTCTTCGTTGTACTTTTCTTTGCAGTGGTTTTCTTAGCTGCTGTTTTCTTCGCTGTAGTCTTCTTTGCAGTCTTTTTTGCCGTTGTTTTCTTGGCTGTAGACTTTTTGGCTGTAGTTTTCTTCGCCGTTGTCTTCTTTGCTGCGGCCTTTTTCTCCTTAACAGGACAGCTCATATTAATACAGACGCGCCATGGACCACGAGCAGTTTCGATCTCCACGATTGGAGCTCCACACTCCTCACAGGTCTCATGCGTTGCATTGAGCTTTCCACGCTGAGGTAGAGGGTAGCTCGTCTCACAAATATCGAAATTCTCACAACGTACGAAGCGCTTGCCTGTAGTTTCTGACTTATGAGCAATGAGCTTGGCTTCCTTGCCTTCTTTTGCACAAGTAGCACAAACTCCAACGACTACATCAGGCTCGCGATTTACCTCACAACGAGGATTAATGCACTGCTCATAAGGTTTGCTTCTCCAAGGGGAAACTTTTACCTTCGGAGCTCCGCAATGCTCACAGCATACAAAGTTGCCTTCTGCATCTTCGATGGCATCAATCTTATCCTTTGGAAGTGGATATGTAACATCGCAATCAGGCCAGCCCATACATCCAACAAATGAGGAGCGGGTCTTTGGTGAATTCTTTACTACGAGATCTTTACCACACTTAGGACAGTTTCCGACCTTAGCATCTGCCGTTACAGCATCTGCGATGGCTTCACTCAAGTCATCCTTATGCTCTATCAGTCCATCAATCATGGAAGAAAGAAGGGCACGAGAGTGATCTACAACGCGTGCTTGGGTATTCTTTCCCTCGGCAACATCATTCATATCCTGCTCGAGGATACTTGTCATCTCAGGAGTTGTAATTGGTGCTGCATACTCCTTGAGAGCCTCAATAACAGCCATTCCAAGCTTGGAAGGAACGATAGGGTCATTCTTGAGGTACTTAACGTTATATAGGCGCTCGATGATTGAAGCGCGGGTAGACTTTGTACCAAGGCCACGTTTTTCCATCTCTTGAATAAGCTTTGCTTGAGAGTATCGTGCTGGAGGCTCGGTCTGCTTTGCAAGAAGCTCAACAGAAGTGAGTGTAACCTCTTCTCCAAGATCTACCTGTGGAATGATATCGTCTTTCTTCAAACCATAAGGGTAAATTGCACGATATCCAGGGTTTACCAATACAGATCCAGAGGCCACGAATGGCTCACCTTCTACGTCGAAGGATAGCTTTGTGTTTTCCAAGGTAGCAGGACCCATAAGGGTGGCCAAGAATCTGCGAGCAATAAGGTTGTAAAGCTTCCAAGCTGCAGGATCGAGCTTGTCTGGATTTGCAACCGCTGTAGGATAGATTGGAGGGTGGTCAGTAGTTTCCTTCTTTCCCCTGGTAGCCTTCAGTGAAGGCTGAGCCAAAAGCTCCTGGCAAACAGGCGCGTAAGCAGGGTTTTTGGACAGCATCTTTACATTTGCAGCAAGATCTAGAGATTTTGGATATACCGTGTTGTCTACACGAGGATATGAGATCAAACCGTCCATATAGAGTGACTCGGCAATTCGCATGGTACGAGCTGGGGATAATCCGATCGATGATGCAGCAGTTTGGAGTGATGTTGTATTAAATGGAACAGGAGGATTTTGAGTACGGGCTTTCTTTGTAACATCTACAAGCTTTGCCGCATGAGCACAAGATGCAACCTCATAAGCCTTTTGAGCTGCATCCTTATCCTTAAAACGTGCTGTTTCATGAGCAATCTTGAATGAGTCATCACCCTTCTCACACTCTCCCTGCAAAACCCAATAGTCCTCAGGAATGAAAGCTTCACGCTCGCGCTCACGCTCTACAACAAGAGCCAAGGTAGGAGTCTGAACACGTCCGGCACTACGCACATTTCCAAAACCACCAAAACGTGCCAAGGTGAGGTAACGAGTTAAAACTGCACCCCAAACCAGATCGATATACTGGCGAGACTCGCCTGCATCAGCTAGGTTTTGATCGAGCTCTACAAGATTATCGAAGGCGTGAGTGATTTCCTCTTTTGTAAACGCTGAATAGCGTGCACGACTAACTGGAGTGTCAGGTGCAACCATTCGCATTTGATTGAGAGCATCAGAGCCAATAAGCTCACCCTCGCGGTCGAAGTCGGTACCAATTACGATTGAATCGGCTTTCTTTGCAAGGTTTTTCAAAGCTCGAATAATCTGCTTTTCAGCAGGGAGCTTCTCGACAGGAGCCCAGATAAGATATGGAAGCGATGGTAGCTTCCAGCCCTTAATATCGACACCCTCTTTCATAAAAGGCTTGCGCTTTGTGTCATACGGAGGTCGAGCGAGTCCGTCAGGAACATCGCAAGGCATAATCTCGCCTTCCTCATCTACCGCAAACCAACCATTTTCATCATTAAAGAAAAGCTGTGGTGGAAAATCAGGCTTGAGGATATGACCTCTCAAACCGATAGCTGCACACTCTTCCCCATCATAGGTAAAACGGTAAACAGGGGTTGAGTAGACAGAGTCCTTCTGCGGAGCTCCAGATGTCGACATAAGTCGAGCAATCTGATTTGCCGCATCATTCTTCTCTGTAACTATTAGCCTCACGTATCCACTCCTTGTATTTTGTTACGCGTTAAGCATTATTAATTTCAAAATTTATATAGTCATCTCTTGTCCATTTAAGAGCTTCTTTTCCATCTCTTTGAACAATGACCATTCTGGATATTCCCAAAGCCAGCTCATAGAGGCCAACCATTACAAGAAACATCAAAAGCATAGTAACCGGAGATGCGTCCGGTGTCACCATCGCACACAAGACAAGCAAGACTACATATATGTAGCGCCAGTTTCTCCTAAACGTACGATACGGAACAACATGCAAAATTGCAAGATAAAAGATGAAGAGAGGAAGCTCAAACGCAATCCCGAAACCAATTTCCAAAAGCATCATAACGCTTAGATAATCCTCAGCATCAGGAATTACAACAGCAAAATCGCTTGTCTGTTCAATCAGCCAGCCAAAAGCCGCTCTTTGAATGACGACGAAGCAAAAGACCATTCCGATCAGGAATAAGACAACCATACAAATGACCGTTGGAATAACCCAGCGTCGTTCCGTTTTCGAAAGAGCAGGCAGCACAAAAGCCATTACCTGCCACACAATAAAAGGGGACGTAATGACAACGGCCAAGAAAAGCGAAACCTTAAAGCGGATCGTAAAGCCTCCCAATGCGCTGAGAACCGTCAGTTTTCCATCTTGCGGCAGAAGGTCTGAAATGGGATAGAGCATAACACGAATTGCCTGAGGCGTAATAACATATGCAAATCCAGCACACAAAACCACAACGAGCAAGATCTTTATAATGCGACTTCGGAGTTCTGCAAAATGAGAAAGAAGGGGCATGGTGCCATCATTTTCTTCTGACATATTCACCCTCAAGGTTACTTGCCTTGAGCTTCCTCCTCCCCATCATCTATACCATACAAAAGATCTGCCATCTTCTGTACCGAGACATCTTGTGAGACCTCGTCAGACACACGCGGTGTCTGGGTGCTCACCTGGATACCTTCATCGATCTCGGTAATACTTCTAAGCGAACCCGAGCTATCACTGCGTCTACCTGAGGCATCTTTCAAGGAGTCCTCACTTAAATCATGAGCCCCTGAGAAAAGCTGTTCAAAACTCCCAGGCTTAAGACTGCTCTCAATCTTTCGCACCTCATCGCCAAAGCCTGCATCCATAGACTCCAGGGGGTCAATGACCTCCTTTTGGACAACATCATGGACTTCCTGCTTGGTCTTACGAAGGTAGCGAAACGCACGACCCAGACGGCGTCCTGCTTCAGGAAGCTTGTCTGGGTCGAATACGAGAATAGAAAAAATGATGATGATTAAGAGTTCTTCAGACCCTATTCCGAGCATATTTTTCCTTTATTTCATTTGAACATTGAGGTCATCTACCATGCCAAGCAAGGTCAAGACACGCAAGACATTAGGCTGTGGATTGAGAACCTCGAAAGCAACTGAATCTTCAGCTGCACGGTGTTTAGCACCAACGAGAACGCCGATTCCGGTAGAGTCAATATAGGAGACCTGAGCGATGTCGATCAAGAGACTCTCGCACGTCCCATCCAAGATTTCGTGAATGGTCTCGCGGAGTTCCGGAGCGTTGGAGACATCGATTTCTCCCTTAACGATAAGCTGAGCTTTCTGATCATTAAACTCACGTGTAAATTCGAGTTTCATATACACTCCTCAGATGTCGATATAACTCCATGTATCTTCTAGATGGTACTACATTATAAGAGAAACTTACTTAGATGATTCCTCACCCTTAGAAGCGTCTTCTGACTTCTCAGAATCAGAAGCCTGAGAAGATGCACCCTTAATCTGATCGATTGCAGCTTGTGCCTTGTCCTTAATATCCTGCCTGGTATCTGGTGCAAGCTCAATCATCTTCTCGTAAGCAGCCACTGCCTTGTCTGACTGTCCAGCAGACTGATAAATCTGGGCAAGGGCATTGTATGCTGCTATTGACTCTGGATTCTCAGCAACGAATGCCTCAAGACCAGAAATTGCCTCATCGGTTTTCTGAAGCATATTCAAAGCATAAGACTTTCCAATTACACCAGAATCAGTGCTCTTGATCTGTACAGAAGCATCAAATGCTTCAAGTGCTTTATTTACACGCTCATTGGTAAGAGCTGTAAGGTCTACACCATCTTGTGGGAAATACTGAGTAAAGCCTGCCCACTGAAGGTATACATTTCCAAGGTCGGCCTTAAGATCAGCATTTTGAGGGTCTGCCTCAATGGACTTATTGATCTCATCGATCTGCTTCTGGAAGGTTTCATTTACCTGCTCAGCTGTAACCGGAGCTGTTTGCTGACCGCCATTTTGGTTGTACTGATAGTAGCTCACGATGTATCCAATAGATGGAACCATCATGGAAATAGCAATGAAAATCGCAAAGACAATGACGGCGATTTCCTTACCCGTCTTCTTTTTCTTTGACTTGCTATTGGTGTTCTTGCTCATAAAACCTACCTTTAAAAGTATAAAAATTTGTTGCAATTATATCAGTATAGATTACCTCATGATTCTATACCAAGAAATCTGCTCAATGGCTAAAATGCCAACGTGGATGAGCTTTGTATCACGGCAAAGAAGTCCTTAGTCACAATACCATCACTTAGGATATTAGTAAATAATACCAACTTATCAATCTTCTCATGGTATTATCATCCTATGAATAGTGAACCAACATATCAATCAGCACATAAGCCCGAAGTCTTCATACCTGGTGAGGAACATGAGCTTCAATTGCTTATCGACTCCATCTTCGCCGACAGTGACGAGGTGGAGCGCGTCGATGTGCTCGTAAAAGCAGAAACTGATGACCTCCCCGAAGATCTCATCGAGGTGGTGAGACTGCTTCCTAAAGGCATCTACAAGCGAGATGCTCTGTGCGATCAGCTCAACTCCATCATTGTAGCCCATGGATGGGGCTACGTTTGGGGAACAGTTGAGTAAAACTAATATCTTAAAGACACTCTACGCATGCAAATGCAACCCATATGCATTATGATCTACGTTTTAACCAGGCTACACAAAGAGACTCTACACCTGAGGGTGTAGAGTCTCTTTTCTTATCCATTAATTGATCAACTTCTTGGAAGTTGCACCATTTCGCCTACAGCGTATGTTTACAAAAAGCATACCAAGGACTGAAGATACAACAGATCCAGCCAAGATTGCGCATTTAGCTGCAAGAACATACTCTGGATCCTCAAATGCAAGACCTGCAATGAGGATGGACATAGTAAAACCAAGTCCTCCCATGATACCTACAGCAATAATCTGATTCCAATCGACATTGCGAGGAAGCTTCGCAAACCCAATCTTTACGAGCAAGTAAGTAACACCAATGATTCCCAATGGCTTACCGAGAACCGCTCCGAAGAACGCACCTTGAGTAACTGGACTTGCCAAGATAAGTGACAAATCAACCCCAACGAGTCTTACCTGAGCATTTACGAATGCAAAGATTGGCAAGATGATGAAGTTAACAGGAACCGCAATGTGATGTTCAACTCTCTGAAGAGGTGGAGTAACACGATTTACAACACTCTCAATAGCCTGAGCCTGAGCCGTAAAGTGGTGCTGACCCAAGATATGCTCGTCTTCGTTATAGCTCTCCTCGAGTTCCTTGGAGCGATCGTTGAGCCACTCTCCGATTGCACTGAGCTTAAGCTCGGAGTGAACAGGTAAGAAGAGCGCGAGGATTACACCTGAAAGTGTTGCATGTACTCCGCTTCTGAACATGCAGTACCACAAAATAAGTCCAACAATCATATAAGGCTTTGAACTTTGTACGTGGGCACGATTCATGCACCACAAGATGAAGGTAACTCCAATAGCTGCAGTAAGCCATGCAATGTGAGGAGTCTCACCATAAGCTACTGCGATTACAATGATTGCCAAAATATCGTCAGCAATTGCAAGTGTGCTAAAGAAAACCTTAGTAGCAGGAGCTACTTTATTTCCCAAAAGACTCATTACACCGAGAGCAAAAGCAATATCAGTTGCAATTGGAATTGCCCATCCATGAGGCGATGAGCCATCATTCAAAAGCAGGTAGATAACAGCTGGAACTACAACTCCGCCAACAGCCGCAAGCATTGGAAGTGCTGCTTGCCTCAAGTGTTTGAGCTGACCTACGGTCATCTCGTACTTAAGCTCAATTCCTACAAGAAGGAAAAAGATTGCCATTAGAAAGTCGTTTACAAAAATTTCAATGCTCATATCGATGCTAGCAGAGCCAATACTCATATTAATTGGAGTATGAATGAAATGCTCTACCGCCTCATGTGCTGGAGAGTTTGCAACGATGATGGCTGCAAGTGCTGCAAATACCATTACAGCTGCAGAGATTGTACCGTTGCTGGTAATCTTTCCAAGCGCATTGAGGCTAGCCTGACGCTTTTCAACGCGAGGGATATCGATAATCTCAGCATGAGTATCAGTGGATGTTGTCACCGAATTTTCACCCTATCCTTTGTATATGTTTATTTGTATTACAAATAATTGTCAGGAAACAATCTATAACTTGTCTTACTCGTTAGCTGCCAAAATTGGAGCTGCAATCTGCTTCTTACGAGAAAGGACACCTGGCATCCATACGCCCTCATGGGATGCTACAATGCCAAGTCCGCGCTCAATGAGGTCGGTCTCACCGATCATAAGCATCTGAGAGCCCTCTTCCATAATGTCAGTTACACACAAGAGAAGAGCATCACCCTGATTTTCAGCCATATACTTTTCCATCTGAACATAAAGCTCATCGAGCATGCTCAAAGGACGAGTCTTATCGACAGTTTCATACTGACCGATGAAGATCTTCTTTCCTGCTACCTCAAATCCCTTGATGTCGCATCCGACCATTTCTGCTGGGCTAAAGCGATTTGTAGGACGATTCATGAAGATATCCATACCAAACTTGATAGGATCGATGTCGAGCTTCTGAGCAATCTCTGCCACGAAACCACGGTCGATATCAGTAGTTGTAGGGCTCTTCATCATAACCATGTCGGTCATCATAGCTGAAAGCAAGCACTTAAGCTGAGCGTCGGTAGGCTCGATGCCATAAGCCTTGAAGAGGTAATAAACGATAGAGCAGCTAGAGCCCCAAGGAAGAGTGATGAAAGTAATTGGCTGAGACTCCTTGAATCCGCTAATGCGGTGGTGATCTACAACAGTTACTACCTGTGCATTCTCAATTCCATCTACAGTTTGGATAGTCTCGGTGTGATCGGTCAAGACAACCTTTACAGGCTCTTCGCCCTCTGCAGGAGTCTCGATCTTCTCAAGGTATTCAGGCAACTCAAAGCCACACTCCTGAAGCATAGCTGCGCTTTCTCCAGGTAAGTTTCCAAGACGACGTGGAACATAGGTGTTTCCATCTTCTGTAGCATTCAAAAGCTGACTCAAAATGACAGCTGACATAATTGCATCATTATCAGGATTTTTATGACCAAATACGTAAACGGTGCTCATATTTGTTTCCTTAATTCTCTTTGGATTTATAGATATCTAAATTGTATAACATCGTCTGATTCATCATGGTTATATACAGCGAAATCTATAATTAACACGTCAGAAGAACCCTCTCATACAATTAGATACAGACTTAATGAGGGGATCGAATTACTGGATATAAAATAGAAATCAGGGAAAAGTAATAGACGTGTTTTGATGTATCATTAAGATAAGCTACTTGAGATAAGGCTATCCCCTAGCCTCAATTCTAAAAAAGGAGCATTATGAATACCCAGCGTATTGCCCTTATATGTGATTCTGGATGCGACGTTCCTTATGACTTTGCAACCGAACACGATATTCGCATCATACCTTTAACACTCAACTATTCCGATGCGACCTACCAGTCAGGCATCGATATTACCACCGAGGAAGTTATTCGAAAATTTGCAGAAGAAATTCCTACAACTTCCCTGCCGTCTCCTATTACCATTCAGACCGTGTTTGAGAAGGCACGAGAAGATGGCTATACCAAAGCCATCTACATTGGAATCTCTAGTGCTTTGAGCTCTACGCTGCAAACAACCATGATGGTTGGAGACACCATTGAAGGGCTTGATATTTGCTACATCGATACAAGAAATATCGGTGTAGGAGCAGCTTTAACTGTCATAAGTGCGGCTCAAATGATCGATGAAGGATTACCCTTTGAAAGCATTCGAGCAAAACTAGAATACCTTGCAGCAAATACCTCGATCTACTTTGCTGTTCAGACACTTACCTACCTACACAAAGGTGGACGAATATCCGATACGGTTTACCGATTAGGATCCATGCTTAACATCAAGCCAATTCTCACCTGCAGTGCCGAGGGTACATATGTCATGACAAAGAAAAGCCGTGGCATGGAAAAAGCCCTTTCTGCTGAGGTCTCCATGACAGCGAGCAGGATGAAAGAGTTCAATAAAGCTCATATAGGGGTTTGCTGCACGAGTCAATATGATGTATTTGATAAGGTAGATAACTTATTGATCCAAAAACTTGATTCTAAGATCGGCTCAATTATTCACACGAATATATCCCCAGCCCTCGTTGTACACACAGGCCCAGAGCTTGTAGGAATTGCAGCTCAGCCTGACTGGCACGACCTACCTTAAACGCTTAAAGCATCACAACTTAGCGCTCACAGAGCTTTGCCTTATTAAAAACCTAAACAGTACAACAAAACCCCTCTCTACCTTCAGTAGGGAGGGGTTTTTCTGGCGATGTGGCGTGTCATTTCGATAAGGTGGGTATTTTCTTCAAAACATAGGAAGGCAACCGCCACATCCAAAGACTTAGGGTCTTTAAACTCGATTCATTTCGCAAACGGGCTGCGCTGTCTAAAGGAATGTTTTAAAAAGACGCAACCCGCTTGCTTATCTTCAATCTACCCTACCCCATCATTCTTTAAAAGCTAATATGTGTAATATGAAACAAATTACCATCCACCTGGTATTTTGAGTAAGTTTGAATCCCTATATAACCGATTCTGTTTTCTTGGATAGCATCAGAAATGAAAGTGCTACAAGTAAAAGAAAAGCACATACCAAAATCGATGAAAGTCCCCACTTAACAACTGAGAAATATCCTCCAACAGCACCCATCACAAAGCACAATGTAATGAATCCATAAAGCATGGACTCTTTTAGCTTCTGTACACTTCTATGTTCTGCTGCTTCAACAAATAATTGAGTTGCCGTTCGGATATTTCCCATGCATACCGTTGTTGTCATGCTACTTGAACATACTCTGCGAAACGACTCGAATTGAATGCCACACACAAACGATATCAGGGCATTTGCAATCGCATTGTAATCAGCATCTATAGTACTAACCATGATAAATGCTGCAATCTCAACTAATAGAGCATGGCATTGCCAGCTGAAAGATTTCTGGAATACACGCAACACTTCCGCCAAGGCAATTCCGCCTACAAAAGCTGCGATAGGGATAGCGTAGACACCACAAACTGCAAAGTTTCCTTGAGATAGATGAATTCCCAACAATACGATGTTGCCAGTCTGAGCATTGGCAAAGACACCACCCCTGCCAATGTAGGAGTAGGCATCCATAAATCCTCCGCTCAAAGCAAGAAGCACACCGATTGCTATTGAATAGAAATTAAGTTTTCTTTGGACGTTATATCGACATATGCTGGGGTTTTCTTCGCTTGAAGTTACCATGCAGTACACCTCCATGTAAAAAGCCAGCACGATTGCTCATGCTAGCTTTTGATTTAGTTATTAGAAGCGAGTTTCTTTACAATTTCTTGCACCATCTTGGAGCTTAAGTCTGCAGCCTTCTGCTCAAATGCAGAATATACAACATCGGCAGTGCCATCGGCTTTATCCGAGATTGCACGTACAATTACAAATGGAATGTGATTCTTGGCTGCCGCATGAGCAATAGATGCACCTTCCATCTCACAGCAAAGACCACCAAACTCCTCAGCAAGCTCAGTTTTCTTCTGAATAGAATCTATGAACTGATCTCCGGAGCATACGCGACCATAGAAAACAGAGCACTCATCCATCTCTTTGATAACTTCACGTGCGACCGCAGCGAGATTCTCATCAGCTTTGAAAGCAATTTCTTCAAATCCAGGAACCTTACCCTTAGGATATCCAACAGGAGTCAAATCAAAATCATGGTGAACAGCGTCGCTTGAGACAACCATATCACCTACTTCAATGTCGTTATTGAGGCTGCCAGCGATTCCTGTATTCAAAACCGCTTCAACGCCAAAGTCATCCACAAGAATCTGCGTGCAAAGTGCAGCATTGATCTTTCCAATACCACACTGAACAACTACTACATCGAGACCCTCAAGACTTCCTTCATAAAACTCCATCGAGCATTTATTAAGAACAGAGGTTACCTCCATTGCATCTTTAAGATGGGCTACCTCAACTTCCATAGCCCCAATGATTCCAAGTTTCATATAAACCTTCTTTGCTATTAGAGTGGTTAGACACTAGTTAATCTTTGTAATCGGAGCGTAGCCTACCATTAGGCGCTTCACTTCTCCCGTACGATCGAATTTGATCTTTATCATATCGCCATCGAGGTCTAAGACAACACCAGGGCCAAATGTCTTGTGAGATACCTTATCTCCTTGAGCAAATTGACTATGAATGGAATTGCCATCGCGCACAACCTCTGCCTTTTGAGATTCAGGCTGTTCAATGCGAGATACAGTAGGAGCGGCATATGATGAGGTAGTCTTGCGGTTTGAAGACCTGGTAGCAGATCCAAAGACATTTCCACCATACATCGCACTTCCCTGGCCCGATCCGAAAGTGCCACGCCTGTCTCCTCGCTTTTCCCATCCAGTTCCACGAAGGCCCATGGAACCCAAACCGCATTTATTGACATGCTGAACTGGAATCTCTCGAACGAATCGACTCGGAGGATTGGTCATGGTCTGACCATAGGTTCTTCTGCTTGCTGCATAGGTCATATACAGGCGCTTGCGAGCACGAGTAATAGCTACGTAGGCAAGGCGCCTTTCTTCTTCCATGGCACCTTGATCTCCTGCATGGTTAGTATGAGGGAAGATGCCTTCCTCCATTCCAGCAACGAAGACAGCAGGAAATTCGAGTCCCTTAGAGGAATGAACCGTCATCATGGTAATAGCAGAGGTTTCTCCTGCAAGGTTATCGAGGTCACTTCGAAGAGCAAGCCATTCCATGAAGGCAGGAAGCATCTCCTGTCCAATTCCCTGTCCTAGGGTTTGCTCTGCCTGACGGGAAATATCCTCGTCAGACGATACATCTCCTAAAGCGCCCGCTTCCTTAAGCTGAAGAAGGCTCTCGAGCGTCTCCTGAGCATTATCGTGTTTCTCATCAAACTCTCGAGCTACGTCGATGAACTCGAGAATGTTTTCAATTCGACTCTCATTTTCCATCGTACGCTCGCTTTTAAGAGCAGAAATGATTCCAAAGCGATCGATAATCTCTGCAATTACGTCAGCTAGCTCACCTTCAAGCACACGACAAGCCTCGATACCACTACAGAAATCAGCAAGTGAATTGCGACACTTAGGGCTCAAAAGCCCTGTTTCCATAATGCACTCCTGAGCAGCATAGAAAAACGGAATACGCCTTTCCCATGCATATTCCTGAATCTTTGCAATTGAACTTGCTCCGATTCCTCGCTTAGGAGTATTAATTACACGCAAGCAACTCATGTCATCATTAGGATTGCAAATGAGCTTCAAGTAAGCTGTTACGTCGCGAATCTCAGCACGATCGAAGAATCGTGTGCCTCCTACGATTTTGTAAGGTACACCTGCTCGAAGGCACATATCCTCCAAGATACGAGACTGTGCATTCGTACGGTACATAATTGCGATGTCGTTGTAAGACATATCTTGCTCTGAATGGAGCTTTTCGATCTCAGATGCAATCCAGCGTCCTTCATCACGCTCATCGGAAGCCTGATAAATCTGAATGAGCTCTCCATCTCCCAAGTCCGTAAAGAGCTTCTTTGACTTACGCCTGAGATTGTGGGCAACCACAGCATTAGCTGCCTCTAAGATGTGTGCTGTACTGCGGTAGTTTTGCTCGAGCTTTACTATCTTTGCATTTGGATAGTCTTTCTCGAAGTTCAAGATATTAGAAATGTCTGCTCCACGCCAGGAATAAATAGACTGATCATCGTCGCCTACAACCATCAAATTCTGGTGCTTTGCAGCCAATAAGTTAGTAATTTGATACTGAGCGTGGTTAGTATCCTGATACTCATCAACTGAAATCTGAATGAAGCGATTTTGATATCCAGACAAAACATCTTCGTTTTGACTCAAAAGCTTGTGAGTATTTAGAAGCAAGTCATCAAAGTCCATAGCATTGGCCCTCAAAAGGCGAGCTTGGAGCTCCTTATAAATACGAGCAGCAGCCTGCTCAGCCGGACTGGATGCAAGACTTAGCATGGTTTCAGGTGACTTAAGTTCATTCTTTGCCGTGGAAATCATAGAGCGCATCATATTCAAAGGATATTCTTTGTCGTTGATATGAAGGTCTACCATGATGGTCTTTACCAGGCGTTTTGAATCCTGATCATCATAGATTGTGAAAGACTTGTTGTAGCCCAGGCGATCTGCATCCTCACGAAGCATCCTTACACACATAGCATGGAAGGTACAAACCCACATACCACGCATAGGGCCTAGGAGCTGCCCGAGCCTCTCTCGCATCTCAGCTGCAGCCTTATTGGTAAAGGTAATAGCTAAGATTTCCCAAGGATTGACTCCTTCATCTGCAATCATATGAGCGATTCGATGAGTCAACACACGAGTCTTTCCAGAACCTGCTCCTGCCAAAACCAGCAAAGGTCCGCTGGTAGTCATTACAGCTTCCTTCTGAGCCGGATTAAGCGTATCTAAATCAAAGCCCTGAGGTGCCTGTTGGGCTGTGAGCTCTTCAAAACTAAACGACATGTAATATTCCCTTTCCTACGTTTATCTTCTTCATTATGAAGGATTGGGCGGACACCTTTAACACTGAGTGCAAACTATCAGTAAAACTTCAGGGAATGTTTGGATGTGAGAGGAGCTGCAATACAACCAGACGCGCTAATAGTTGATATGAATCACAATGCAAAGAAAGCAATGAAGACACAGATGAGTAGGGCGTTTGAACAACATCTAATTTTTGGTGAAATTTCCTTCTAACCAAGACTTATGAGCCCAACCAAACTTTAATATATTATAGTTGTACTCATAAAATGACACCTTTCTTCTAAGGATGAATATGACAACAGCAACACGCACAACATCTCGAAATCAAAGGGCTGGACAAGAGCACTCAGCAAGGCGCATGCAAGAGCCAGCTTTAAATAATTCTCGTAACGCATCAAAGCAAAACCAGGCGCTCAACGGCCTTAAAGCCATTGCAATCTTTGCCGTTATCTTTTATCACCTCGATGTAGCGTGGCTTCCATCGGGTCATCTTGGCGTCATAATCTTCCTGGTTTTAAGCGGATACTTCTACACGCGCTCTTTGATGAAGGAAATCGATTCTGATGGACGTGTTGTCTTTACCGATCGCATTGTAAAGAGAATTTCAAGACTTTGGCCATCAGTTGCAATCTTAATAATCACTACTGCAGTTTTGTGCATGACATTTAACCATGTACTTCTTACCAAGATGAAGCCAGATATGATTCCTGGCCTCACCTTCACACTCAACATTGCAAACGTGGTAAGGAATACCTCCTATTTCGATAACTTTGGTGCCACATCACCACTTTTGCACCTGTGGTATCTAGGTATTGATATGCAATTTTGTATCCTTTGGCCTTATCTTCTGTACATGTTTGCAGCAGAAGGTGGAAAGGATATCGATCGCACGCGTCATATCACATTCGCTCTAGCATGTATATCAGCATTGTGGATGGCCTATCTTTATGTTCCAGAACAAGATCCAAGCCGCATTTACTACAGCCTCGATACCAGGGCATTCTCCCCTCTTATCGGAGCATGTATTGCACTGTATCCACGCAAGGGTCTCGAAAACACCCTGAGCAACATGCCATGGATAGCCCCTGCATCTCTCGCTGGACTGATCATTGCAATGATCTTCATTCCTAAGGCTGCAAGCTTCTACTACATTGGAGGCATGTTTGCAGCTAGCATACTAGCAGCCCTTATCATTGGAAGCCTCAACTGCAAAGGTCCTCTGACATCCGTGCTTGGCAATCCAATTCTTGCAAAGATTGGCCAAATGAGCTTGTCTATCTACCTTTGGCACTACCCAATAATTTTGCTGCTTAATGCCAACTCCAACACAGCTGGATTCATGATGAAATTCTTGGCAATTGGACTGACATTAGTAGCTGGAACAGTAAACTTCTACCTCATTGAACAGGGAAGCTTATTCCAAACCACCACAACACGTAAGGGTACACAAAAGCTCGGCGGCATGTACCTTGCCTGCGCATTAGCTGGAGTTGGTGTCTTTGGAGTATCTCATCTCTTTGCCAATGAAACGCTTGTACCTGAGTCTGCTATGCAGCAAAGTGAAAACGCAGGTGATGGAGCTCCTATTGTCTCAGCCACTGAGCTCAATGAGGAAAAGCTTGCTGAAGCTCGAAAGGTAAAGGTTGATCTAGATAAGCTTCCATCAGGAAAGATTTGCCTGATGGAAGATCCTTACCTTGTAGATAAGGGAGTAAGGTCTCCTTTTATGATCGGAGACTCCGTTCCAACTGCTGTATATGACGACTTTGCACGCTACTTCCCTAACGGCAAACTTGATGCAAAGATCTCAAGACGTCCCGATGTTATGCAGGAGCTACTAAATACGTATCTTGCCCAAGGAATTGTAGGAGATGTCGTTATCCTACAGGCTTTCAATAACACTTCAGTTTCAAAGAAGATGCTTGAGGAAATGATTCAGGCTTGTGAAGATCGAGAAGTGTATCTGGTAAACATCAAGGTGCCAGAGAGCATTGAGGGTCCTATCAATAGAACACTTTCAGAATGTGCTTCAGAGCACGATAATGTTCATTTGATTGACTGGAATAGCCTCGTCTCCAATCATCTATCCGACTACCTCTGGGGCGATGAGACGCATCTCAAACCTGGAGGATACGAGCCTTACGTAAATCTTATAGCAAACTCCATTGCAGATGGATTTGCTCGCAAGGGAGGATATATCCTGAGCGAAGAGACAGCTCGTGATTATCGCGAAAAGGAAGATCAAGTAGAAGCATTAGAAAAAGAAATGAAGGCGCTTCTTACATCTTCTGCCACATCTGAATAACTAACGCAAAAAGGGCCTCTGAGACAGTCAGAGGCCCTTTCTTATACCTATTGAGGTTCAATGTAGAACA
>RCNI01000329.1_pt1 | contig 30476 bp, 22 predicted proteins | sample 2041151 | NCBI WGS metagenome assembly RCNI01 (sample SAMN09708214, study PRJNA481090) | feces metagenome | isolation source: feces | place: Antarctica: Albino Rookery
TGAGTTAACGGATGTATTTACAGAGTAAGTTCTTGAAGATTTTCAAAATGTAGCTTAAGGTAGCATTTTCTTCTATGAATTTCAACTCTCGTATGGTTTGTATGTACTCAAAGGATATTTATTCCTTTGATAACAGGCCAATGTACTCGAAATGTACTCACAGGCAAAAAAGAAAACCCGAAAACTGTTGCGCTGCAACGGTTTTCGGGTTTTGTATTAGGTCAAATCTTTATTCCCACTCCTAAGCCGGACTCACAGAGATCCGTGTTTTTAGTGCTTTTTAGCCTGTTTTCGCACATCTAAGACGTCATTTACAATGATTACGAGAATTTGAATCAAATTGTGTTGTCAAAAGTGTTGTCAGCGATTTGCTGTTTGACAACACATTTCGAAACCTAGGAATAATAAAAATTCTTTAATTATTTAAGAATTTAATGCGCCTGTTTCCTTGGCATAGACCATGGATACAGGCGCATTTTTATACCCTAAAACAGTATCTTGCACATGCTGCTTTAGGATGGCCAAGTGCCAAAATCAAATACATATGAAACGGTGATTTATAATGACACTTAACTATTTTTATGGAAATGAATCGGAACAGTTCACTTTCTATCGCATACCAAAGTTGCTGTTCACAGACCCAAAATACCAGGTAATAACAGCGGAGTCAAAGATCCTGTATGGCATCCTGCTGGATCGTATGAGCCTGTCAGCCAGAAACGGGTGGCTGGATAAGTCTGGAAGAGTTTACATCATTTTTACAGTGGAGCAGATCATGTCTGCTATGGGCTGCGGCAATCAAAAGGTGGGCCGGCTTTTAAATGAATTGGAAAAGAAAGCTGAGCTCATTGAGCGGAAACGCCAGGGGCTTGGAAAGCCAAATCTGATCTATGTTAAGAAGTTTATTCGGTCTGAGAGCTCACTTCACAAAGCTAAGGAAAAGGCCTTTGATGTACATACGGAGCAAGGATTATCTTCAGCAGCACCGGCTGAACAGCCTTTTTGGGCTCCAGAGCCGTCACATTTCATGAAATGTGAAAATAACATTTCTGCAAGTGTTAATAACACACCTCTGGAAGTGTCAGAATCACACGGTAATAATACTGACTCTAAACAGACTGATAATAATGATACTGATTCTTTTCCCTTCACTTCGTTCAGGGAGCCAGAGCGGAAAAGACAAGAGCCGATTGACAGAAATATCTATCGAGAAATGATTTTGGAGAATATCGAATATGATATCCTGATTGACAGCCATCCTTCTGATCTGACTATGCTCGACGAGATTGTTGAGCTGCTTGTAGATGCTATTTGTACCACTAAACCCACGATTCGGATCTCTGGAGACGATAAGCCAGCTGATATTGTCAGAAGTCAATTTCTCAAGCTTACCAGCGAGCACATTGGTTATGTCTTGGATAACTTATCTCAGAATACAACTCGCATCCGGAATATCAAGCAGTACCTTCTGGCTACTCTGTACAACGCTCCCATGACTATGGAGAACTACTATCGCAGTCTGGTGAGCCATGACATGGCAGAAGGTAGAATCTGACAGCATCAGAAATCCTGAGATGAACAGGAAGGTGATGCGTATGATTGAATTAAACGAAAAACGTCATAAATCCATGATTTAAGAAATGTGATTTTTGATATTTCTGAGTCATCTGACGAAATCAAAACAACAAATGCTACTCTAAGCATTTCAGTAAGGAGATTACTTATGGAGACTACAATTATTGCAATCGCAAATCAGAAGGGAGGCGTAGGTAAAACTACGACCTGCGCCAACCTGGGAATTGGTTTGGCAAGAGCTGGAGAAAAAGTGCTGCTGATCGATGCAGATCCTCAGGGTTCACTGTCTATCAGCCTGGGGTATCCTCAGCCGGATAAGCTGCCGTTTACTCTCTCTGATGCAATGGCCAGAATTCTTCTGGACAAGCCTTTTCTTCCTGGTGAGGGAATCCTTCACCATCCCGAGGGGGTAGATTTGATTCCGGCGAGTATTGAATTATCCGGCATGGAAGTAAGTCTGGTAAATGCAATGAGCCGAGAAACAGTAATGAGGCAGTATCTTGATACTGTCAGGGGTATGTATGACAAAATCCTGATTGATTGTCAGCCTTCTCTTGGAATGCTGACCGTTAATGCACTAGCTGCTGCAGATCGTGTTATCATCCCGGTACAGACGGAATACTTGCCTGCAAAGGGTCTGGAACAGCTGATTACCACTGTCAGCAAGGTAAGACGCCAGATCAATCCCAGGTTGAAGATTGATGGTATCCTCCTGACTATGGTGGATTCCAGAACCAATTTCTCCAGGGAAGTGGGAATGCTGCTGCGGGAGACTTACGGTTCTCAGATAAAGGTGTTTTCTTCTGAGATTCCTCATTCTGTTCGTGCAAAGGAAATCAGTGCAGAAGGTAAGAGCATCTACTCTTACGATCCTACCGGCAAGGTAGCACTTGCTTATGAAAATCTTACGAAGGAGGTTATGGAAAATGAAAAGCAGCGCCAGAAACATAAAGCTGTCATCTGTAGATGATCTGACATCCGGAGAACAGCAGAGAATCGATGACCAGAGAGAACGGGTAATGGATATTCCTTTGTCCCAGCTCCATCCCTTTAAGAATCATCCGTTCAAGGTGGTAGACGATGAAAAAATGGAGGATACGGTAGAGAGTATCCGTAAAAACGGCATCATGCAGCCTGCCATTGCCCGCCCGGACGGGGAAGGAAATTACGAGCTGATTTCTGGACACCGCCGCTTTCGTGCGAGTCAGATTCTTGGCAATGAAACTCTGCCGGTCATTGTTCGTGACCTGGATGACGATGCAGCAGTCATTTACATGGTCGATACGAACCTTCAGCAGAGAGAAACACTTCTGCCCAGTGAAAGAGCATTTGCTTATAAAATGAAGTTGGAGGCAATGAAACACCAGGGGGAGCGATATGATTTAACTTGTGGTCAAGTTGACCACAAGTTAACGGCTCAGAGAAGCAGAGACATTTTAGCAGAGCAAACAGGAGAAAATGCCAAAAATATCCAGAGATATATACATCTGACTGAACTGATCGAGCCTCTCTTAGATATGGTAGATGAAAAGAAAATAGCCTTCAACCCGGCATATGAGCTGTCTTTCCTTAAGAAAGAAGAACAGCAAATGCTGTTGGACGCTATGGAATATTCACAGTCCACACCGTCTCTTTCTCAAGCACAGAGGATGAAAAAATGCAGTCAGGAAGGGCTGCTGACAGCGGATTTTATGAAGGGGGTTATGTCGGAAGAAAAGAAGCCTGAGTGGGGCAGAGTTACGCTCATGCCGGATGATCTTCAGAAATATTTCCCGAAGAGTTATACTCCCAAACGAATGCAGGAAACCATTATTAAGCTCCTGGAACAGTGGCACAGGGCCCAGCAGCATGATGTATCCAGATAATGAATCTCAGAAAAAGGAAAAGATATGTGTAAAAGAAAATATGTAATTACCGAGGAGACGAAGACCCTCGATAGTGGTCAGGTCCTGCATCGTATCAGAGCCGTCAGCTACTTCGGATCAGTTAAATGTGGCCACATGGGAGGTTGGATTGAGAAGGAATCCAACCTCTCCCATGAGGGGAATGCCTGGGTGCATTACAATGCAATGGTTTATGGAGATGCCCGTGTATGTGGTGATGCATGCATCTCCGGCACTGCCCAAATCTTTGAGAAGGCCCGTGTGTTTGAGGAAGCAAAGGTTTTCGGTAATGCAAAGGTATATGGTGAAGCATGGGTTTATGGCGATTCCCTGATTTACGATCTGGCAGAAGCCTACGGTGAAGCAATGGTCTGCGACCATGCAGCAGTATTTGGCTTTGCAAAGGTTTTTGGTAAAGCCGGAATTATCGGTGATATGCAGGTATTTGGCTCTTTAAAAATCTCCTGCTGTGGCAAAAGCCCTGCTGCTCAAAAAAAGAATGAAGAACTGAGAAACCTGCGAAAAGCTGAGAAGATCAGGGCATATGACCTCAAACAAAAGGAAATTACAATGCGCTATGTAGACCGGTTCCGAGAGATTGATCCGGAACTTGCATCTCCCAACGGTCAGCTTAATTATGAAAAATTCAGTGACCTTGTATCCGGAGAAAAAGCATCGTCTGACGGTCTTGCTGCAGTCCTGGCATACGCAAAAATGATTGATGAACTCCACTCTATAGAGAGCGTATAAGTTCATAGTTGAGCATAACACTATTCAACTGAGATGTAACGCAAATCAAGTCTCAAAAGGACTTTATAACAGAAAAGAAAGGAAATACCTATGAAATACATGAAAACTTTGATCGGCATTTCTGCTTGCCTCGTATTACTTCTTGCCGGATGCAGCACCAGTCAGGAGAACCCGGATATTATGGCAGTGCCTGAGGAATCCACCGCTATCGTAGAAACTGAGGCAACAAAAGCAACGGAAGTGGTACTGGAGACTGAAGTGCCCCAGCCGGTTGAATCCACTGAAGCAGTTACTGAGAATGCTGAGACTGCTCCAACGACTACGGAGGCAACTGAGCCTGAGCATAAGCACAACTATAAATTTAAGGTAACAAAGATGCCTACCTGCACAGCTTCCGGAATCCGGACCTATACCTGCGCAGAGTGTGGGGCTTCCTATACTGAAAATATTAAGCCTCTGGATCACGCATTCGTAATTACTACCAGTGAGGCCACCTGCACAGCATCCGGCTATACTACTTATAAATGTAAGGAGTGTGGTCATACCTATACAGATAACATCAAAGAACCCCTGGGGCATACCTACGGTCCTCTGGTAACCGTTCGTAATCCCACTGAGCTGGAGCCAGGCTTGGCAGAGCACGTCTGTAATCGCTGCGGCGAAAGGGAAACAGTAGTGCTTCCTAAGCTCAGTGCAAATGGTTAAGAGAAGCTCTGTGACAAAATAATTCTGGACCGTCAAGCAGACGATTGCAGCAAATCTTACTGATAGCCGGCTTGGGTAACAGGCCGGCTATCTGCGTCTTTGACAACACTGTAATTCTTAAATATACTAAGAAAAAACAAAGAGAAGGATGATATTCATATGAAAAAGATGATGATTACTGCGCTTGCTCTGGCCCTTACATTAAGTGCCTGTGGGAAAGCAGGTCCGGAAGTGACGAATCCTCCCACCACAGAAGCCATTGTAGAAACGACGGTTGAGACAACAGCACCGGCAACTGAGGTTGCGGTAGAAACAGAAGCGACTGAAGTAATTTCTGAAGAGACAGAAGAAACCACTGCACCTACAGTGGTTGAACCCACTAAGCCCATTGGCGTAGAAGGCTATGTAACAGCCAGATCTCTGAATGTCAGAGAAGAACCCAATATTAACTCCAGAAAGGTAGCACAGCTTCCCAAGGGTACCAGAGTTACGGTTTACGAAGAAAAGTACGTTGTTGGAATGAACTGGGGCCTCATTGATGAAGGCTGGGTATCTATGGATTACATTTCTACAGATACTCTTGACAATCAGAATAATGAAGAACAGGAGCCCTCTGATTTTTATGAACAGGGAACTCAGGAGACTGTACCTTCTGTCACGCCTCCTCAGGATTCCAACCCCGGAGACAACAAGCCTATTGAGAATAAGCCCTCTGAGAACAAGCCTTCTGAGCATTCTCCTGTCAATCCTGGACCTATTGAAAATAAGCCTGCAGAGCAGCTCCCGGAAACCCCTGACCAGTGTCAGCATCACTGGAATCCGATCCAGAATATTCCTGCTGAATATGAGTACCACTATTATGTAGTATGTTCCTGTGGAGCCAGATTTGATACGGCAGATCAGTGGTCGGCACATCAAAATCAGTATGTAGGATCTGACGAGCTGCTTAATCACACCGGCTACTCCAGTGGGAGCGATCGGGAGAAAATTTCTCCTGCAAAGGTTATGGAACAGTGCAGCTCCTGCGGTGCTACGATAGAGCGTGTTATTGGATAACAAAAGGCCTTAATTCATAATTAAAGATACATAACTCATTACGAAAGGAATATAAATATGGAGGGTATTTTATTGTATGATGATGCCAGTGGCCGCTATATCGTCCAGGAGAGGATAGACAGTGTTATTACTCCTGATTCCAGAATAGAGGATCTCCACTGCGGAGACACCCTGCAGATCTCAGTAAAGAAGGGTGTTTACCTGGATACACGGATCGAAAAAGATCTGGATGATGATGTCTTTGGCTGGTATTTTGTTGGCGTGGACCGGGCTGCAGCTCTGGTAGGCCACAGCGTTAGAATCTAAGAAAGCCTTTTAGAATATTCAAGACCGTCTTGTCTTACGACAGGGCGGTCTTTTTATATAGATATTTCTTTTAGAAAGGACGGACAAAATGAAACACAAGTTCAAGTTGTTTCCTCGGCTTATGGCGCTGTTTTTAACTGCGGTTATGCTCATGGGAATGGTTCCTGGAGCTGCCTTTGCAGCAGATGCAGAGCCTGCAGTTGAGGAGCTGACAGTTTCCACTCCTACGGAAGAAACAGTGGCTGAAGCACCTATACAGGCTGCACCTGGCGATGGAAAAACAGCCATCGTTACTGCAAGGAGGGGTGCTGATGTATGGGAGGAACCGGATCAGAAGGGCAACCTTGTTACTCATCTTGAGATGGGAACCAAGCTCCTGGTTACTGAAAATCAGTTGGTAGAGGAAACTTCCTGGGGACGAATGGAGGACGGCTGGGTCCTGATGACTGCAATTTCTCTGGAAATGGATGAACCTGACAGTAAGGAACAGACAAATCCTGACAGTGAAGCCTCACAGGAAACGGTAAAGGTCGAACCTCCGGAGACTACGGAGGAACCTCAGGCCGAGCCGGATGTGGAAAACCCAACAGAAAAACCGGAACCTGAGGTCCTGACTGCACCTGTCCCTCTGGTTACAACTGCGGAATACTTTGAAGACTTCTTCGGCCTCTTTGAAGCAGAGCAGGAAGGAATTTCCTATCGGTTTCTCACCGCCGGCGCAGAATTTCAGAATCCAAGGATTCATGCTTACTCATTTGATGTGGAACCGGATGTGGAGTCTGTAGGTTTTGAGATCCGCATGGAGGGCGTTAATTATTTTGATGACCCTGTAGTAAATCCTGGCGGGCAGCTGGAAGTACGCATTGATAATCATTTTCTGAATGCCGACTCCAGCACCATCCAAGTTCTGGATATCAGCGGCGACTCCTGGACAGCATTGGCGTTAGACAGCTTCTCTGTCTCCGGCAGCACGGCGGTGATCCGTTTTTGGGTTCCCAATATTAACAGTAGATTTGCTGTGATTGAGGGTTCCTCTGAGGTAGCACTTTACGATGAATACTACGGTGAATCCTTAGGAGAAACCACTTATATGAGCTGCAACAACAAAACAGCGTGGTGTGTCGCTGGTAAAAATCCCTATGGTTTCGGCAACTCTAAAAACGGAACATTTGCACTACATCTGGTTCATAGACCATCTACTGATCCCAGCGGCAGAACCACTGGATATTCCGATTATGTTGCGGGCGGCTGCTTGGAATATTGGAAGAAGGAACCCAGTATTTCTCAGGGTGAGATTGTAAATGTGAATTACGGAGGATCTATTGGTGGATGGAGTAGCCTTTCTGTTGCACAGCGCAGAGAGATTGTGTCCTATATGTTGTATGGCGTGAGATACCTCAGCGACGGCAGTTTTACAAATTCCGGAGCAGCCACGATCTATTCTAAGAATCCAGTAGTTAACATGATTTATGCCCAACAGGTGTTGATCTGGTGTACAGTTAAGGGCGTTGATCCCTGGGAGGCAATCTATTACTGGGGCCAGAGCGTACCGCATTATGCGGAGAAAATCATGGATCTGGCATCTCGAAATCCTGAAAATTATGACTATGACCGGACCTTGATGATGGTAGGTGAGGGTGGAAGCAGACAGGATCTGGTCGTTGTGCTGAAGCCTGAGAAAAAGGAGCCTCCTAAGGGAGATATTTCCGTAGATAAGGCTGTCACCGGCTCTGATCTCAAGTCCGGATGGGTAATGGAGCTTTATAATTCCTATAGCAGCGCACAGTCTGCGTCTTATCCCATAGCTTCTGCTACCACTGACCGATATGGTCAGGCGAAGTTTACCGGTCTTACTCCCGGTCAGACCTATTATATCAGAGAGGCACCGGCCAGCAGGCAGACCAACAACACGGATTCCTGGACTCTCTCCACGCAGATCCTTTCTGCGACAGTTCGTGGTGGTGTAGTAACCAATGCGGGTACGATTCAGAACAGCTTCAGTCCCCAGTCTCCGTTCACGCTGCACAAGATTTCTAATTGCAGTGAAGCAGTAAAGCAGCAGCTGAATGGAAATAAGATGTATTCCCTGGCTGGAGCGAAATATAAGGTAAGTATCAATGGCAGACGGCAGGAAATTCTGACTACCGACAGCAACGGAAACGCCAGCAGCAGTAAAAAGTATCCGGTCGGAACTGTTCTGCAGATCCAGGAGATTGAAGCTCCTCCTGGCTACAAGCTCAATCCTGATATTGAGGTTCTGGTAATTACTGCTGGAAGCAACAAGATTGAGGTCGCAGATGTTCCTGTGTTTGATCCGCCCTTTGCGATGACTAAGGTGGATAAGACAACTACTGTTCCTCAGGGTGATGGCAGCTTCAGCGGGGCTGTTTTCAAGTGGGAGTATTTTGACAATACAAGTTGGAGCGGTACTCCTAAGAGAACCTGGTACTTTGCGACCGATGAAAATGGCATGAGTAAATTCCTCAGCTCCTACTTTGCACCAGGCTACAGGAGCGATCCTCTGTATGTAGATGATGGAGGTAACCCTGATATTCCTCTGGGTACTGTTACCATGACTGAGATTCAGAATTCCTTGGGCTATATTGTGCTTCCGCAGCCTATCCGCTGTTCTATTGTAGAAGATCCTTCTTCTCATATGGGTGCAAAGCATGTCTTTACTCCTGAGTCCCTGAAGTTTATCAAAGACATCAATTCAGGGAATGTAAGTATTTATGAGCCCATTGATGAAAACCTGTTCGGCACTATTACTCTGGATAAGCTGGATGCTCAGACCGGTTCTGTTCCTCAGGGTGACATGGATCTCAGTGCCAAGTTCCAGGTAGTAAATAGGTCCCGGAACTCCGTACAGATCGAAAGCTTTCCTGCTGCAGCACCTGGAGAGAAATGCTATGAATTTACAACCGATGCTGATGGACACTTTTCCAGCGGTAAGATCTTCCCTGTGGGTACTTACACCATTAAGGAAGTAACGCCCCCTGAAGGTTATCAGCTGAATGCAGATTGGAGTCAGACTTTTACAGTTACCGCAGATAATCAGCAGTTTGATTTTACAGTATCTTCTGAGAAGGCCTGTATGAATCAGCCCGATCTGATCGGCACTTTCGAGATGGACAAGCTGGATATTATCACCGGGAGCACGCCCCAGGGTGAAGGTACTCTTGAGGGTGCTGAATTTGAGCTAATTAATAACAGCAAGCATCCTGTCTATGTGCAGGAGTCCTGGAATATGCCTAATCCTGGAACGGTTGTAAATCCCGGTGAAGTATTACTGACCTTTAAAACGGATGCCACCGGACATTTTTATTTTGAAGGGCTACCTGTAGGTTCGTATTATCTTCAAGAAAAAAATCCTCCTGAGGGCTACGAATGGGATTCTATCTGGCAGTACGATTTCTCCATTACAAAGGATACCCCTAATATTAAGGTGGAATCCGAAAACACCTGTCAGAACTATGTAAAGAGGGGAGCGCTTGAGATCGTTAAGCAGGACTCTCTTACTGCGGGCAACACCTTACAGGATGCCCCTCTGGATGGTATTACCTTCAGTGTTACAAACGAAAGTAAGAATCCTGTTGTGGTTGACGATGTGACCTATAATCCAGGTGAAGTGGTATGTACTCTCTCTATTGCATGGGACGGTCAGAAATGGTCTGCTAAGACAGCAGACATTCTGCCCTATGGTACCTATGGAATTACAGAAAATGAAATGCATCCCGGCATGGCAAACGATTTCTATCTGATTAATCCGGAAAAGCATCTGGTGGAGATTCGTGAGTCTGCAAATACCGTTTCTATTATCCATGTAAATGAAATGGTTGAGGGTGAGATCATCATCCATAAGGTCGATCCCCTGGGAAAGCCTTTGGCTGGTGCCAAGATTACTCTGGAATGGAGTGAGGACAACGGTGCTACCTGGACCCCTGTGAGGAAAACCGATGTACTGACGAAGGGTGGTTGCACTGATCCTAATCTGGAGCAGGGCAGTCTGACTTCCGGGCCTGAAGGCCTGGTCACATTCAGCGGCCTTTATCCTACGCTGCTTTATCGGGTAACAGAGGTAGAGGCACCGGATGGGTATGTCCTGCTGAGAGACAGAGCCTTTGAAGGGAATCTGCCTAAGTATGAATATGTGTATGAGATGACTGTCCACAACTCACCGGGGTTCACATTTCCCACTACCGGCGGTCAGGGTATAGTGCAGTTGACCGTTTTTGGCGCAACGCTGATTTCTACATCTGTCCTTTTTCTTGCTTATATGGCATTCTACCTTCAGAAAAAGCGGGTAAAATGGGTAAAGGGTCATTAAGATCTGAATTATTTCTATAATTATAGCAAAGGAGATTATAGCATGAATATCAAGAAATTTAATTTTAAGCGCATGGCAACCGGAGCAATGGCTGCCCTGCTGACTATGAGTATGGGACTCGCTTCTGCAGCCCAGGTGTCTGCAGCGGAGGTAGCAGATGCTACGATCCATGCAGATCAGCCCTGCAGTCTGACGCTGTATAAATACGACTTCACGAATGCGAAGAAGGACGGAGTATGGGATTCCGGTTCCTACACCTCTACCGGCGTCTATGATGCCAATGTGAACAATATCCTTGGCAATGCCGTGCGGAAGGGCGCTGACGGCAGCTCTTCCACTCTGGGCAACGGTGACACTTCCAATGGTTACGCAATCAAAGGAGTGGAGTACAGCTATCTGAAGGTGGCACAGCCCTATCAGTTCAGTGAGGCTGAGGCCGATGGCAAGGATACTTCCCGTCTGGAAGTTCTCTATGCATTTGATAAGGAAAATGCCGCAGATCTGCTGACCGCAATCGGCCTGCCTGACGGTGCTCAGAGTGATGAAAAGGCAAATTCTTTGCCCGGCAATGAAGCATCCTGGTATTATCGAAGTGACGTGATCAACCAGGCTCTGAGTTCCGCACTGAATAGCAATGCTACCCGTGTGAAAAACGCTCTCGAGGCCTATATTTCCGGAAAGGGAACTCCCATGCCTCTGACCGACAGCAATGGCTATACCAAGGCTTCTGACCTAGAAGTGGGTCTCTACCTGCTGGTCGAAACCTCCGTTCCTGAGATGGTTACGAATACCACCAATCCGTTTTTTATCAGCCTCCCTATGACTTCTGTGAACGGCGGTGGTAATGGACAGGGTTCCAACACCACTGAGGTAGCTGACGGTGGCCATCGTTGGATCTATGACGTCACTGTTTACCCCAAAAATGAGACGGGTATCGTTTCTCTGGAGAAGACTGTTCGTGAGTCCAAGCAGTACGGCGGCAAGAACGGCGGTACGGATGTGATTACCGATGGTTTTGAGCACAGTGCAACTGCTTCCACTGGCGATATTCTGGAGTACCAGGTAATTTCTTCTCTCCCCACTATTACTTCCAAAGCTACTTCCATCTCCACCTATAATTTTTATGACACCATTTCCAAGGGCCTGACCTATAACAAGGAGGCACAGAACGTAAAGCTGGAGTGGTTCACCGATAAATTCTGTACCGATAAGGTAGCAACCTGGACCCAGACTGATGGTAAGTTTACCGTTGACTATACCGAAGATGGCCGGCACATGACCATCGATATTACTGAGGCAGGCCTCAACGAAATCAATGCAGTCACCGAAAATGTCAATGGCCACCTTTATGCGGGCTACTCCAACTACACTCTGCGTATTACCTATACCGCAATTCTCAATGAGGATGCAACTACTATTATTGGCGACAGCGGTAACAACAATCAGGTTGTTCTAACCTGGAAACGCAGCTCCACCGATTACTTTGACACTCTTATCGATGATTGCCATGTGTTTACTTATGGCATCAACCTGGCAAAGCAGTTTTCCGATACTGAGGGTGCCCAGGCCCAGGAGCAGGGTATGTTTGAACATGTTAAGTTTAAACTGCATAACGACATTGATAATACCTGGATCACTGCTTCTCTGAACAAGGAGGAAGGCATCTACTATGTCACCGGCTATGCCTCTGAGGAATCCCAGGCTACTGTTTTTGTCCCTGTAACCTATAAGGAAATGCCTGGCCAGATCGTCATTAAGGGTCTGGAGGATGACCAGTACACCCTGACTGAGATTGAGACTGCCAATCATTACACCCTTCTCAAGGACAATATCCGACTGACCATCACCGCTGAGGATGATCCTGCCCATTCCTGCCAGATCTACGCAGAGGATGTCCTGGGTGTCCTACAGAATGACCCCAGATACGCATTCTCCGGCGAGGAGGATCTGCACCTGGCCAATATCGCTCAGAAGCCTCTGGCTCACAATATGCTGACTGCCAAGGCTACTGTAGACGGCAATAAGACCACCATGGCAGAAGATAATTCCTCCGCAAATGCGCTGGCTACTCTGACTGTTATCAATACCAGAGGTTTTGACCTGCCTCAGACTGGTGATAATGGTGCCCGTCAGCTGCCCATCGCAGGCGCTGTTATTGCAGGTGCTGCAATGGTTCTGGGCGGATGCCTGACCGTGTTCTATTTCATCAAGAAGAAGGAACAGGAAGCCTGATCCCATAGTTAATGCTCTTTGAGAAAGGAACCCACCGGCTTCCCGGTGGGTTCCTGTTCTTCCAGAAACGAAATATAAGTACAGGAGAAATCTGATTTTTTAGGGAATGAAATAGATATGATTTTATATTTGTCAATTCTGAGTGCCGTAATCGACTTGCTTTTCATTGGGCTATACATACATCAGCATAAGCGTCAAATAGTCGTGTTTATAGGCTTATATATATGCTGGTTTTTTCTCCACTATTGGGAGGAAATGGATGAAATTATCAAGAAACCCCGGCTTTCTGAATGCCTTGGGTTAAAGTAAAGGATGGTTGAGAATGAATACAATGGTTTTAACTACAGAAAAACTTCCAAAGATGCAGATATGCTTACTGCAAATCGCAAAGGAAATCAAGCGGGTATGTGACGAAAACCATATCCGCTATTTTTTATACCGTGGATCACTGCTGGGAGCCGTTCGACACCAGGGCTTTATACCCTGGGATGACGATATGGATATTGCTATGCTGAGGGAGGACTATGAACAGTTCCGGCAGATCGCACCGAAGGCTCTGGGGAAAGATTACTGTTTTCAGGACTGGCATAATACTCCTGGCTACGCCCACCCGTTTGGTAAGGTGAGATTACGTGGCACCCGTTATGTAGAAGAAAAGTGCCGGCCTCTCGATGAAAATGGTATCTATGTAGATGTGTATCCGCTGGATTTTGTTCCCCGTGATAACAAAGTGCATGACCGGCTCATTCGCAAACAGTTGCATCTGTACAGGACCATGCTGATGAAGTGTCGGTGTACCCCATGGCGAGAGGAAAGTCAAATCATTTGGAAAAAGAGAGCTGCATACCTGATGTATCAGGCTGCGGCTCTTTTTTTTACCCAGAAAAAACTGGTATTCCTCTATGAAAATGCTTCTCTGCGTTATGGAAGAAATGATTGTGTTTATGAGCAAAGTGGTCTCCGGCAGCACTATGTCTTTTCCATGCATCATTTTGATAATTTTGCTGCCTACCTTTTTGAAGGTGAGTTGTTCAACGGGCCTGCTGATGCAGATTTCTTCCTTCGCTATCTCTATAACGATTATAGACAGTTACCTGATCCCAATCACCGTGAGAATCGACACCAGATTATCGATCTGGATTTCGGTATCTATGAAAAGTCTTAAGGAGTAAAACATTGAAAAAACAGTTATCAAGCAGACAGAAGATGATTCTGACCATAGGAGGAGTTGTCCTGATGCTGATTTTAGGAATCGGTATTATGGTCTATCCGATTATTTCCTCTGCCTATATGGCAAAAGTGCATTCTAGCATCCAGACTCAGTACCAGGAGCAGATGGCAGAGTCCAATCAACATCAACTGGATGAAGTCCGAAATGCGGCATTTCTATATAATAAGCAACTTGCATCCGGAGAACTGTCTGTATTGGAACCCGAAAAAAATGGATATTTCAAGCAGCTGTTGGTCTCTGGAATGACCGATGTTATGGCCTATATTCATATTCCAAGAATTCACATTGATCTGCCTGTCTATCATGGGGTAGGCAATGATGCTCTTTCCACTGGATGTGGTCACATGCCACAATCCAGCCTGCCAGTTGGTGGGGAAAGCACTCACGCAGTAATCTCTGCGCATACGGGACTGGCTAACTCTGCGATGTTCTCAGATCTCACACTTTTAAAGGAAGGGGATATTTTTCAGATTGATGTACTGGGAGAAACCCTGACCTATGAGATTCAAAGTCCAGATGATATCAGAACGGTGCTGCCTGTAGAGGTACAGGCAGTCCAGATCAAAAATGGGCAGGATCTCTGCACTCTGGTGACATGTACGCCTATTGGCATCAATACACACAGACTGCTCGTTACCGGGCATCGTATTCCAACGCCTTCGGAGGAAAGCAATGCCCGGTTACCTGAGGATGATCTGGGTGCAGACAACATGAAATCCCCCTGGAAGCAGGAATATCTGAATTCGGTAAAGATTGGCATTGCAATTATGACGGTCATTCCCATGACTGCTGTAGTGGCTGCTTTCTTTTATATGAGGAAAAAAGGTAAGTATGAGCGTAAACGGGGAGGTGATGATATGTAGCAGATTTTCTATGCGAGTATGATTACCATTACTCAAAGTGTACAGACAAACAAAATATTTCAATAACAATTAAAGGAGTTTACCATGATTAACAAGCACAAATTTATCGAGATCAATGTTTCTGATGAGGATTATGATAATCTCATTTATCTGGCCGCATCCCTTGACCTGACGCCTTCCAATATGCTTTCCCAGTTTGTTTCTGACCTGGTTACCGGGGAAGAAGCATCTGCTGATGGAAGTGATGTTGCGATGGACTGGTATTGTGTTCTGGATGAGAACTGCAGAACCGGCACCCCTTTTGTGACCTGGCTTGCTGGAAATGACAAGCTGGACGAAGCGATGCTGCATCTGGAATCTATCTACAAGACTATTCGGCGTGTAAGACACCCCGGCGTGATTACTGATGGAGCAGTATACCTTCTCCTGTCCACCTGCAACACCAAATTTCTTGTGAAATACTCCGATCTTTCCGTTTCTCCTGAGGCCGTGCGGCTGGAGCCTGAAGAATGGCTTGGTTATGCAAGAGAAACTCTGCGGAACCTGGAGTGTCACTATGCAAAGCTTCGTAAGCTGTATGACAGCTATGCAGATGAAACCGAGGAACCTGCACCCTTTGAGGAATCTATGAATATGTTTCAGTGCTGGTTTGAGCGTGTATACAAGGGCATTTGATCTGCCATGCCGCTCAGTAAAAATAATGTGCTCTATTACACAGAGGAACAAAAAGCTCTGGCAGACCAGAACTCCAATGCTCTGGAGTACGCACTGAAACATGGATATAACCTTGTAAAAGAGGGCTCGTATTATAAGATGCTTGAACACGATTCTATGGTGTTCAAGCCGGATGGCTACTGGTTCTGGAACAGTCGCAGAGTCTGTGGAAGGGCACCGGAATTTATCGTTCAATACGAAGGACTTACTTATGTAGAGGCAATTCTGAAGCTGGCTGGGGAGTCCGAGATTGCCCCTGTCAGGCAGAGTTCCAAAGATCAGCCTTCTATCATACCGGCAGAAAAGCCGGAGTTTAAGCTGCCCCCAAAAGCTGAAACTGAAAAACAGTTGTTCGCCTATCTTTGTAAAACGAGAAAACTGAGTGAAAATGTAGTCAAAGAAATGCTGGATCAGGGTATTCTCTATCAGTCTTCCCATGTGATGCCCTCCGGCAAGACCATTTATAATGCCTGTTTTGTGTCTCACAATGAAGATGGGAAACCTTGCAGTGCTTTTAACCGTGGCCTTGCTTCTGAGGGAAAACCATTTAAGGGGGAAATCCCCGGAGGAAACAAAAGTTATGGCTGGATACTTAGGGGGAAGAATCCTTCAAAGCTCTACGTCTTTGAGGCCTGCATCGATGCGGCTTCCTATGTTACCCTTGGAGAAAGAGTTCATGCTGATCCACTTAAATCTGCAGATTATATGGCACTGGGAGGACTTAGCTTTGAACCAATCATGACCTATCTGGATCATCACACTGATGTAAAAAGTGTACATTTGATGCTGGATAGCGATGAACCGGGCCAGGAGACAGCAAAGTCATTTCAGAAAAGATTAAATGAGATGGGATATGAGGTCCGAAATCATCTGCCGCCCAGAAAAAAAGACTGGAATGAGTATCTGCAAAGCATCACCATTCAGGAGAGGGAGCGATCACCCCCTGCAATGAGTATGGAGCAGCGAATGGCCGAGGCCATTGCCGCAGCTTCCTCCCAACAGAATAAGACTAATGGCCATTCTAAGGCCTTAGAACGATAACGAGGAGAGTTTTATAACCCTCCTCGTTTTTTTATTTCCAAAATCAAATTTAAGGAGTGTAAACCTATGAATCACTTATTCCACAGTTCCAAATTTAATAAGAACTGTGTTCGTGCCGTTGCACTTGTACTTTCGCTGTTTCTTGCTCTGGTGGCACCTGTTTCCGTATCTGCAGCTGAGTATGTGGATACTCCCGCAGCAGAGCCCATTACCTGCAGTGTGCCTGAGAATGTCTTCCTCGAACCCATGGTTCAATATACCGCTAATACGCTGGTGGACAACGATCATTTAACTGCGCATGACTATGCCGCCTATGGTGTGACAGCTGCAACTGTACTGAGTACCACTGTCAACGCCACAATCGATATGGATACGCTTTTTGGCGGCATCGTAGACATCATTATCAAGATGGCATCCTATATCGGTATGATCCTGGTCATTGGCGGTATTTTTCAGTTGATCCTTGCTTATAAGGATGACAACGCAGATGCCCAGAGTAAGGCCATTCGTTACATTGTCGTAGGTGCATCTTTGATGGGACTGCGGCTGTTCCTGACTATGTCTGGAATTATTAATTAATTCAACGCAAAAGTAGGGCAGCTACGGCTGCCCTATGGAGGTTCCAATATGTCAGATTTTTTAGAATTCTTCACCTTGGAAGGATTGCTGAAAATCATCTTCCAGGTTGATTTATTCAACGATATTACAGATACACTATCCATCAACCTGTTTTCAGCTGGTGGTAAATTTGGCCCTGTGTTTGCGCTAATTCAAACACTATATAACGTTATTTTTCCAATTGCAGTCATGCTTTTGTTTGTCTATTTTATCATCGCTTTAGTGGATAAATGCTCCAGTGAAACTTTTACGTGGGAACAGATGTGGCGCTTATTTGCAATGCTGCTCGCGACAAAATTCCTTATTGAGCATGGATTTGATCTGCTGGAAAAGCTGTTTTCTATTGGCCTATCCATTACAAACAGCTTCAGCCAAATCAGAGCGGGTTCTTCAGAATTTGCCCTTACTGAAGCAGAAATAGAGGAGATCCTTAACAATTTGAACGAGAGTATGGGCTGGACAATTAAAATCATTCGTAATGTTTTACTTTGGATTGTTCTTTTAATTCCTGCACTGATTTCCTGGATTATGAAAACAGCAGTGTCAATTATTTGCTATTCCCGCATCGTAGAAGTTTATACCAGAGCGGTTTTTATGCCTGTGGCTTTGAGTGATGTATTTCATGGAGGACTGCAAAGTGGAGGTTGGCGTTTCCTGAAAAGTTTTTTTGCAATCTGCCTGCAGGGAGCAACCATTGTTGTCATTTCGATTATTTATGGCCAGCTTATGGCTGCACTGTCCCAGACTTATGCAACTGACCGCGCATTCTGGTCGTTCTATTGTATATCTATTGCAATTCAGGCGTCTGTTATTATGTTGATGTTTAAGTCCCTGAATCTTACTAAGGAAGTCCTAGGAGTGGCTTGACAGGCTATGAAGCCTCAAAACTACAGTAAATTAAGACAGAGAGCCTTAATTCAGGGCTTTTCGCTGTGGGGAGTAGTAGTCCTTCTCTCTCTCATCTGGGGCCGATGTACAGAGCTGGCAGCTGACGGTCAGACCCCCGGCAACTCTTTCTTGACTGTAATCAATCAAATTTTAGATAACCCCCTCACACTTTTTACGATGTTCCCACGAACAGCAGCAGGCTGGACTTATGGTTTTTATGGTATCATGCTGGGTATTCTAGCACCCCTCAAAACTTATGATAACTACATTCATAAAAAGGATCTGAGACCTAGTAAGGAAAATGGTTCTGCCAAATGGAACGAAGATTTGAAGGGCTTTTCTGCTAAGTATACGGATACAACACTTCGTATAGGCACGGGCAGTAAAAACATGATTATGACGGAAGAAATCCAGCTTTCAATGGATACACGAAAGACCAGAAGAAATAACAATGTATTGGTCATCGGTGGCTCCGGTACCGGTAAGTCCAGGTTCCTGGTCATTCCCAATCTGATGCAGGCAAACTGCAGTTTTGTAGTTACCGACCCATCCGGTGAACTGCTTGAAGCAATGGGCAGTTTCCTTGAAGATCAGGGCTATGAGATTAAGGTTTTCAACCTGATCGATATGGAACGGTCTGATAACTATAATCCCTTCCGATACGTGAGAAATGAAGAAGGAATCCTGACGATGATTACTGCCCTCATAGCCAATACAAATCCAAAAGGATCGAAACCCAGTGATCCTTTCTGGGAAAAGGCAGAGACTGCACTTCTGGAAGCAATTTGCTTTTTGGTTTACCACTCTTTCCCTGAAGCAGATAAGAATTTTACAACTGTCATGAAGCTGCTAAGAATGGCTGAGGCAGAGGAAGGGCAGAAGTCAGGATTGGACAACTTTTTTGAAAAGGAAGATCCCAATAGTCTTGCTGCAAAATGCTACGCAGTCTACAAATCAGCAGGAGGAGGCAAAACAGCTCAATCCATTGTTATTTCAGCCCAAACCAGATTGCACACCTTTAATCTGCCGGGTATTGAGAAGCTGACCAGTACCGATACCGTGGATTTAGGCACCCTGGGTGATAAAAAGACGGCACTATTCTGCTTAACGCCTACTGCAGACACCACCTTTAACTATTTGGTTGGACTGATGTACACCCAGCTTTTTGAAACTCTGTACAACAAAGCAGAAACACAATGCGATGGGAAAAGGCTTAAATACCACGTTCGTTTTATTCTGGATGAATTTGCAAACATTGGTACGATACCGGATTTCTGTCAGAAGCTCGCTACTATGCGTAAATACGAGATTTCCTGTACAGTCATTCTCCAGGCATTATCCCAGTTAAAAGCCCTTTATAAGGACGACTGGGAGGTCATTGTAGCCAACTGTGACTCTCTCCTGTTTCTCGGTGCAACGGATAAGACCACCCTTGAATATATTTCAGCAATATTAGGCAAGGAAACAATACGGTCTTTGAATACCACACGAAGCTATGGAAAGCAGGGCAGCTTCACAACTAACTATAACAAGGTCGGCCGTGAGCTTATGACCCCGGACGAACTGAAAATCATGGATAACGATGCCTGCATCTATTTTTTGCGAGGCCTTGAACCTTTCTATGCAACCAAATTTGATGTGGAACATCATCCCAACTTCAAGAAAACCGGCGTGGGTGATCCGGACAAACGATACCCACTTGCCGACAAAAAATCTACCAAAGGAGTAACACAGTAATGGAAATCTATATCAATAAGGATATCGGTAGCTTCCATGCCCCGCTGATCGGTCCATTTACCTTTCGACAGACTGTGTGCATTTGTATTGCTGCACCAATCTGTTGGGGTATTTACCACTACTTATCTCCGTTTATTTCTCCTGATGCTGCTGGCAGTCTCGTAGCCATTCCTGCAGCGATGGCCTGGGCCTTTGGCTGGCTGAGGCCTTTTGGAATGACAACGGAAAAGTATCTGAAGTCAATCTATATTAGTACCATCCTGGCACCCAGTATCCGCAAATATAAAACTGAAAACCTGTATCAACAGGATTTTAAAAGTATTTCCCCGGCTGAAAGCAGCGGTAAAAAAGAAAAGCGGAAAAAGTATCGGGTATCCAAGGCAGCTGTAAGATAGGAGGGATTAAATGAGAAAAAGTAAAAAGTCTGCAGTGATTTCTGAAACAGAGCTCCTGTATGAAATCATTGATCAGTTGGCCGACCACAAGCAGGAAATCCGTGAGGAGGCTAAAAAAGAGCATCAGAGTAAGCCTAAAATTTCATGGAGGGAACAGAGGGCAAAAAAGAAAGCCATTAAGGCCCTGAAGAAAAAGGCAAAGAGGCTGATCATCCCTAAGACGGTACAGCAGACCATTCCTTATCGCCGTGTTTATCCTGACTCCGGAGTGATTGAAACGGACGATGGTATCTTTACCAAGTCCTATATTCTCCATGATATTAACTATTCTTCTGCTCCTCCTGAAGAAAAGCTGGATATGCTGCAGAAGTTTGGAAACCTGCTCAACAGTCTTTCTTCCAGCAATCTCATGGAGCTGACTGCTGTAAAGCAGATGCGAAATCTGGATGAGTTTAAGGCCATGGCTATGATCCCGGAAAGGGGTGATGCCCAGGACCCCATCCGCAAGGAACAGAATGAATATATCCTGAACCAGATGCGTCATGGTCAGAATGACCTGATCTGGAATCGTTATCTGACTGTTCAGACCAAGGCTGACAGCTATGACACTGTTCTGCCGGCACTTGCCCGTATGGATACGGAAATTATCAATAATGTCAAGCAGATTGGAGGCGCTATTGCAGAGCCTATGACCTCTGCCCAGCGGCTTGAGGTACTGCATGATATTTATAACCCGGATCAGGTAGGCCTCTTCGGAAACACCATGAGGACAGATCCGGCAACAGGAAAGATGGTGTTTTCCAAAGAAAAATTTTCTTTTAACATCATGCGGCTCATGGGTCTGACCTCTAAGGACATGATTGGACCGGAGTGCTTTGCCTTCCACAAGGACTTCGGAAAATGCGGAAATTCCTTTTTCCGTTCTCTTTATGTCCGAAATTTCCCCACCCAGAGCGATGATGAGTTCTTTAAGCAGCTGGCTGACATTCCGTGTAAGCTGGCTGTTTCTGTTATTTATGAGCCCATTGATATGGATACCTCTCTAAAGATGGTGAAAACAGCCCAGAGTAATGCCAATCGTAATATGATCGAAAAGCAAAAGACTGCTTCCCGTAACGGCTACAGTGTGGAGCTGATTACCCCTGAATCCAGGGATCAGGCTGCAGAACTGGAGGCCATCCGGGACGATCTGACCAACAAAAATCAGAAGCTGTTTTTTGTTACGGTAGTCATTACGCACTTCGCAGAAAGCCTGGACCAGCTGAACCTGGACACTAAGGCTATTCAGGGCCTGGGTAGAACCAGACTCATGGATATCAAAACGCTTACTTACCAGCAGTCCAATGGACTGGACAGCTGCCTTCCTCTGTGTAAGAACAAGCTTGAGATCAAGCGGACCATGCTTACCAGCTGTGCTTCCATGTTCATTCCATTCTGTAACCAGGAGCTTTTCGATGCAGAAGGTGGTCAGTATTACGGAATCAATGCCATTTCTCACAACCTGATCCTTATCAACCGAAGGAACAGTATCAATGGCAACGGCATGATCTTCGGTGCACCCGGCTCCGGTAAATCCGTCAGTGCAAAGCAGGAAATCATTCTGGTTTATATCAGCACAGATGACCAGATCATCGTCATCGATCCCGATGGTGAGTATACCAGACTGGCTGAGCTCCTTGGTGGCGAGGTGATTTATGTGGCTCCCGGCTCTTCTGCCCATATCAATCCCTTTGATATTGACATGAACAACCTGGAGGAAGATCCCATCGTGGAGAAATCCGGTTATATCTGTTCTCTTTGCGAAACCATCCTTTCTAACCAGTATGGGCTGACTGCAGGCCAGAAATCCATTATCGACAGATGCGTCAAGGCTGTATATGTGCCGTATCTGAACTCCAGAAACAGGGAAACCGGTCAGTATGATGATGCTATGCTGCCTACTCTGAAGACCTTCTATGAAGAACTTCGCAGACAGGATGGTTATGAAGCTATGCAGCTTGCAGACGCTCTGGAAATCTACGCAGTAGGTTCCCAGAATATGTTTGCTCATCACAGCAATGTTCAATATCACAAACGGTTTGTGGTTTATAACATCCAGAATATCGGCAACACCATGAAAACACTGGGAGAACTGGTGGTACTTTCCACTGTCTGGAATGAAATCACCAAGGGCCGTAAAGAAGGTAGAAATGTCTGGTTCTATATCGATGAGATCTATCTGCTCTTCAAGAATCAGCTTTCTACGGAATTTCTCCGTGATCTCTATAAGAGAGCCAGAAAGTACGGCGCTCTGGTGACTGGCATTACTCAGAATGTTTCAGATCTGCTGAACAATGATATTGCCAGCACCATGATTTTGAACAGTGAATTTGTTCTGATGCTTTCTCAGTCGGCTCAGGACCGTGAGGAGCTGGCCCAGCTTCTGAATATTCCTCATAACCTTCTGAGCAATATCACAAATTCGCCTCCCGGTCACGGGCTTATCTATAACGGCACCAGTGTGGTCCCGTTTATCAATGAAATTCCCAAGGACAGTATTCAGTACCATGCTATCACCACTAAGCTGTCTGAGGTCATTGAGATCGAAAAGAATGAAAGCAAGGAGTAACTCATGAAGAATATCAAGGATCAGGAACTGCTGAAGAAGCTGTTTGATCAGGCTGACCGAATTGAGCAGGATTTTAACCAACTGAAAAGCGCAATAAAAGAATCCGAAGAAGCCGATGAAACAATCATCTCTGGCTTTTCCGGATTCTTTGATTATCTGCAGAAAGAGTTTGATGTTTTCAGCGATATTGTGCGTGAAATCAGTGATACTTCTGTGGTAGAAGGACTAAAAGAGGTTAAGGATGAAATTTCTGCTTTATACAGCCGGTTTTATACTTTAAGAGCCCGCTGGCTGCAGGAGGCATCTATGGAGAAGGGAGAACGGGAACTTCTTCCTGAGGAAGACCAGGAGCCTGAGCCGGAAGAAGAGGGGGACTCCGAAGAAGATCCCCACTCTTTGGAGGAAATGGAAGCAGAGCCGGAAGCTGATGAAAAAAAGTCCAAAAAGAAAAAAAGGATTATAAGAGGTCCGGCTCGACCTTCACTAAAATCGGATGCGCCCAGACAGGTATCTCCTGAAGTTGAAAAAGCAGAATTCGAGAGACACAGGGATACTGAGCGGCAAGAAAAGGAAAAGCAAGCCCGTGAAGAGCGAAATGAAGCAGAGCAAAGATGGAGAGATGCCGAGGCGGCAGACTACAGAAGCCGTAATAACCCTCAGATCTGTCAGTCGATTTTCAGCAGCACGGTAAATTATACCTATTCTGAAAGAATGACAACCATATCCGGATATGCTGTTTCCCAGGGAGGCCAGCCGGTTAAATACCATGGGGCAGACCGGGGGATTTTAAACAGATACTATGAGTATCAGCAACTGAACCGTTACCACCAGCAGAATCCTGAAGTTCCTGCATCAAAGTCAGCACAGCCTCAAAAGCAACATTGTTATACACCCAAACCGGGATCACCGGTCTATTCTCAATCCTGGTGCCGTCCAGAACCAAGGGCATCTGGAAATCCCAATACCCGAAATTTTGGCCCCCAGCAGGAGAAATACAGCACAAATCAGGGGATATCGGAGCGGGGGAATACAACTGCCTCCAAGGATCAGTCCCAGGGCCATGGAAAGAGGTATACCCTCAGCAAAATTACAACTGGGCTGGGAAACGGTGTGGCAATGACGGTCCAGCAGAATGTGAACCGCATGGTAGGAAAAATCGACAACGACGACGTGCGTTTTGTCATGCAGGCAGAATACTATGTCTACACCGGAAAAGCTGCTATCGGAATGGTTCATCATGCCTTACAGCGCCCAACTGCAGGCCTTCAGGCTTCTGCAAAAATGGAATTGTCAAGCCGACAGATGGCAAAGTACAACTCACAGGCCATACGGAATCATAGAACCCTTCACCAGGAAATTACTCATAAGGAGCAGCAGAGAAGAATTGCTCTGAATGCAAGCAGAAATCATCATGAGGCTGAAAGACTGAACAGGGAAATAAAGGAACTGAGATCTCAAAGGCCCTCTGCAAAAAAAACGGCTGATATTAGTAGAAAAGTGCAGTCCTTCCAGCATCAGAGAAAGCTGGATCAGGAGATTATTGATGGGCTTTCGGAGCATGGAAAACTGTATCGCAGAGCAAAACCCTTGAGGGATGTCAGTACATCCTTTGTTCAAAAAAAGACTGCTTCCATTACTCAGGAATTTGGTGAACAGGCCCTGTTTCGATCTCCTAAGGCAATCCAGAAAGAGATCAATTTGACCATCCGAAAAAGTCAGGCTCTCAAATCTCAGATGAGATTGCTGGAACGACAGGGAGCTTCCTTATCGTCGGATAATCGCAGGCTTCTGGCAGAGCTTAAGCAGAAAAGGACTCTACTGGGAAAACAAATCGGCAAGTATGAGAAATTGAAGCGAGAGCTTGAAGATCTGGCCTATATCAATAAACGTATAGATGAGGTCTTGCATAGGGCAGGAAAGCTGCATCAGAATGCGATGGCTGTGGCCGGCTTCTTAAGGAGTACAGCTTTACGGCCTCTATATTCTCCAGAGAATAATACGGGAGCACTTGCTTACGGAATTAATTTTGCAGCAAATCCAACGGTACAAAGATTGGTTTCCGGTACTGTCAAAACAGTCGTAAAAGCTCCGGCTAAGGCTTTTTCAACGGTTGCTCCTGAAGTTTCCAACCGACTTCTTTATAAGAAAATGGAACAAAAGGAAAAAATCAGCAGAGTTATCAGAACTGAGAAGAAGCAACTGAAGAAAAAGGTAAAACAGGCTGGAAAGAATGTGCTGGAGGCCTCTCCTGAGCCTGTTAAACGGAAAGCTGTTTCTGCAGGAAAGCGCTACCGGAAGCTGAGAGAGTCTGCCAACCATGTTTCTACGGATGTGTATGAAAAAGTCCAGAAGATGAAGAAATGGATGGCCGAAACCCGGCTGGCGAAGATGCACAGTGCGGCAGCAGTAAAGATCAAGAGTATATCTGAATTTTTTGAAAAGGCAAAACTGCTGTTCACCGCTGCAATCAGAAAAGCACTTTTGATTCTGCTGCTTGCGATCCTCCTGCTGGGATGCATTCCTGGTGTGATTTCTGTAATCGCTACAGTCTGCAGCAGTGTTATCATGGCTCCGGATACCAATGCGGAAGGAAAAATAGATCTTTCCCTTTATTCAGCAGTTCTCTCAGAAGAATTCACCCGGTTTAATGCTGTTCGAAAGGATATCGAGGATCGGTTTGAAGAGGATGTCCAGAAGACGGTAGACGCCTTTAATCGCAAATATAATAATCCCCCTAAAAGCCGATTCGTGGAGATCGAGTCCTATGAGGATGAAGACAGTAAAATTCGGATCTCCTTTGATGGGCCTTCCAGCAATGATCGTGAATTGATTGCCATGATGGCTGTTCGATTTGAACAGGATTTAGAAAATCCAGAAGCCAAGGACTATTTACGTTATATGGCCAGAAAAGGCAGAACTCAATCAACTGTGATAGACCGTACTTACGAGCATTCTCCGGGCTGTGTGCTTGTGGAGCTTGAGGTTCCGCCTAAAAAGGAACCTGAAACCAAACCGCCGAAGCCGAATCCTGGAGGTGGGTCACATGTGGTTCCAGGACTTCGCAGTATTGTTAAGCCTTCTAAGCCCAATGATTCTGATCCGGAAGAACCAGATGAACCTACTTATGAAAGAAAATATATCTGTCCTACCCATAGAGAGCTGAGTATCAATGTTCATGTTCTTTCGCTTGAAGAGTTGTATGCGGCAGATGATTATGAAGGTGGCACGGACAACTGGGAAGGGTGGACGGAAGAAAATCAGGATTGGGTCGAAGCGTTGCTGGCAATGGACTGGGCTGAATTATATGTAGGATTCCGTCCCAATGGTGTTATTTCTGTAACCAGCCCAATTTCTTTCGAGGAAGAAAGCCATATCTGGGACAGCCTGAAAAGCATGACAGGAAACGATTTTGGAGCTGCTGGCCTTATGGGAAATCTCTTCTGCGAATCCAGATTGCGCTCTAACAATTTGGAGGATCAGTACGAGAGCATTCTCGGCTATACAAACGATAGCTACACAAGTGCGGTGGATAGCGGTACTTATCAGAATTTTATTGAGGATGCAGCGGGCTATGGATTAGCCCAGTGGACTTTCAATACAAGAAAAGCAGGACTGCTAAGAATGGCACAAAGTCAGGGCGTTTCTATCAGCGATGTGGATATGCAGCTTCAGTATCTGAAAAAAGAGCTCTTGGGAAGTAAATTGGATTTCCTTTCAAATTGCACATCTGTGCAGGAGGCTTCTGATTTTGTCCTATATAAATTTGAAAATCCTAGAAATCCTGACGCATTACGGGATACCAGAGCTGGGATTAGCTTCTATTTTTATAACAAATATGTTTTTGGTACCTCTGCAGAAGGTGATCTGACTCAGGCACAGATGGACGTTATTCGTATTGCAACAAACTCCGCAGCCTATGGTATTGCTGCCAATGCAGGATATTGCCAAGCCTGGGCAGCCAATGTCTATGGCAGGGCTGGATTCCCGATTGATAATTCAAGCTGCGCCCGTGTATCCGGCGAGCGATACGGCGTAAGTTCTGATTTTACAACTGTACCGCCAGGTGCGGCAGTATATGGGTATTCTTCCTCCAAATATGGCCATGTGGGAATCTATGTGGGCGGAGGACAGGTGTACCACAATATCGGTGGTGTAGCAGTGGACAGTCTGGCAGAATGGGTCAGAAAATATAATGGATTTGCATGGGGATGGCAGGCAGGTACTGACCTGACTGCATTGCCATAATGTAAGGAGTATAACATGAAAAAATATATGCAGGGGTTCCTGGCCATGGTCTTACTGGCAGGAACTCTTTTTTGTTTCCCCTTTAAGGTATGTGCTGCGGAAGATGTCTGCAGTCCTGATGATGAGCAGAAAATCTGGGATTACCTCCTGGAACTTACGGGGAATCCTATGGGAACTGCAGGAATCATGGGAAATCTCTATTTTGAATCCCACCTGAACCCGATTGCACTGGAAGTAAAAGGCAAGCAGGAGCTTACGGGAGAAGAGTATACCGATATGGTAGATGATCTGAGTTATGAGGACTTTACCACGGATGGCTACGGCTATGGCATTGCACAATGGACTTACAGCGGCAGAAAAATGCGGCTGCTGGAGTTGGCTGAGGTACAGGAATGTTCCGTAGGGAACCTGGATGTACAGCTTCAAATGCTTGGCGAAGAACTTGAAAAGTTCAATATGCTTCACCGGATTTCCAATACGGACAGTATTCAATTTGCCTCTGATTATTTCCTGATTAACTTTGAAAATCCCTCTATGCAGGATGATGCAGTAAAAAAGGAAAGAGCAGAAAAGGGGCAGTATTACTTCGATAAGTACACCAAACCGAAGACTGCCGAGATTGTAGATTCTGAGCTGACTCAGGCCCAGCGGGATATTGCCCAGATTGCTTCAAATTCTGAGGCTTACGGTATTACAGCCCAGGAAGGTCTGTGTCAGACCTGGGTAACGAATGTTTACCGGAAGGCAGGATTCAGAATTAACCCCTCCGGAAGTGCAAAAGCTGCAGCGGATCAGTATCTGGAGAGCACTGACCTTAAGGATATTCCGGTTGGTGCCGCAATTTACGGAAATGCCAATAAAACTTATGGGCATGTCGGAATCTACATTGGGAATAACCAGGTATGTCATAACATCGGTAGAGCAGTAACCGATTCTCTGGATGACTGGATCGATACCTATGGTGGTTATGGATGGGGTTGGCCCGGAGGGCTTAACCTCATCTATTTACCCTGAAATGGGGGCAGTAAATGAACAATACAACTAAAATCTATCGCATTGCGGCGCTTACATTAAGCCTGCTGGCGCTTTTGTTGTCCCTTTGCCTTTCTGTGTTTGCAGAAGAAGTGGAGATTATACCAGGTAATGAACATGAGGTCGATATTACCACTTCTGAAGAGAATTCCGGATATGTTTATCTGGGTGCAGAAGTTCCGGAGGGATGGGGTGGTGTTATCGATGTATCTTTCCACGATATTCAGACGGGGAGAGATCAGTCTATCACCTTGAGCTACCTGGAAAATGAATATCACAGTGGCATCTGGCTTCGCTTTGGAAGATATCGTGTTGCTGCGGAAATTCCGGACAGTGATGGAATGTGCCTGGTATCTCTCAAAGATCCGGAACAGAAGGTCATCGAAGTAAAAAAGGGAAGCAAAATCAGCCTTACGATTTCTGCGGAGGAGAATCCTGAATTTGATTTTGCTCCTTCTGAGCAGGGGGATGATTTCGTTCCTCCTTTTGAGAAGGACGAGGAATACCAGGATCTCCCTTCCGTTGCCGAAAAGCCTACAGAAGATGAAGAAGTTCTTCCTACTACTTCCGTCACAGAAGCTGAAGAGGGTGAGATCGTTATAGAGGAGGAAGGATCTTCCTGGATTGTGAGATTGGTTCTCATTGCAGTGCTTCTGATTATTGTGGTGGCTGTGATTATTTTCATATTCCTTGTCTTTAAGCAGAGTAACATGGACGATTAAAAGAGGAAAAGAATATGTCTATCAATGAACGCATCCATTTTTTCAGGCAGAACAGAAACCTGACTATGAAACAGCTGGGAAAAATGATCGGTTTCTCAGAGAAATACGCCAATGACAGAATTGGCCAATATGAGATCGGCTACCGTACTCCTAAGCCCCCTACGATAGAAAAGCTGTCCAATGCCCTCCTGGTTTCCCAGGAGGCACTTTCTGTAAGTCGCCTTGACACGGTTGACCAGGTAATGCAGGCTCTGTTTTTCCTGGAAGACAATTATGGGCTTACCTTTGTTCAGAAGGATAATGTACTGCTTCTCACCGTTGACCCCAAGCAGGGGGATCAGGCGGAGGCACTTACCAGGCAGATTAAACGCTGGGGCAGAAGGTTCTGGAAACTCAGCGATGGTAATCTCTCTAGGACGGAATATGACTTCTGGAGATACAACCTGAAGGAACAGAAGGAACCCTCTTAAAGATTCCAGAAGGGAACCTTTAACTCTCAGAAAAGGAGAAAAGAATGGCTTCTAAATTACAATATTACACCCAAATGGCAGATGATACTGCTGCAAGAGTTACCAGTACCATGCCAGAGTGGACTGGATTTCTGCAGACAATGGGCAGGGTATATAAATACCCCTACCATCAGCAGCTTATGATTTATGCCCAGCGACCGGATGCCACGGCCTGCGCCGAATATGATATCTGGATGAAGCAAATGGGCCGATATATCAAATGCGGTTCCAAGGGTATCGCTTTTATCGACAACTCCGGCGACTATTCTAAAATCAGGTACCTGTTCGATGTCTCGGATACAGGACTGACAGAGCGCTCCAGATCCCCTCAGATCTGGGCATATCGTGAGGAACATGAGGCAGTTGTAAAAGATGAACTTAACCAGTCTTTTGGCGTGGGTGGAATCACCTTAGCGGACCAGCTTGAGGAAACCGCGCGCTTTCTTGTCGATGATTACTGGTATGAGCATAGGGAGGATATTCTCGACAACATTGCAGATTCCATGCTTTCCGATTATGATGAAGACACCATCCGGCAGAACTTCTGCACTGCGGCTGCAGTCAGCATCGGCTATGTGCTTATGTCCCGGTGTGGCCTTGACTACGGTGAGCGGTATGAGCCTGTAGACTTCATGGAGGTATTTGATTATAATACCGTATCTGCAGTACAGGTCTTGGGGTGCGCCGTGAGCAATACCAGTGAGCAGATTCTGCGGCAGGTGGAGAGAACCATCAAAACCTACGAACACAACTTGGAAAATGAAAGGGGTCAAAATCATGAGCGAACTGAATTACATTCCCAGCGGGGATTATCTCATTCCGGATCTCAAACTGCAGGATCAGTGCCGGGAGCCTCTGGGCCGGTACGCCAGAATGCGGAAGACTTACCTACAGGAGCATCGGCCTATTCTGTGGAACAAGATGACTCTGAACGAAACCCTGTTCTCTCACCTGAGAGAGGTGGACAAAGCGGCCAAGGAGCGAATGGAGCTTCTGATGTCTCAGCTGACAAGGGAGAACGGAGTGACAGAGCAGCTGA
>RCNI01001044.1_pt1 | contig 30430 bp, 27 predicted proteins | sample 2041151 | NCBI WGS metagenome assembly RCNI01 (sample SAMN09708214, study PRJNA481090) | feces metagenome | isolation source: feces | place: Antarctica: Albino Rookery
CATTATCCTGAATATATTTACTTAGGTGATTTGGAAGCAGGTGAGCATACTATGGTTGTTAAGATTCCACAAGGACAGCCCGAAGGTGGAAGCAATAGTTACTGGTGTATATCAGGCACATTGCTTTATTAGTCGGAAGAAGAGCCGCTTGCTGAGGAAGAGCGATGCAACTTTCTTTGGAGTCATTTACCATAGGAAAGAAACAAATTCGAGAGATTCCGATGCATACTTAGTGGAACTCATTGTATATAAAAATAGAAAAATATCTGCCCTTCAAGAGTATTACGATTCAATACTTTTGAAGGGCAGATTTAGTTATATGTCCGTTTTACCGGAATCTTTGTTATTCACTTTTCAATGATTTCGAAGGATTCTCGATAGCGGTTTTATACGTACAGAGTGTAACTACTGCCATTGTAATAACCAGTACCAAAATGCCTCCACGAAAGGCCATATACTTATACAAACATGGTATGCATACGTACTGTAATAGTAGTCCATCACAAAATAGCAGATAGGAGCAGCGACGACAAAACCAACAGCCAAAAGACCGATAAACCGCCGGTTGAACATCAAAATAATTTCAGAGATTTCAGCTCCATGTACCCTGCGTACTCCAATCTCTTTCCTGCGGTAATTCGTTTCAAATAAAAGCAGACCGATGACTCCCATCAAAGAGATGACAATTGCCAAAACAGAAAACAATGTAGTCAATTGAATCAATTTGCGTTCCTTCTGATATTGTTTGCTAAGTTCCTGGTCGAAGAAATTAAGTTCTATCTTTTCCAAATTGCAATTTGGAGCTACGGCAGCCACTGTTTCTCTGAGTGCCTGTAATACTTCTTGATAAGTCGCTCCTTGATTACTACGAATATACAGATGATACGGAACCCTCAACGAATGTTTACCCCAGATAAAGAAAGCAAAAGGTGTAGTTCCATACTGCAAGGGACGGAAACTGAAATCTTCACAAAACCCTACAATCGGTGCAAATTCCTGATGACCATAAATCTTGTGTTCTAAAGTCAAAGCATCCTGCTTCTTGGCCTTTTGGTTAAGGATGAACACGCCATTCTCACTTTGCTCGTCAGAAGGCAAGAAATTACGTCCTTCCACTATCTCAATTCCTAATACGTCCAAAAAATTATACGAAACAGGATAGCATCTTAAAGTAAGATCTTGTGCTTTATCGGTTGAAGTTCCCCAGGTCATACCCCCAATGTCAACTAATGGTCCGTCTGCCCAAGCTACCGATTTGACTGCCGACTTATTCTCTAACTCTGCCGTCAAGGCCTGTTGGCTATTCTTATTAACAGAAATTGATGCAGTAAATAGATTCTCTTTATTGAATCCCATATCATAATTCATCATGAAATCATATTGACTCTTCAGCAATAAGGTGCAGGTTACAAAAGCCAGTGTGATGATGAACTGGAATCCGACTAAAGAATTTCGAAAGGCCTGATTGCTCTTGGCTTGTCCCATACTTCCTTTCAAAGCCAAGGCCGGTGAAAATGAGGTTACGTAAAGAGCAGGATAAATACTGGAAATCAATGTCATAAGAAGCCCCGCAACCATAGTAACCATTAATACCATTGAATTCTCCTTAAATTCCAATGACGAACTTATCAAGCCTATAAATGACGATTGTTTGAACAGCATCACCCACACCAATGCCAAACAGATGGAAATGCCGACAAGCATCCCTGATTCAAGCATGAACTGCATGACCAACTCCCGTCTGGTGCTCCCTAAAATTTTCCGGGTATTGACTATCTTCAATTTCGTTGGGACTTGTGCCATAAAGAAGTTCACATAATTAATCAATGTAATCAACAGGATCAATATGGCTATTAGCAAGAAGACATAAGTGGTAGTTTGATTTCCAATTTCAATGCCTATATTCTGTTTGAAGAAATAAAGCTCCTTTAACGGTAACAATGTGATTCTAGCGGATTCAATAATATCATTCACTTCTGCTTCAGAAGGTTTCTCTTCCGTGTCTTCATCCTGTTGTTCGGCTATCAATTCTTTGACTACTTCTATTGAGTTATTCTCAAGAATCTCCTTTTCCGTATTGGAGTGCAGTTTCACAATGTGCATGAAAGACCATTCATTAAAATCGTTGATACACTTCCTTTCGATTCCATTGGAATAGACCATTTCTACCCTGCCCACGATGCAGTTGAGAGGCATATTCTTATAAATGGCACAGATGGCTCGTCTTTTACCATCGTTACAATGCAATACATCGCCTAGAGACACTTGCATCCGACTGGCCGCATTTTCACTCAATGCAACTTTCTCTTCAGTTCCCATTCCTTCAAAACTTCCCACCAGAGGTGTAAAATTCAGCACATCGAGTGCATCACGGGTGTATTCAGCACAAATCAATTCATATTCCTTTTCATCGGCTTCATCACCTACGCAAACGGTTGTCTGGCTTCCATTTCCACCAAAAGCTGTTGTCACTCCATATTTCTCCACACAGGGTGACTTGTCTATAATTCGTTGGGCAAAAGGTCGGCTTAAGGATGTTTTGTTATCTTTACAATACATCACATAAATACGGTCTACGTCCTTTATTTGTTTGTTATAGCCCAAGTCATAACTCACTTGAACCCCAATAATATAGATAGCAGCAAAGGCTGCTGACATGCCCAGGATGTTTAACCATCCTGCCCCTTTTATTAATTTTATCAGACTTTTCATACGTATTATTTCCATTTATACTATCAAGTTATCTTTAGGATTTTCTTTCGCGATGGTATGGTATTGCCATAATACCAGCATTGCAGTGATTACTTCCAAGACGATTAAGACAACCAAGAACTCCCACACAGAAATGGCTACGTGCTGTGTAAAGCTTTCCAAATATTCTGTTACTATAAACCACGCAACCGGAACAGCAATCAAGAAGCCGGTCAATACAATTTTGAAATAAGGTTTATTCCCCAACCAAATAACTTCGTTGTAATCGGCTCCAAAAACTTTTCTTAAAGCTATTTCTTTTCTTCTGTGCTGCACGTCGAAAATTACCATAGAAAAAACGCCTATGAGAGACAATACGATGGCAAGAATTGAGAAATATACTAGAATTCGCGAGAAACGGGTTTCCCTTTTATATTGCTTATCGAGAATGTCATCGTAGAACTTCACTTCAGTGGGATAAGACGAATCTATTTTTGCAATGGTTTCTTTAATGAAGGATGTAGCGGCCAAAGCATCGAAACCGGTATGCAGACGAACGTAAACGATAGGAGTATAACCATAGTCGACTGGAAGATAGCGGAATGCCATCGGACTCTGCTCGTTACGGAAGGAGGTAAACTTTACATTTTCGCAAAATCCCACTATATCGACCTGTTTATCAGGCAAGAAACCAAGTTGCAAGTCATAAAGTTGCTGTGCTTTATGATTAAAAATAACCTCATTCTTACTTTGGTGAGAGAAATCTTGTCCCTCCAATAGGCTGATACCCATAGTCCTTAAAAATTCAGGAGACGTATAGATAAGGAAAGACGCAAACTGTCGCCCCTGATAATGAAAGCCTTCTGTACAATAAGTATCTTGCGAACCAACAATCTCTGAAGCAAAAGCAACTTCTTCTACCATTGGATTTTGTTTTAACTCTTCTTGTAACCAGATTCCTTTCTGTTTCGTCATTTTTTGAGTTAATTCTATAACTGCTACCTGTTCTTTATCAAACTTTAAATCAGAATGTGACATCATCCGATTCTGTAGGAGAACATATAGTACAAACACCATCAGTACACATGAAATCACATACTGAATAACCACTAAAACCGTTTTAATTTTCACTCCTGCAAGAGTCTGAGTAAAATCTCCCTTTAACGCTTTCATTAACGGAAATGAAGCAGCAGAGATTGCGGGATAAATGCCACAGAGCAGTCCATCGAAAGCAGCAATCAAGAGGATAAATATGGTAGTCGATTTATACGTACACAAATGAAAAGGTTCTTGGATGACATCATGTAAGTATAAATACTCGGAAACGGGAATAGCCATTAGAATAGCTATCACAGCAGCGGATGTAAGTAAAATTGCCGTTTCTCCCATTATTTCAAGTTCGAGAATCAGTTCACTTTCACCCAATACTTTCCTCGTTTTGATAGTGTGTAGTCGTGATGGGATAAGAGAGGTATAGAAATTTGTAAAGTTCAGAAAACCTATCAAAAGAATCATGAAAGAAATGACTGTCATACTATATACCTGAAGCCGACTACCACTGCGGAAAATTCTAGTATCGGCTACTTCTTCTTGAAAATAGACATCAGCCAAAGGAAGCAATTCAATTGGATGTAAATAAGTATGTTTCGAAAAATCAAAATGCTTATTAAATTCGTTGACTACCAGTGACTGATTCTCAACGTCATCTATCCGTACATAACAAAGAAAGTTGCTCGAATTAAAATCTTGAATCAAATCCGCAGGAAGTGGAAATAAAAGTTGATTCCGGATTTGGGAATTATTTGGAAGATCTTGATAAACGGCACCGATTGTCCACATTGGCGACTGAATAAAATAATCATCGTTGACCTTTATTCCTTTTCCTATAGGCGATTCATTACCAAACCATTTGTGTGCTACACTTTTTGGAATGGCTACTTTCCCTTCTTCTATACAACTTTCATTTCCTTCTAAAATCTGAATACCAAAAACTCGGAAAAAGTCTTTACTCACTATATTAGCTTCTATTTTAAAACATTGAACAGATTTCTCATCGGACAAAATGGTAACAAACTTTTCTTCAACAAATGGACATAAAACGGTTCCCGCTTCAATGTGTTTGGAAGAATGAATGACCGCTTCCGCAAAGCCAAGAGGAAAAATGGAACGAAAACCTGTTTCGTTTGTTTGGTCGACCCGATAAATACACTCTGAATGAGGATGAAACCGATCAAACCCTTTCTCAAATTGAACCTGAGTAGATATGATAATGAAAGCACAAAAAGCCATCATAACACCTACCATACTCAATGTCAATGGTACGAAATTTTTCCTAATAGTAAAGAATAAATTTTTTAGTATACTCATGATACAATCATTTTAAATACAATAAAGCATTGGTTCATCACTTCAAGAGCAAACTATATGCCACAGGAAATAAAGTGCTGAATATTAGACCTTAACTACTACAAAGGCAACTATAGGCGTTAAATATCTTTACACTACCTGTAAAATGACTTTACAAACACTATTTCCTTACTAAGCCGACTATCGAGAAAAGAACAGTTTATAAAGCCAAATGACTATTTCATCTACCGATTGTAAATCCTTTTAACAGCAGTTGTAAAGTAATTTAACAAGTGCCTCATGCCTAAATATGCTATTATATTAGTATTCAACGATTTACAAATCTGGCATAAGAATTGTTTCAAATATAGCATAAAACGGAATTAGTTATGAAAAGAATGTATCAAATAATAATGATAAGTGGATGGATACTAATGGGCAGCCACCTGAATTTTATGGCTGCTCCCCCACTTACTTTAAGGCAGTGTATGGAATATGCAGTGAAAAAATCAAGTAAGATTCAAATTCAACAGACACATAATGCAGATGCACAAATGCAGCGCCGTGAAGCGATTTTAAAAGCATTCACGCCCAGCGTTACAGCCAGGACTTCAGTCTACAGCAATTTTGGTCGTACTGTTGACCCAGAATCAAATACCTATATTAATATGACTTCGTTCAACAACAATTATGCCGTAAATGCGAGCTTGACATTATTCAATGGGTTTGCTGCTATTAACAACCTGAAGATTGCAAAGATGTCGATAAAAATGGGAGTCAATGAAGAAAAGAAATTGCGCGATGATATCTGTTTAGCGGTCATGGAAGCTTACTTCAATGTACTATTCCAATCACAAATGGTTTCCGTACTTGAAGCCCAAGTGAAAGCCATGGAAGAACACTTGCACTTAGCATGCCGACAATATGAACTGGGACAGAAAGGATATGCTGACAAAGTACAGATGGAAGCAGACTTAGCAGACAAGGAATTACAGTTAGTAGAAACAGAGAACAGAAAAAACGATGCGATGCTGACATTAAAGGATATGATGCTGTGGCCCATAGAAGAAGAACTTCCACTGGTGGCTCTACAAGAGGATGAAAAAGGGAAAGAGACTTTCCTTGAACTTACAGTTAGCGAAGCCTCGTTCTTGGACTCCGAAAAAGAAGTGAGTGCACAAGCCAAGTTATACCATCCAGCGGTGCTGCTCGCACAACAAGAGAAGGAAAAGGCTCATTTGGATTTGAAGACGGCAAGAGGAAAGTTCTTTCCTACCCTTTCCTTGAGCGGAGGCTGGTCGACCAATTATTATACCTATCCAGGCAAAGCCGACTACAAAGCTCCTTCGTTCGGAAGCCAATTCAAGAACAACCGAGGTGCGTATGTGCAGCTCACACTTTCCATTCCGCTATATGACCGCCTTTCCCGTCATGCAAACCTGTCTCGAAAGAAAAATGCATTCCGAAGAGCGAGCGTAGCATACGACCAAACCCTTCGTGTTATCGAAGCGGAAGTGATACGAGCCATTCAGGATTCCCGAGGCGCATACCGTGCCAGTCTCCATGCTCAGAAGCGATTTCAAGTACAGCAAGAAGCCTATCGGTTAGGGCAGAGAAAACTTGTTCAAGGACTGATGTCTCCTGTGGAATTCCAGACTGTATCCAACTCGTTTTTAGAAGCAAAAGCCCAACAGCTGAACAGCAGATTCACCTCATTTCTGAAGCAATGCGTAGTGAATTACTATAAGGGAATAAGTTACATTGACCAATTAAACTAATTACGGCATGCTTTTAACGGCATCACTCCAATATCAACTCATAAAACAATCACAATCATGGATAGAATCATCGAACCTAAAAAAGGGATGGCCCGAATATTCAACAAAAAATCATTGCCTTATGCACTGGCTGGCTGCTTACTCATTTTCATCGGTTATTTACTCTTACGCGAAGATGTAAGTACCCTACGCGTTCATTCAGACACACTTTCCATTCATACAGTTCAAGCGGGAGAATTCAATGATTATATTCGAGTGAGCGGACAAGCTCAACCGATGACAACCATTCAACTCAGCCCGATGGAAACAGGCATTGTAGAAAAAATCTTTATAGAAGAAGGCACACAAGTTCAAGCAGGTGATGCAATCGTTCAGCTCAAGAATGAAAGTCTGGACATGCAGATTTTGAATGCAGAAGCCGATTTGGCAGAAAAGGAAAACTTGCTCCGAAATACAATGATCTCAATGGAACAGCAACGACTGAACGTCAACCAAGAACTCCTTCAACTACAAGTAGAAGTGAAGCGATATTACCGTGCGTATGAATCCCAGAAATCACTGTATGAAGAAAAGCTCATTGCAAAAGAAGATTTTCTTCGGGCAAAAGAAGATTACAAGTTGGCAGATGGAAAATTAGAATTGGTAAAGGAACGTGCTGTACAAGATAGTCTGTATCGCAGTGTACAAATCAACCAAATGCAAGAAAGCCTCAACAACATGCAGATGAATATGCAGATGATACGAAAGCGGAAAGACAACTTGATCATCACGGCTCCCATCCACGGAGAATTAGGATTGCTCGATGTGACATTGGGGCAATCGGTTGCATCCGGCAATAAAATCGGGCAAATAAATGACCTCAGCAGCTATAAGATTGAAGCCTTGATTGATGAACATTACATCGACAGAATATCTGCAGGATTAGAGGCACAATTTGAGCGACAGGACGAAGCATATACTGTACAGATCCGGAAGATTTATCCCGAAGTCAGAGATGGAAAGTTCAAGGCAGATTTCAAGTTCAAAGGAGAGCATCCTGACAAAATCCGTACAGGACAGACATATTACCTAAACCTGCAATTAGGTCAGCCAGAAGAGGGAATTCTTATACCTCGCGGTTCTTTCTACCAAGTAACAGGTGGACAATGGATATACGTATTGAATCCAGACGGAAAGCAAGCAATGAAACGTAAAATCCGTATTGGACGCCAGAATCCTACTTATTACGAAATTCTGGAAGGATTAGAACCCGGTGAAAAAGTCATTACCTCTGGGTATGAAAATTTCGGAGACAACGAACGGCTGATTCTGAAGTAAGTATGATGTTGGATGGAGCCCGCTATTTTTACGACTAAGACTTCGTAAAGAAATACATCGACAGGATGGCTATGTACAAGTTGAACAAGCTACAATTCCATTTTATCGACGATTCAGGATGGCGATTGGAAATAAAGAAATATCCATGTCTGACGGAAGTTGGTGCCTGGGCAGGAACAGACACACATCGTCTGGGAGGATATTATACCCAAGAAGACATAAAAGAAAACTTTCGGCTAATCAGACAGCGACCTATCGCTTTAAAGTAGAGGATTTTGAGGCAGGAATCCCTTTCTTCATTGAAGTTACAGCAAACGGAGAAAGTGGCAACGACCCCAACGGATTGGTATTCATTCTGAAGAAATAAGATCTACAATACACAATGAAAGCCGTTTAGGAACAATCAATTCTAAATGGCTTTTTTAAAATCTCACCTTTCTCCCCGAAAGTTGTAAAGTGACTTTACAGCAAGTGTAAAGAAACTTAACACTTATACTACCTTTTATTTTTCTAACTAACTGGTATTCAAAGGCACGCTCGTTATGGCATTACTTTTGATACCTTCATATTAGGATTATCACCTTGCAGCCATTTATCAAAGAATGGATGCAAGCCATGAAGAATAAATAACAAAACAGAATATCCATACAGATTGAAATGTTTAAATTTTAATAATATATTTGTTTAACCATCAAAAAAAGAAGAAGTATGATTACCGTAAACAACCTCAGTAAAATATTCCGTACAGAAGAAATTGAAACTACTGCATTGAATGAAGTGTCTTTTGAAGTAAAGAAAGGTGAATTTGTAGCAATTATGGGACCATCGGGTTGTGGCAAGTCTACTTTGCTGAACATTCTTGGACTCTTGGACAATCCGACCAGTGGAAGTTATAAATTATTGGATCAGGAAATGAGTGGTCTGAAAGAACGTGAACGCACAAAATTTCGAAAAGGAAACATTGGTTTCGTATTCCAAAGTTTCAATCTGATAGACGAACTCAATGTGTTTGAGAACGTTGAACTTCCGCTGAAATACTTGAAGATTAGCTCTTCAGAACGGAAACAGCGCGTGACAGAATTGTTGAAGCGCATGAATATCAGTCATCGTGCACAGCACTATCCGCAGCAGTTGTCGGGTGGACAGCAGCAGCGTGTAGCCATTGCCCGTGCTGTGGTAGCCAATCCGAGCCTGGTGCTTGCCGATGAGCCGACTGGTAACTTGGACTCCAAGAATGGTAAAGAAGTTATGGACTTGCTGAACGAGCTGAACCAGGAAGGTACTACCATTGTTATGGTAACTCACTCTCAGAAAGATGCTTCCATGGCACAGCGTACCATCAACTTGTTTGATGGACATATTGTAAGTGATGTGCGTAATGAGTTGTAATCTATCAGAGAAAGTACAGATTTTAAAATTTCCTGAGTCAATGCAATCCAATTGTAAGAATATTGAAGTGTGTTACTGGGTTAAAACTACTTATTCTTATGAATGAATCAATGAGGAACTTCATAAAATTATTCAAAGGTTCCGGTTGGCTGAATATTTTGGGCATGACAGTTGCACTGGCAGCCATCTATATCATTATGGTGCAGGTAAACTACGACCTTGGGTATAACAAGCAGATTAAGGATGTAGACCGCATATATATAATGACTATGCCCAGCAGATATGTAGAAGGAAAATATTCAACATGGCTGAACCGTCCCCTACCACGGAAAACATTGGATCAATCATCATACGTAGACTGTTATGGTCTCACCTTGAGTAATAGTGGCAGCAATCTCGAGGTTAAAACAAGTAAAGCCAATATCCAACGAGAATATAAATTGAAAACATTAGCAATGACTTATTCTCTATTGGATATTATGGATATCCGGCCTATCATCGGCTCCCTTGAAGGCATGTCTACAAATAAATATGTAGCAATAAGTGAGTCGGCAGCTTCGAGAATGGATGTAGGTCTGGGGGATGTGATTCAGTATACACCTGAAAATTCTCCTACTGTTTGTGCCATCTATAAAGATATTCCACTGAATAGAACAAATGGTGGCGTGGAAGCTATTACCTGTTACGATATAGAGAACGGTTTTTTTGACGATTGGAGCGAATGGAGCTTTATTCATTACATAAAGCTTCACTCCCCTAATGATAAAGAAACTTTTGAGGCTCAAGCCTTAGAAACCGTAAAAGACTTTATGATGGCTCAGACTGCCAATGTAAAAGGGATTACACAGGAGCAAATTGATGAACGAATTAAAGCCCTAAAGGTGACTCTTGTCCCTTTGAAGGATGTCTATTTCAATCACGAGATAGATGCTCCATTAGAAGCAGGCAATAAAACGACTACCATAACGTTGTTGGTGATTTCGCTATTGATAATGATAGTTACACTCATCAATTACATCAACTTCTTCCTGTCGCAAATTCCTTCAAAACTGAAGTCGGTCAATACCCGCAAGATATTAGGCAGTTCGCGTACTTCACTGGTCTTGGGCTTTATGGCTGAATCAGGCATTCTGGTGGTACTGTCAATGATTCTGGCTTGTGCGGTAATCTTGATTTTTAAAGGAAGTACATACGCCAATCTGGTAACAAGCAGTCTGGACTTCAGTCAGAACCTATTCGTAATAGCTCTGATTATTGTCGTAGCCTTAATAATGACATTAGCTTCCAGTATCTGTCCTGCACTTTATATCACTTCTTTCCCTATGGCGTTGGCATTGAAAGGAACAATGGGACAAACGTTGAAAGGCCGTTCATTCCGTTACTTGCTGGTTGGATTCCAATTTGTGGTCTCGCTCATCTTCTTGATTTGTACTTGCTGCATCAAGTATCAGTATGACTACATGATGAATTATGATATGGGATTTGATAAAGAGAATCTGTTCAATGCTTTCATTCCTGTAAACGGCTCGAACAAAGATGCCTTCACCAATGAGTTATTGAAGCAATCTGCCATTAAAGACATAGCATGGGCCGACGGTCCTATCGTGAATCCTTCACGTATGGGCTGGGGACGAGGATTTAAGGGTGAAAACATCAATTTCCAATGTTACCCTGTATCTTACAATTTCCTGAAATTTATGGGAATTCAAGTGGTGGGAGGTAGAGATTTTACAGCTTCTGATGAAAAGAATCCAAATGGAATATTCATCTTCAATCAAAAGGCAAAGAATGAATTCAATATGACGTTGAATGATCAATTGAAGGGACATAGAGGAATGACATCAATTGCAGGATTCTGTGAGGACTTTCAATTCAAGCCCTTGCAGTATCAGACTTCTCCTTTTGCCTTTTATATTATGGGAACTGAGCCTTGGAGAGATCAGAATTATCTGTATATCCGCAGTAATTCCGGCATTACATTTAAAGAAATGAAAAAGGCTGTAAAGGATGTTGTAGCCCATATCATGCCGGAATACAATCAGGAAAAGGTAAGGGTGCGTTTCTTTGATGAGGAACTGGGCAGACAATATACACAGGAGAAACAGTTGATTCAGTTGGTTACGCTGTTCGCTGTCATCAGCATCGTGATTTCTCTGATGGGAATTATCGGTCTGTTGATGTTTGAGACTGCTTTCCGCAGAAAAGAAATTGGTATTCGTAGAGTTCATGGAGCGGAGATTGCTGAAATCTTATTGATGTTCAATAGAAAGTTTGTTTACATCCTGATGGTCAGCCTTGCTGTGGCTGCACCTGTCAGTTATTGTATGATGGACTATTACTACAGTAATTTTGCTTATCGTGCTCCGATGCAAGTTTGGATCTTTGTTCTTGCTTTCTTGGTAGTGCTGGTCGTTACGGTACTGGTGATTACTTTATGCACGTATAAGTCAGCCAATGAAAATCCATCCGAAAGTCTGACGAATGAATAATTAGGAAGAAAAACTGCTTACTCAAACTTATCAACTTAAAAAACAAGCAAAATGAAAATACTCAAAACTTTATTGTTGTCTTTTATGGTGCTGACCACTATAATTACTACTTCATGTGCAGCATCAATTAATTTAGATAATCATTCGGTGACCAAGGACTTAAGCGGCATCGCATTCCAAGAATTGGATATCTCTTCGTTCTTTGTAGTTAGGTTCACTCAAGATAACCGATATAAGGTGAAGGTGACCGTATCAGAACGTTTTGAACCTTACTTGATTTCAAAAATCGTAAACGGGAAACTGACCATTTCTTTTGATACGCATGGAAGAGGATTCAAGCATACGGATAAAGATAAGGATAAGGATACGGCTCTGGTTGAAATTTCGGCTCCTTCTTTCAAAAAAATGGACTTGTCTGGTGCGGTTACAATGACGTTAGCAGGTAATTGGAAACTGGATACTGCTTCGCTTGACTTAAGCGGTGCTTCCCATTTGACCGGGAAAGATTTAAAGGTAAATAAATTGATGATAGAACAGTCGGGAGCATCTCACATTGAAGCAGCTCTTTCGGTCGAGAAGTTGGTGGTCGACAATTCTGGAGCCAGTCATTTAACATTGAAAAGACTGAATCAAAAAGAGGGAAAGATTGGCTTCATTGATGTATCTGGTGCGTCAAAGGTTGATTTATCTGAGTTTCCTTTTGAGAAGATGGTTATAGATGCTTCTGGTGCATCTCATGTAAAGGCTTTTCCTCTGAAAAAATTGGATGCTGAGGCCTCTGGCGTTGCTTCTATCCGTTATGTGGATTCTTCAAAAGGAATTTCAAAGAGATTAGAAACATCAGGCTGTGCTTCAATTTCGGAAAAGTGATGTTCAACGTAAATCATTTGAGGTATATGCGAAATTGAATTCGTATTGAGAAATTAATTACATCAAAGAATTTATTCCTATCTAATTATGAAATACAGAATTTTTTTTTGAAGGTTTTCTCTCTTGGAGTCGGCATTGCCATCAGTTTTGTACTGATAGCAAAGGTTTGTTTTGAATCTTCGTATGACGATTTCTATAAAGATGTAGACCGGATTTATACCATTATAACCGACTACACCCAGCATGGTAACTCCAGTAGCAGTGCTAGGATTAGCGGTGGAGTAGCTTTGGGATTCATGCAATATGTTCCAGGAGTGGAATGTGCCACTCGTACCACTGGTTACTTTTCTACTAATAATTTTAAAAAGGACGACAAATCAATCATTACAGGAAACTTTTCATTTGCCGATACTTGTTTTTTCGATGTCTTTCATCGGCCCATACTAATAGGCAATCCTAAAAAGATACTGAATGAAAAATATCATGTGATGGTAAGCCGCAGATTTGCTGAAAAAATAGCTCCTTTGGATGAGGTTGTAGGCAAGCAGATTTCACATGAAGATCAGCCGGGTTTAGTCATGACGATTGCCGGCGTTTTTGAAGATTTTCCAGACAATGGGAGCATGCATTATGATGTCCTGATGGCGATGAACACTTATCCCGATTGGAGTACACACAATTGGCTGGGGAATGACCGGTATAGTGGTTATGTCAAATTGCAAGAAGGAACAAATCCTGCCTTGTTGAGAAGTGCCATTCGACTTATGCAGGAGAAGAACCAACCTTTGACGGAAATGGAAAAGGAAGGCCGTTCCATACGCTACTATCTGAGTCCATTTAATAAGTTCCACACTTCCGATCCTTTCGTTCGGACGCTTATCATTATACTTTCTGTCGTTTCTGTTGTTTTGCTGGGGGTATCTTTGATGAATTATGGTCTGATAGCCATATCTGAGATGGTGGAACGTTCCAAGCAAATCGGGGTACTGAAGTGTTATGGTGCGCAAAGTGCCGACCTTTACCGCATGCTGATTACGAAAACACTGGCGACTGTCGGATTGTCTCTGCTCTTGTCGGTAGTGCTCATTTGGGCCTTCCAACCTTTGATAGAAGAACTGATGGGTGTGAAGCTGCTTTCTATGCTCATTCCGGAGACCTTGATTATGCTGGCTGGCATATTGCTGCTGCTTATTGTACTCTCCGTGGTGATACCTGGTTATCTTTATTCTCGGGTTCCTGTCGGTGTCGTGTTTCGCAGATACAAGGCAAACAAGCGTACCTGGAAGTTATCTCTCTTGTTGTTCCAGTTTGTCATCAACATCTTTCTGTTATGTTTTCTGCTGGTGGTTTCCGCCCAATACAACAAGGCGTTGAATGCTGATGTAAGTTACAGTTATGACAGGCTGTATTATAGTTATGCCCGAGGAGTCAGTACAGAAAATATCGTACGCTGCGTCGCTCTGCTGAAAAAACAACCGAAAATAGAGGCTGTGGAACGTGCCTATGGACTTCCTTTAGATGGGGCTAGCGGTAACAATATTTATTTGCCGAATGACTCCCAAGGCGAATTGTTCAATGTAGCCGACTGCTATTCTGTTACAGCTGGATTTTTGGATATGCTGCAAATACCTATTGAAGAAGGTCGTCTTTCAAAACCGGGAAATGAGGTTATGGTAAGCCGCCGTTTTGTTGAAAAGATGAAAGAATTTGCTGATTGGAAAGATGGTGCCATCGGTAAAGAAATTCTCATTTCGGAACATTCCGACAACCATCGAGACCCCTTTGTCATAACAGGTATTTATTCGGATTATGGTAGGCGTTGCCTTCTCCATCATTATTGCCTTTATGGGATTGGTAGGATATATAGGTGAAGAATCTCTGAGACGAAGCAAAGAAATCGCCATCCGCAAGGTGGTAAATGGTGCTACAGCACTTGAAATCATCACGTTGTTCGTAAAAGACATTGGTCGTCTATTAATCATAGCAATTCTGGTAGAAGATGCTGTAGCTTACTATACCTCTTCGTTGTTCTTGCAACAGTTCGCTTCCAAGATTCCTCTTTCTATAGGCTATTTCCTTGCAGCGGATGTGATTGTAGCGGGTATTATCCTGTTGGTAGTTGTCCTCTATGGTCTGAAGATTTCGTATGCTAATCCGATCGTTTCCCTAAAGAATGAATAAAGAATCCTTCTACCTGCATCTCATCAACTCTTTAGAATCGGCACCAATGTGATTTGGTACCGATTCTAAATGCATAAATAAGAGGGAAACTTTGCACAAGCCATTACGAACCGCTATATTTGTTTGAATAACTATATTTTTGGATATGAACAGATCTTTCCTCTTTCGAGGAACCCACTTTTGAATCATTATGAATAAAGGAAGAATACTTGTTGTAGACGATAACCGAGGCATACTCACCACCCTAGGAATTTTGCTTCCAAAATATTTTGCAGATGTCCATTTGATACCTTCTCCGAATGCCATCCATTCGGAAATGCTGGATTTCAAACCTCACGCCATCTTATTGGACATGAACTTTCACACTTCGACTAATACGGGCAACGAAGGTCTATTCTGGCTTTCGGAAATCAAGAAGCTTTCTCCTCTAACGGAAGTAATTCTTTTTACGGCTTATGCTGACATATCATTGGCTGTAGAAGGGATGAAACGAGGAGCTTTCGATTTCGTTGTGAAACCTTTTGAGAACGAAAAGTTGATTGCAACTTTGGAAGGAGGATGCAATAAGGCTATGAAAACGTCCCACAAAGAAGGGAAAAAGCATTCGGCTCCCCAACCGATCCAGATGCTTTGGGGAGAAGGTTTGAATATGAAGCATATTCACCGTACCGTAGAGAAAATCGCCCCTACAGAGGCCAGTGTACTCATTACAGGTGAAAATGGAACAGGAAAAGACGTATTGGCTGCAGAAATCCATCGTTTGTCAGACCGAGCCTTCAAAGATATGATCTGTGTAGATGCAGGAGCCATTACGGAAACCCTCTTTGAGAGCGAATTATTCGGACACGTAAAAGGGGCATTTACCGATGCACTGACCGACCATGTAGGAAAAATAGAACAAGCAAACGGTTCGACGTTATTCTTGGATGAAATCGGGAATATTCCATTGCATCTGCAAGCCAAACTGCTTCGAGTGTTACAAAACCGATCTGTTACACGAGTGGGCGATACTAAATCAATCCCCGTTGACATCCGCCTGATTTGTGCCACCAACCAAAATATTGAGGAAATGGTACATAAAGGGGAATTCCGTGAAGACTTGTTTTACCGCATCAATACCATCCATTTGAAACTGCCCTCTTTACGAGAACGAGTGGATGAGATACTTCCCCTTACCAATTTGTTCATCCGACGATTTGCGGAGAAATATCACCGAAACGTGAAGGGACTGACCGAAAATGCAGAGCAATGCTTAAAAGAATGCTGTTGGCACGGAAATATCCGAGAGTTACAAAACTGCGTGGAAAAAGCAGTCATCATGTCGGAAAATGAATTATTGGATGTAAAGGACTTCAACTTGCCAGTTTCAAAGACACCATCGGACAATATGGCCTCTACAGAAGAAACATTGGAAATGGCCGAAGAACGAACGATCCGAGCAGCTATGGAACGCTGTGAAGGCAATCTGACTCAAGTTGCGAAATCGCTCAATATCAGTAGACCAACCCTTTATGCCAAACTAAAAAAATACAATATCTAATGGACACTCTTCCACTCATCGCATGGATAACTGCCACTTCCCTGCTGGCAGCATTGATCTCGGGACTGTATTTCGTGAATCGGATGCATAAGAAGGTGTCGTATATCTTAGATGCATTGGAAGACAAGGAAACGAATTTCCGCTTTAATGAACATACGCTCTTCAACCGGAAATTCAATCGGACACTCAATCGTATCCGTAAAATCTTCGAACAGGAAAAAGAGGAACTTAATGAACGGGAATCTTTCTATGGAATCATGATGGAACAAGTTCGTACCGGTATCGCAGTCATTGATTTGTCAGAAAGGAGAGAAGGAAAAGTCATCTATAGCAATACCTCGGCTTTAAATCTTTTAGGGATGGCCACCTTCAGCCATATCCACCAATTAGGAAATATTGACAAAGAGTTGGAAAGAAAATTTAAGACTGTATCCAGCCGGCAGGAGGAACACTGCAACTATTACAACGAGCGGGGACAACTGACGCTCTCCATTACAGCTGCAGAAACTACACTACTCGGAAAACAGGTGAAGATTATTGCCTTCAATGACATCACGGGCGAAATGGTACATAATGAAGACATGTCATGGAATCGACTTATCCGAGTACTGACGCATGAAATCATGAATACAGTCACTCCCATTGCCTCACTGAGCAGCATGCTGGCGGAAAATATATCCTCCTCTTCCAAAGAGGGTTGCACCAATGAAACTTCCATCCAACAAACAAAAGACTTAAGGAACAATGAAGAGAAAGGCTCACAACGATCTTCAACGGACACTCAATCACTGGACTATAACGAGCTGAAAGTCGGCTTGGAAACGATAGCGGCCTCATCCAAAGGATTAATCGGCTTTGTCAATACCTATAGAAGCTTGACCCGCATTTCAGCTCCAGTAAAGAAAGCCTTCTACCTGCATGAATTGATGGAACAAGTAAACAAACTCGTACAAGAACAACTGAATGAGGCGGGAGCAACTTTCACGTATACAGAAAAATCGGAAGATATTCTGCTGTATGCCGATACCAACCAGTTATCGCAAGTCTTTGTCAATCTGATAAAGAATGCACTGCAAGCGGGGGCTTCAAGCATAGAAATTACTGCAGAAATTGATTTTGCAGAAAGTGTGGTCGTTCAAGTAGTCAACAATGGAAGCCCCATCGACAAAGAGGCCCAAAAGGATATCTTCGTTCCTTTCTTTACCACGAAACAGGAAGGTTCCGGAATCGGATTGAGTTTGTCGCGACAGATCATGAGATTACACAACGGTTCCATCAAATTAGTACGGAGTAATGAAAAAGGTACGGTGTTCTGTTTGGTTTTCAATTGACACGGATAACCAAACCACTCGCAACGATTCCATTACAGCCACTGTAGACTTTCCGATTCCTGTCTGATTGAGAATAGATATCGTTCTTAAGGGAGGCTTTGCATAAAACTGTTTAGCAAAATTCTTTCACAACAACTCCCCTAACCGACCTTTCTTTCATTTCGTCGAGACAGAAAAAAAATATGTCTTGACGTTTCACCTAAAACGACCTGTCATTTTAAAAAAACGACCTGTCGTTTTAGGTGAAACGACAAGGCGTTTTAGACCTCATCTTAGTTAGCTGATTATCAATTTATTACAATCCAATAAAGTCATTGAAATTACCACTGTAAATCAGTAGAGCGATAACGAACAAATAAAATTGTTGTATCTCTTTTTTATTCGACAAAAGATTACAGACGACATGCTGTCAAAAGCCAAAATCACATGCCGCAACCTGCATCCGGTAGCTAACTTGAATCTATTAAAGAGAAAACCAATCAACGCATCTGGCGAATTGATTTCCTTAACAGAAACAGGCAAAAAGGTTTCCTTCATCGTTCCGGCACAACATGTGGAAAGCATGGAAATCGCCATCAAATTGGGGAATCGCGAAAAGACCTATCCGCTGGCTTCATGCCAAGTAAACGGAAAGCCCTTGACCGAACAGGAATAAGGAAAGTCTTTTACCTTGAATATTGGTGTGAATGAAGAACACCTCTTTTTTTTATAATAGGGCAAGATATCAACGGCTGGGACAATCAAGGAAGTGCAGATGGAACAATAACTATTCAAACAAAATAAGAAGAATGAAAAGCAATCTTTTATGCAGTTTCGGACTCGTGTTGACTTTACTGGCTTCATGCAGCAAAGAAGAAGTTCTGCCAGAAACTGACGCGGTAGAAATCTCCACACAAATTATTCCGCTCACAAGTTCACGAGTACATATATCGAGAGAAGGAATAACACCAGAAAGCGGCACTGCATCAACACATGAACTGACTTACACCAATGCAGGATGGACTCCGCAACTGACATGGAACGGTATCCAGACAGACAAAGCCTCTTTCGTTGCTGTATATCCTAACCTCAACCGAACAGAAAGTGAAGAGACTGTACATGAAGTAGTCGCAGACCAACGGAAGGATGAAACTTACCAAGCTTTGGATTTGCTTGCTGCACAAGCTACTGCCCAAAGAGGAGAATGGGTCAATTTAGACTTCTATCATAAGATGAACTGTGTAGTGGTTTATCTTAGCAGTAAAAACGAGGCATTCACAGCTCAAGAACTGGCATCTGCAACTGTGACCATAAAAGTCTATCGACAAATAGCATTCCATCCCCATTCTGCCGAGTTAGGAACAGCTATGGTCAACTGACTTTCATAGGAAAGTTGCACTTTTCGATGTTTCCTACCGTTCAACACCGATACAAAATGCAAGAAAAAAGGCACAAAACTTTGAATTATAAATTTACGGCCCTTTTTTATAAGCCCCACCTCCCGCTAATAGTGTAATTTTGCATCGTCAAAAATAATAAAACAAGTTTAAAGAAATGGCAAAATTATTCGGATCAGGTGAATTGTATCACGGTCTCGGTTCTCTTGAAGAACTGAAACAAATCAAAGGCAATAAAGCGGTTATCGTTATCGGCGGAAGCTCAGTACGCAAAAACGGAAGCCTTGACCGCGTAGAAAAAATCTTGAAAGAATCAGGCTTTGAAACAGCTGTTTTCAGCGGTGTTGAATCAGACCCTTCTGTAAACACAGTTCGCAAAGGTGCTGCTTTGTTCAACGAATTCCAGCCAGACTGGGTGATTGGTTTGGGCGGTTGCTCTGCTATCGATGCAGCAAAAGCAATGTGGGCCATCTATGAACACCCAGACTTGTCTTTCGAAAAGATGACAGAAGTTGGCGGTATCCCTCCATTGAGAAGCAAAGCTCGTTTCGCAGCAATCCCTTCGACGAGTGGTACAGGTACAGAAATCACAGCATTGGCAGTAATCACTGATACTGACAAGGGTGTAAAATACCCATTGGTTTCATACGAACTGCTTCCTGACTTGTCAATCGTTGACGGTGAATTGTGCAAATCTATGCCTAAGAATGTAACAGCCAATACAGGTTTGGATGCATTGACTCACTGCGTAGAAGCTTACGTATCAAACATCGACGACAACTACGCTGACGCAATGGCGAAAGGTGGTATCCAGTTGATTTTCGACAACCTCGTGAAAGCCGTAAATACTCCAGAAGATGGTGTCGTTCGTCAGAACATGCACGATGCATCTTGCTTGGGTGGTTATGCATTCACTAACGCTTGGTTAGGTATCGTACACTCTTTGTCTCATCAGATGGGTGGTATTTTCGGTATTCCTCACGGTTGTGCCAACGCAATCCTTCTTCCAAACGTAATCCGTTACAACGCTAAGGCAACTGAACGTTACAGCGATTTGGCTAAATTGATTCAATGCGGAACTACAGCTGAAGATTTCGCAACTGCAATCGAAGGTCTTCGTGCTGAATCAGGCGTTCCTGCTTCTATCGCAGAATACGGTATCGATGAAAAAGCTTGGAAAGAAGCTATCCCTGGCATGGCTGAACACGCATTGGCAGATCCATGTACTGGTTTCAATCCTAGAAAGACTACCGTTGAAGAATTGGCTAAGATTTATGAAGCCATCTACAACAACACGAAGGTAACTTTCTAATTCCATTGGCTAAATACCCAGATCTACTATAACATTTTTAAGTTTTTTTTGAATCCTCCATAAAATACTTCGTGGAGGATTCTTTTTATCCGATGGCATTTTTATTAGTATGTATCAAACTCTTGCTGTTTGGTAAAACATTTCTCTGAATAACAAAGGCTGGATCCCTCTTTGTGGAATCCAGCCTTTTTTTACCTTCTGATTATGAGCACAATGATTGAAAACTTTCTCCTTTATCCTTCAAAATGAAGCGTCCCGAAGAACTGCGGACAATGGAACATCGGTTTAGGCAAGTCAATCGGACTCCAAGAAAGGAAATGAGGAGTCTGAAGTTTATCGCCACATTTATAGAAATTGCCACGCAATGTCATTCCACTGAAATCGTTGATGTTTTCCTTGAACAATGCAGTAGCTGGAATTACCAACGCCAGTTCCCAAGAGCATTCTCCTACTCTTTCTTCAAACGGCACACGTCCCAAAGAAGCCCAACGCTGAACACTATCCGCAACAGACTGAGGTGCATGCACTCTATCACCCACCTTACCATACTCAATGAGCAAAGTACCGGCACAATTGCATTCAAAGTTATAATAAAAAGGTTCCTTACCCGGCTGAACGAAAAATTCACAGCAGGCATCTTCCCATACACTTCCCATGTCATGAGGAGCCACCGCACGAACACTCTTTTCCGTCACACGATAATGAATCAACAAATCACTACCTGTATGTGCCACGCGAAACTCGACCTTCGGCTGATAAGGATATTCACTCCAATTGACTGTATCTATCGGCTGAAACGACACCTGCGCCTGGTCCAACACAGCTGGCACCTGTGCAGCTTCTACATTTCTTATAGAAATCTTCTGAATGGTTATTTCTTTCATGGTTACTTAGAATTTATTTATGATGTAGTACGGCAAAGATACAATAAAGAAAACCATTTATGCTCAATTCAAATAAAAGTTTTAATCTTGTTCAACAAACGTCTGTACACAACCTTTTCTTTTCCAAACAAACATAGAAAGAAAAAGGAGATAAACTTGTTTGCATATATTGAGAAAAATTACGAATATTGCACATGGATTGCGTACACTTACCAACGGATTACCGAAGGAACGCAGATCTACCGAAACCTGACCAAACACATGACTAACAGCGAATAGAAAAGAACTAACTATGAAAGTAGCTATTATAGATAATTACGACTCATTTACGTACAACCTTTTTCATTTGGTAAACGAATTGGGGGCAGAAGTCACCGTTTTGAAAAACGACAGTTTCCAAATAAAAGAGCTGGAACAGTTTGACGGTCTCCTCCTTTCACCCGGTCCCGGAGTCCCATCCGAAGCCGGTCTTCTCCTCGAAGTCATCCACACTTATGCCGGGAAAAAACCGATTTTAGGGGTATGCCTGGGCGAACAAGCCATTGCAGAAGCATTTGGCGGACATCTCACCAACTTAAATGAAGTATACCATGGAATCCAGAGCGACATCAATATCCTGAAGCAAGGTTACCTTTTTAAACACATGCCTTCACAAATCAAGGTCGGAAGATACCATTCATGGGTAGTCGACACTTCGCATTTGCCAGAAGAGTTAGAAGTCACCGCAACCAGTGAAGAAGGCTACATTATGGCCATACGCCACAAGCATTACGATGTAGAAGGAATTCAGTTTCACCCAGAATCCATCTTAACCCCCTTCGGAAAACAGATGATGAAAAATTGGTTGGAACATTTTTTTTAATTTATCACGAGTATAATAAAAGTCGAAAAGGACTTACATAAAAACAAAGATATAGCCAGATAGTTAAACAGAATCCTTAAAAAAGAGGATAAAGTGAAACGGATTGACTTTAAACCAGTCCGATTTTGACAAAAACAAAATGTCAAATATGCTTCTAATATTTTCTAAAATAAAGCATTTTCGCTATCTTTGTGCTATATATTTTTCATAAACGAAATATGATTAAACCTGATTACCCTTCCGTTTTATTAATCTATACAGGGGGAACTATCGGCATGATAGAGAATCCCGAGACCGGTGCATTGGAAGCATTCAATTTTGATCAGCTTCAAGAAAATGTGCCCGAATTGAAACGCTTCAATTATCGAATCTCGTCTTATCAGTTCAACCCGCCAATAGATTCTTCTGATATGGAACCTGCTTTATGGGCACAGCTCGTAAAGATTATAAACCATAACTATGATAAATTTGACGGTTTCGTAATTCTTCATGGAACGGATACCATGGCATATACTGCTTCAGCCCTCAGTTTCATGCTGGAAGACTTGAGCAAACCCGTCATTCTGACCGGAAGCCAACTTCCTATCGGAGTACTGCGCACTGACGGTAAAGAAAACTTGATAGGAGCCATCGAAATAGCGGCAGCTCGAAACGAAAACGGAAGTCCAGTAGTACCCGAAGTCTGCATTTTCTTTGAGAACCACCTTCTGAGAGGAAATAGAACGACGAAGATAAATGCAGAGAATTTCAACGCATTCCGTTCATACAATTATCCGGCATTAGCCACTGCAGGTATTCATATCAAATATGAATATGACAAAATCAGAAAGGTTGATCCTTCACGTCCGCTGCATCCTCACTTCGATTACGATACCAATGTGATTATCCTGACTCTTTTCCCTGGTATACAGGAAAATGTTATCCGTACTGTTTTGAATACACCTGGACTGAAAGCTGTAGTCCTCAAAACGTATGGTTCAGGAAATGCTCCACAAAAGAAATGGTTCATCCAGCTGCTTTCCGACGCAACCAAACGAGGCATCGTCATCGTCAACATTTCACAGTGCCAGACTGGTATGGTAGAAATGGGCCGTTATGAAACGGGATTGCACCTGCTCGATGCAGGAGTAATTAGCGGATATGACGCAACCGTAGAATCAGTCCTTACCAAACTGATGTTTTTATTGGGACACGGATTAACTCCTGATGAAGTAAGAAAAGAAATGGAACGTCCGCTGGCTGGAGAGTTCTCCGAGCCTATCAGATAATCGGGAGCATCCTTCCGACATGAAGGACCGTCTTCATAGCCGGTCGACCGCTTGTAGAATGGTCCAAGAAATCAAAACCGAAAGAAATGAATGAATACCGTATTTTAGTAGTAGATGATGAAGAAGATTTGTGTGAAATTCTGAAATTCAATCTTGAGATGGAAGGTTTCCTTGTGGATACAGCCAACTCAGCAGAAGAAGCATTAAAGCTGAATTTAAAGGAGTACAACCTGCTTCTTCTGGATGTCATGATGGGTGAAATCTCTGGATTCAAGATGGCCAACATACTGAAAAAAGATAAGGAGACAGCAGGAATCCCCATCATCTTCATCACAGCAAGAGATACAGAGAATGATACGATTACGGGATTCAATTTAGGAGCAGACGATTATATTTACAAGCCTTTTGCGCTTCGTGAAGTAATAGCCCGCGTAAAGGCGGTTTTACGCCGTACAGCTCAGATAAGACCAGCCATCAACGAGCAACTGCAATACAAGAGTCTGCTGATTGACATTGTCAAAAAGAAAGTGACCATTGACGGAGAAGAAATTTCACTCACCAAAAAAGAGTTTGAAATTCTCCTGCTTCTGCTCCAAAATAAAGGCCGAGTATACTCACGCGAAGACATCTTGTCGCGCGTATGGAATAATGAAGTTTATGTGCTCGACCGTACCATCGATGTGAACATCACTCGCCTGCGCAAGAAAATCGGCGAGTACGGAAAGAACATTGTCACTCGCTTAGGATACGGATATTGTTTTGAATGCGAATAATCAGCCTGTTCTTACCATGAAGAAAAACCTCTTGAACTTCCTACCGTTCAATCAAAAGTTATTTTTATCTGTTATCCTCCTCTTTTTCCTTTTTACCGCTTGCTTCATGAGCTTCCAGTATCAAAGAGAAAGACTATACAAAAGCGAACTGCTGAATGTACAGCTGCAGAACTACAATAACCAACTGTATCATTTCATCCAAACGGAACCTCATGAGGATTCGTTGAGAAATTATATGCAGTCGCATCTCATCCCCCATCTCCGCATTACGCTTATCACCGTATCGGGTGAAGTCATCTTCGACAATTCCAGTGACCAGTGGAAACATTTCGAAAATCACGCCACCCGAAAAGAGGTCCGCGATGCACTCATCCACGAAAGCGGATACTCCATCAGCCGCCGCTCAGCCAGTGTCAATGGAGAGGAGTATTTCTATTCAGCCCGCTACTATCCCAAGCAGCAGCTCATCATCCGTTCGGCCCTACCTTACAATATCAATCTGACCGAGTCCCTGAAAGCAGACACCACCTTTATATGGTTCACCATCGGAACCGGTCTTCTGCTCATCATCGTATTCTACCGTTTCTCGCATAAGTTGGGGCACTCCATCAAACAGCTTCAGGAATTTGCATTGAGAGCTGACCGAAATGAACCCATTGACATGGACATTTCATCGACATTCCCCAAGAATGAACTGGGAGAAATCTCAGAACACATCATCACCATCTACAAACGACTGCATCGGGCCAAAGAGGCTTTGTACATAGAACGAGAGAAGCTGATTTCGCACCTACAAACTTCACACGAAGGATTGGGCGTATTTACAAAAGACCGAAAAGACATTCTGGTCAACAACCTGTTCACACAATACAGCAACATCCTTTCGGATGAGAACCTCAGTGCTACAACCGATCTCTTCGATATTCCGGAATTGAAACCTATCAAGGACTTTTTAGACAAGAATCAAGCCAATCCGACTAAGGAAGAGAAACGATATACCTTGCATGTAAACAAGAATGCACGTTCCTTCTCGTTAGAATGTATCTTGTTTCAAGACTTTTCATTTGAGATTTCCATCAATGACGTGACGCAGGAAGAAGAGCAAGCACGCCTGAAACGACAACTTACTCAAAATATCGCCCACGAACTGAAGACTCCTGTAAGCAGCATTCAAGGATACCTTGAAACCATCATCAACAATCCTACCATCCCCTACGACAAGGCACGGGTGTTTTTGGAAAGGTGTTATATTCAAAGCAACCGACTGGCCACCTTGCTGCGAGACATTTCTACGCTTACGCGCATGGATGAAGCTCCAACACTGGAAGAAAAAGAATCGTTGAATTTGAGTTGTCTGGTAGAAAACATGCTGAATGAGGTAGCACTTGGATTAGAAGAAAAACAGATGACCGTACACAATCTGCTGCCCGCACAGCTAATTCTCAACGGAAGCCCATCTTTACTGTATTCCATTTTCCGAAACCTTACCGACAACTCCATAGCGTATGCAGGAAACGGAACTCAGATAACCATCCAATGTTTCCGTGAAGATGAACATTTCTATTATTTCAGCTATGCTGATAACGGAGTGGGAATTGGTGAAGAGCATCTGAACCGAATCTTTGAGCGCTTCTACCGGGTAGACAAAGGCAGATCGAGAAAGTTGGGCGGCACCGGTCTGGGACTAGCCATCGTCAAGAATGCTGTATTCTTCCATGGTGGTACCATTTTCGCCAAAAATGCTTCTAACGGAGGTATCGAGTTCGTATTTACCTTGCAGAAGTGACGCATCTCAAAAAAGTTCAATCGACCACATAGGTACACACAAAATCGGGATGAAGGAGATAGTGCAGAGAATAACGTTTTTCTTCCGGCGTCCGAAGTTCTTGTCCTTCCATCCCTCCTCCTTCAGGATGGCAAATGAAAGGAAAGATATGCAAGTGTTCCAAGAAGTCCACTTCCCTACAATTAAGCACCTTGAAAAGGGTTTCTTTGGCTGACCAAACAATCAGCAACTTCTGTAATTGGACCATGGGAGCATCCTGTTCAAGCTGCGGAAGTTCATCTTCTCTGACAAAACGTGAAGTAACCTTTCGTACCCGTTCCGCCACCTGCTCAATATCAATGCCCACTTCCCGCTCACGATGCAGGGCCACCGCTGCATAGCCTTTCGTATGAGAAATAGAGACATGATACGTTCCATCGGCCAGATAAGGTTTGCCAGAATCCTCATGAAGGATACGGATCTCTCTCCCCAGCAATTCCTTCAGCAGCACACGGACCGACAAATACTCCATCTTTCGAGAAGGCGACTTATAAGAAGCCAATTCCACTTCATCGCAAGAAATTGGACTCAACTCCGCACGCAGTTCTTCCTGAGTCTCCTCCACTTTCCAGATGCCCCATAAGGCACCATCCATTTCCCATCGTTTGATAATCGGCATAAGAATAGAATTAAAAAAGAATCCGGCATATCTCCATTCTCGTACTGCTATAAGCAGATCCAAGATACAGGATTTAACCTGAGATATGCCGGATTCAAATTATTTTAGTATAGACAGTTGTCAATCATTTGTCTGTTTCTGAACTTCCGTCTTTGGATTCACTACCACTTTTACTTTCATGATACGCCGTGCATCCATTTCAAGAACTTCGAAGCTATAGTTCAAATAAGTTATTACTTCATGGAGAGCCGGGAACTCACCCTTCAATTCCAAAAGAAGTCCGGCAAGCGTATCAGCATCACCCGAAACCTTATCGAACAAGTCAGGGTCAATCTTCATGATTTTATAGAAGTCAGACAAGAGTGTCTTGGCCTCAAACACATAAGTGTTGGCCGTCAATTTCACATAAGTATGTTCTTCATCATCATACTCGTCATTGATCTCCCCTACAATTTCTTCAATCAAATCTTCCATTGTAACGATACCGGAAGTTCCGCCAAATTCATCCACCACAATAGCCATATGCACCTTGTTTACCTGGAAGTCATGAAGCAGGTCATCAATCATTTTCGTTTCCGGAACAAAAAAGGCTTCTCGTATCAATGTCTGCCATTTGAAATCAGGACCTTTGTCCAAATATGGAAGCAAGTCCTTGATATACAGAATGCCCTTGATATTATCACGAGTATCCTCATACACAGGAATACGAGAATAAGCATTGTCTACGATGCACTTCAGCACTTCTTCATACGAAGCCTGAATATCAAGATCAATGATATCCAAACGCGGGGTCATCACTTCTTTCGCTGTTTCTTCACCGAAACGAATGATTCCTTCCAACATATTGCTTTCTTCAGAGATTTCATTCTTATCGGTCAATTCCAATGCTTGAGACAATTCGTCGACTGACAGATTGTGATTTTTCTTGCTCTGAGCAACCTTGTTGATAAAAAATGAAGAACGGACCAGCATGCTTGACACGGGCCAAAACACAGTACGCAACATGGAAATGGCAGGAGCCGCTTTTCTGGCAAAAGAAAGCGTATGCTGTGCTGAATAGATTTTCGGAACAATTTCCCCGAAAAGAAGAAGCAAAAAGGTCAAGATAACTGTAATGACCAGAAACTCCAAAACCTTGGCGTTTCCAAAATCCACCACGGAGGCAAAAAAAGTATTGCACAACATGATGATGGTCACATTCACAAAATTATTTGAAATAAGTATCGTAGCCAACAGGCGTTCAGAATCATCGAGCAGCGACTTTATATACTTGTCGGTAGGAGATTCGTTTTCTTCTATCTCGCTCAAATCAGAAGGTGAAAGCGAGAAAAAGGCTATTTCTGATGCAGAAACGAAGCCTGAACAATACAAAAGCAATACAGCTAAAGCTAAAGCAACGATAGCGCCTGCTGTAGGCGGAGTGACGGTCACTCCGTCACATAATTGTAAAAAACTGGATAAATACGAGTCCGGGTCCAAGGAAAATGAATTTAGTTTAACATCAAATTAAAAAGGCAGTCCATCCTCATCATCAGTCGACTGAGATTGGGCTACTCCTGCTACAGGCTGACTGGCAGGACGTGCAGGTTGAGCGGCTGGTGCTTGTGGAGCGGCATTCTGTGCCGGTCTCTGTGAAAGCATTTCCATATTATCACCGAAGATTTCTACCACATAGCGCTTCGTGCCATTCTGGTCATCATAGGAACGTGTGCGGATTTTTCCTTCAATATACAATTTATCGCCTTTGCGGACATATTTCTCTGCCACTTCGGCCAAGCCACGCCACAATACGATGTTGTGCCACTCGGTACGCTCAGGAACCTGAGTACCATTAGCCAATGTATATGCACGGTCTGTTGTAGCTAGTGGAAAAGTAGCGACAGCTACTCCACTGTCTAGGTAACGAACTTCGGGATCTTTCCCAACGTTTCCGATTAATTGAACTTTATTTAAAGACATAATCAATAAAATCTTTTATTTTGGTTTCAAAATTAGAGAAAAAAAACGAGATAGCAAACGCGACATCGGAAATTTATCCAATTCATCAACCCGGACTCGTTGATAACCTTTCAAATCTGAAGCGTCGTTGCTTAACGTAACTTCATAGAAATCGGTCCAAATTACCTGATGCGACAATACATGCTTCGCCTTTTTATGAATTAAACGTATGGAATGTACCTCTATGCCCGAAAATAACGTAAAAAAAGCAGAAGAGGCTAAAAATTCCTCCTCCGAGAGCGCAGAATCAGATTCCACAAGCGGAATTTCATACAAATTTCCCCAAATATCATCTTCCGTACGTTTCCTTACATAAGTAAAGGCACCCGCACGTACATACAAATATATAAAGTAACGGTTGCGTGTCTTCGTTTTATGCTGTTTCACGGGAAGGTCGTTCACTTTTTTTTCCTGATAAGCCACACACGAATCAACTAAAGGACACCGAAGACAATCAGGAGATGCAGGCGTACACTGCAATGCACCAAAATCCATAATAGCCTGATTATAAAGAGCAGGATGCTTCTTGTCGAGCAATTCTTGGGCCAAAGCAGCAAAGAGCTTCTTGCCTGCCGCATTGTCGATGGGATCCGAAATACCCATCCACCGCGAAAGCACACGATACACATTGCCATCAACCACCGCATGAGGAAGCTGGTAAGCAAAGGAAGCAATAGCCGCTGCCGTATAATCGCCCACTCCTTTTAAGGAACGTATTCCATCGTAATCTGAAGGAAAGTGTCCGAGAGCAACAATCTGCTTAGCCGCAGCATGAAGGTTCCGAGCTCGAGAATAATATCCCAATCCCTGCCAATATTTCATCACTTCATCTTCATCGGCTTCTGCCAGCACAGAAACCTCAGGAAAACGATTGATGAATCGACAATAATAATCATATCCCTGAGCCACCCTCGTCTGCTGTAAAATGATTTCAGAAATCCAGATTTTATAAGGGTCCGCTGTTTTCCTCCACGGCAAATCACGTCCATTATCCGCATACCATACTTCAAGCACTTCGCTGAAACATTCCATAAATTAAGGTATTATATATAAGCACATTAAAATATCAACGCAAAAATAGCGGTTTTACCCACGAATAACGCATTTTTTAGAAATTTTCTCTCTAATATATTTCTCAGTAAAGCAGAAATAGTGTATATTTGCAAACCAAAAATTAGATAACATATAATACAATAATTATTTAGAGAAATGACTAAAGCAGATATTGTTAATGAAATTGTCAACAATACCGGAATTGACAAACAAACAGTGCTAACTACTCTAGAAGCATTTATGGATTCTGTGAAAGAATCATTATCAAATGATGAAAACGTTTACTTGAGAGGATTCGGCAGTTTCATTGTTAAGAAAAGAGCACAAAAAACAGCCAGAAACATCTCGCAGAATACAACTATAATTATCCCGGAACACAATATTCCGGCATTTAAACCTGCAAAAACATTTACACTTTCTGTAAAGAAATAATTAACACTAGTATTAACCCTATAAAATTTTGAAGCTATGCCAAGCGGAAAGAAAAGAAAAAGACATAAAATGTCTACTCACAAACGTAAAAAAAGA
>RCNI01000330.1_pt1 | contig 30382 bp, 15 predicted proteins | sample 2041151 | NCBI WGS metagenome assembly RCNI01 (sample SAMN09708214, study PRJNA481090) | feces metagenome | isolation source: feces | place: Antarctica: Albino Rookery
TACTAAAACTTGCAGATTTATCAAAGACTTTTATAAACTAAATTATTGAATATCAATAGATAAAGATGTTCTTAAGGGACGACTATTTACTCTAGCAATTATTGAAAAATGTTTAATCTTTACTATAAATTGTCTGAAAAAGATTAAGTTATACAATTTTAGAGTCTTTAGAAAACACAACAGTAAACTCTTTACATTTTCTTTTTCCCTGCTGCAAAGCTCCTAATGAGAATTTATTATAAGGCTCGAATATATCCAAACCTCTTCCTAGGGTTATAATCCAGCCTGTATCTGTTTTTATACAGCGATCATGAAAGTCTCTGAACTCGTATGTAAAATCAATTCCGATATTAGTTAAATCATCTTTTATGTCTTCCAAGTCGTCAATAAGAGCAGGTATTTTCTCTTCCTCTTCCCATGTCTGCAAATGAATTTTAAGCCCCTCTACCGGACGTATTTCCGTTAGCATAGATATAAATTCCGTTAGATTTTTCAGTTGCCAGAAAGTACGAACAAACGGATCTTCAATTGTAATTGTTTTGGCATCATTCAAATATTCTGCAAAAAGAGATTTATAAGAAACACCGGTCTGGCCTAACCTAAATGAGAGACGTTTTTCCATTGGTTTATGGATACGCTGTCTTTTAGGCTTTTCCTCACAACTATCTTGTTTTTCTGTATTTTCTTCATCATTGTTTTTAACAGGTATGTTTTGGCAACATTCTGAGTTATTTATACGTTCAAGCGTTTCAATGAATATTTCCTGACCATTCTTCAGATTTACGTACTTAAATATTGCAGGTTCTGCTTTAAATGTTTCATCTATGATATAAAGTTGGTCTTTTACACGTTTACGACATTCTGCAGCAAAATCAATTATTTCAAAAGCTTCTTCTTGTGTCATGTTTCCGTCAGGATATAGTAGTTTTACCATACCTGAGAATGTCTTTCTTATAGCAAGATGATCGCGTTCTGATAATGAACTGTCAAATTTGGCATAACCCTGCAACAGTGAAGTCAGATCCTTATTTCTCAGTTCATGTAATACTGCTGCTATATAGTCTGTTATAAGTCCATAACCTTTTGAGAAACTTTCTTTCTTTAGCATTTTGACCTCCCATCCTGGGTTATAAAGATGAACACGGTCGAGGAATGCACCTTTGATAAAAGAAGTAGGAATTGATTCAAACAGATGCGATGATTTCAGCATATATGGAACCGTATGTTTTGTGTTGCCCACAAATACCATTGCTGCACTTGCTTCATGAGTGGCTTTACCCCGGTTGAATGACTTGTTGGCGAGATAGTTTTGCATAGTATCTATTAATACTGCATCTACATTCCTGCCTTTCTGTTGTTCAAACTCGTCCCACGCTACCAAATCCCAATAGCCTACCAGACCAAGAATTTCACGATTTCCACTCATTTTGACAAAAAGTCTGGCACTTGTTACATCACCACCACTCACCAGAACACCGTATGGTGACATTTCCTGAAAGATATGGGATTTTCCAGTACCTTTAGGACCAAGCTCCATAAAGTTGAAGTTATTTTCAACAAAAGGCAACAGGCGGGATAATGTTATAAATTTTTCCCGTCTGTTAAGTGTATCAGGATTCAGACCAACTGTATGAATAAGAAAATCAATCCATTCATCAGTTGTAAAGTACTGTCTTTGTTCAATATAATCCTGAATATCAATATTTGATATTTGAATAGGCTTCAACATTTGTATATCCCAACGTACTTTAATATCTTCTCCACTGATATATCCTATAGTTACTATGCACCATACACCATTGCCTGATAATAATTTGGGATTTTCCTTTACATATTGTAAGCTGACCGGTACACCAGTCAATCCTAAGTTAGCAAAAGAAGCCTGATATTCATCTGATTTTTCATTCAGAATTACGTTCACTTTGTCAATGATACGGTATTTCCCCAAATCATGTATTTTTCCTTTTACAGCTTCTGCATCCGCACGGTGGACATAGTTGTTTTGAATTACTTCCTTTACTTTCTCCAGTCCCATACGGATAGCTTCTTCGTCATCACTTGCACAATATTGTCCTAAGAGGTATTCAAGTACAAATGTAGGTACAGGAAGTCCCCCTTTTACAAGAAATGCCAAATCCTTGCGAACTACCTTACCAATGAAGGAATTCATTATTTTCTGTTGTAAAGTCATATCTTTCTAAATCAAAAATCCTGTTCAATAATTGTATTATTCTTAACGCTTTCCTTTACCAATGGATTAAGGAAAGAGTCATCATTCTTATCATAGATGCGTAATTGCAAGAGATTAGAATGAGTAGAAGTATTGAGAACCAGTTCAACGTCATAAATACGGTTAGCGGGATTTACAGTATCTGTGCTTGATAATTTTATTTCTTTAAATGCCGCAACTTGTCTGTCATTATCATAAACTGCACATATAACAGTACGTTCCTGCATTTCCATTGAAACAGCTTCACTTTGTATAATCTGAAATTTCAGACGACTGGAAACCATCCTCAAATCTCTTGATATAAGCGTAACTCCAACTTTTCCTGTTTTGTCAATTCGTTTTTGCCTACTCCTTATAACCGGTATAATCATTTCTTGCAAAGATGCCCCTCCATGTGTGAATGAATAACCACCACCTGGAGCATTGAAACGGTTTGTTCCTGACGGTACAGCCACAATCATATTGCCATCCATTTCTGAAACATCTCTAAGGTAGAATTTATCTACATTAGTAATACTATCCTTTGAGGAAGTCAGATAATAGCGTGTCTTACGTTCGATATTCTCTTCTGTAACGCACTGCTTATCTTTTTCTTCAAAATCCATATCATTGTAGAGAAAACCATGATCGGAGGTAAGAACCACACTGGTAACATTCACACTTGCATGAAGTGATTTTATGAGCTTGCTTAATTGTGAAACAGCTGTAGTACAAGCACGTGTCAGCTCATAAGCACCGGCATCATGGCCATCGCGGTCGATAGTATTATGGAATATGTATATAAGCGGACGCTTACACAATTCTCTTTTTTCGTCTAGACTTTTCTTTTCCCAATCTGCATAATCAATACACAAAGCACCATCCACGTAATTATTCAGATGTTCGCTTCTTAGCTCATTAGTACGCAGCACCTTTCCGTCCACTGCCATCTCAGAGTCTTGGAATGATAATATACGATGCGGCAGTAATGCTGTTTTGGTATATTTGGTTTCAGTAGGCAACATAGCTATTGCATAATCCATCTGCGCAATATGCTTTTCCTTTGCCAATTCGTTATATAAATCTGTTGCAACCTCATATCTTAACGCATCACTTACAATAAAAACTTGCTTAACATTGGCTTTTCTCTCATTTGAATAGATGTCCTGTTGCCTTTTTGTACCAAACAGATTTTGACGTCCACCTTTTTCAAGCCAGCATTTACTCCATTCTCTATTAATCGTATTACAGAAGTTTGCATAATCCACATCCAAAAGATGTTTTACTTTTGTAACCAACTCTGAATGACAAAATTCAGCAGGTAAATTAGTAAAGACTTCCAGACTCTTTCTATAATAATTATCCAGCAGATAATAAGAACTCATATAGTTGGAAACATATTCTTCAGGACTATCCAATACGTATGTGGATATACTTTTGTATATATGATAGAAATCAGCAAGTATAGCTGCATAATCAATCATAGGAATCAAGAGTTCATTCCCTTCCTGTTTCATACGCAGTTCCTGCATTCTTTCTCTAATACCTTCAGCATCTCCTGTGGTTACAGTTTCCAATGCACGATTTATGATTTGAATACACAGGTCATCAGGCATATAGAAATACAATGCGTCAATACCATATACTTTTACAATTTCCTCTACCTTTATGTCTGCCGAAAGGAAATTCAAAGCCTCTATAAATTTATCTCTTTTTGCTTTGGGCTGGTTTAATCCATAGCTAAGTAGTTTGTTGATATAATCCAACTGTATGGCATTATGAATTTTGTATTTCTTGTAATTGTCAGTATTTTCTGCTGCCAATGACTGTGTGATTGCATTATACATCATTGATTCAGCCACACATTTCATCTTGTGCGTAGAATTTGGATCATACGTCACATTGAATATTTTATGCAGTTCTTTATCCAGAGCATCTTTCGCATCTTTGTTCTTATTCAGAGCTGTATAAAATGAATTCTCTTTCTTTTCCTCACCGGGCAGCGACAAAGTAAAAAGTCTGATAACAATATCTTCCCATTCCATCAACTTACTTTCCGACAGATAATCGGTAATAAATCCTCTATTGGCAATATTTATGCTAAAAGTTTCCGGAGTATAATAGTCATGAAGTATCTTATCAAACTTCTGAAGCTGGAGCTCTCCGATATGACGTTGGATATATGCTCCAAACTCATTGACATTCAAACGATGTTGCTGCAAGAAAGCTTCATAACTTTCTGCCTTATATTCCATATTTGCAGCCAGCACATCCATCAACGGGAATATACCGGCATCAGCAGGTGATATAAAGTCAAACAGAAGAATGGTCTTTAACCCTTTCCATTCATTTTCCAATGCATATTTTGTTTTGAACCAGCCTCCATCAAAAGCAACGGCATGATAGCCTTCTTTCCATTCAGCATTTGTCAGTTCTGCTTTTATCAATGGATTAAAGACAAACAACACCCTAAGCTCGGGATTTGAGTCAAAATATCTGTATATGTTATCTTGTACGCTCATTTTCTTGTTTTTAGAATGATTCTCACGTAAATTTCACGTAATTCATTACTTCAGTTTAACCACAACATCCTCAAACTTGGCATAATTAACCACCACACCATCATCCAAGTCAAAATCTATCTGTTTGTCAGCTATGAGGTGCAGACGGTCGTGATATTCTCTACATTCGTCCAAATCTTTCTGAAGTTTAGCCATATCTTTTCGTTCTTTTGTAGAAAGGGTGGCTGCTCTTGATTCCATTTCCGCTATACGGGTTCCCAAATATTCTATATGCGGAAGCAGATACTTGTTTCTTATCTGCTCTGCCGTATAAGGATTCATGCGGTGCATATAGGTAATACATTGAAATGCTCCTTTCTTTGATGCAAACAGCCAATAGATTGGTCTTCTCTGATAACGTGAAAGATGATCTTTCCAGAAATCTTTCACAAAGTAAGCATCAATATCCTTACCGAGTGCACCTTCTATGAAATTAAGATTTTCGGTCAATGTATCTTCCCCCAATGCTACTTTCAGGAATTCTCTGAAACGCTCACCGACATTATCGGTAAATATGGTGTCACGAGCCATTAAAGGGATAATAGCATCGTCATCTATAGTGAAGTTTCTGCCATTATAGGAATAGGTACAGACTTCATCATCTGTAGGATTAGGGTGCGCTATATGCAATCCCGGTTTGTCCAGACGGTAACGTCCCATCATGCAGCCTACAGCATAACTTATGAACTGTTTCATCACTACGTCAGGATGCCATTGTATTTTGTTTTTTATATCTTCTATTGTCATAATTCTAATGGTCTATTTTATTTTCTTTTGTTTTTCATCCTTCATAAAGAAATTGCAAAACTCTCTGAGTTGTTCCTGCATACGCTCCTGTGGAATAAGGATACGTTTGTATTCAGAAATCATTGTAGGACTCATACTGCGGCTCATGGCATATTCCACAACTACCCGGTCTGCTTCAGGGCAAAGAATAATACCAATAGAAGGATTTTCATTGGACCGCTTCACATCTCTGTCGAGTGCCTCCAGATAGAATTCCAACTGCCCCAAGTCTTTGGGATGGAATTTTGTCTTCTTAAGTTCTACTGCTACAAGAGCCTGCAAACCTCTATGGAAAAATAACAAATCAGCTTTGTAAGTCGATGCACCAACATTCAAACGGTATTCCTGATCCATAAAGATAAAGTCTTTTCCCAGTTCAAGAATAAACTGTTTCATGTGTTCTATCAACCCGTTACGCAATTTCGTTTCACTATGTTTCTTCGGAAGTCCGAGAAAATCCACAAACAGGGTATCCTTAAACATTATCGGAGCATCGGGATAAGCCTCCAACATACCTTTCGACATATTACTTTTATTCCCTAATAGTGTTGCGTATGTCTGGTTAGATATACAGCGTTGCAGTTCCCTCTTTACCAAATGTTCTTTGTGAGCATAAAGGATATAAAACAGACGTTCTTCCTGACTACGACAGCGGCACAATATCTCAACGTGATTTGTCAATGTGGTTAAATTCAACAGGCTCATAAATTGTCCAGTTTTTGGCTGGACAATTTCGTCATTGCTTGCCGTCAATAGTGCAGATTCTGTCTGCATTATTTCATTGATTCCTGTTAAGTCCCTTTCCGTTAATTGTGCAGTTTTTGGCTGCACAATTCCATTGGAAAAGAATTGCTGCACTGTATTTCTGAATGCTTCTGAAGAATATTCATCATAAAACATCACCATATTATAAATGCTGCTACGACTGTATCCTTTCAAATCCGGACGGTGTGAACGAATGTACTCAGATAGTTGTGTAACGACCTTACTTCCCCATTCTTCACTTTTCAACTTTCCGGAGACATAAGAACCAACGTTCCATGCCGTGAGCAACATTTCTTCATTTACCGCTCTCGAAGCGCGGCTACGATGCTGAAGTATGATATCAACTACTTCACCAAACTGATGTTCTTGGGAATGTATTATTTTCTTGCCTTCCATAAACTTCTCCTTTCGTTTGTCTTAATCCTTGATGCTGATTTCTCCTTGCTGCAATATGGTAACTTCATCAAGAGGTACATCAGGTGTCAGTTCATCCTGTAAGCCATAGATTTCAATAAACTGACGGTTCAGTTCTTCTTCGTTGGCATGGAGCTGCTCAAAGCGTTCTTCCCAGTCAGTAGTGTAAAGATTATATAGAGCCGCTATACTATAACTCTTTCCGGTTTCTCCTTCTGCTATTTCTTTATTGATATAGCTGAGAAGTGGGTTTTCTTCAAAATCCCATGAGGTTTCATGGGAGTCCCAGTCTTGTTTGGAGATGGCGATGTTTTGTATTGTTAATGATTTATCTATTTTAATATTTTGAATATATGGTATTTTAGAAATAGCACCTGCTGTAAGGTTTATTGTTGGGGCTAACATCTCAAAAAATAATTTTGCTACTACAGTGTTTAGATAACCTAATGCACAAATGGGATCCTCTTGGGTCTTTTTAAACATAGAATCACCAGCTTGATCGAAAATACATCCTTCTGGTAAATATCTTAGGGTTATACCTTTAGAGGTAATTCTATTCCATGTTATACCTTCTTTAAAATAATACTGTTGACTTTGAGGTCTGGATTTGAGCTTACCTTTTTCGTTATATATATGTTTAATTGCATATCCATTATTTTCCCAATTAACAACAGAATCTAAATTCCCATACCATTTTCTAGAATTTCCACCATTTACATAAGGATACCATTTAATGTTTATTTTTGTCTTAGGAATTTCATGCCATAATCTTACAAATAAATTATTTCCTCCACTCTGTAACCCTGTTGTAGGATGAAAGAAATGAGATATCGTTTTACCATTAATAATCTTAATTATTGAATCATCAAAAGTATAACATAAAGGTTCATTTGCAACTTGAATGAAACGTTCATATTTTGATTCATAGTAAATACGTCGACCTTTTTCATCATGCTCTAAACTGAATGTAGATGCACTATAATTTCTAAATATAAATTTAAACTGGTGATTATTTTTTGCTGTTAAAAATAGTTCAGAAATATGTTTAGGCTCTATTCTATAAAACACTCTTTCATATAGTTTAAAAAATTGTATTGTATTGTTGCATTTTGATTTCTTGGATACAAAAGAGGTTGATCCCCAATCATTACCAAAATTTCCACGCCCCATATGCAACAAACTTTGTAGTGATGAATTTTTAAAGATATTATGCCTTAATGAGTAAAATGTACTATTTACCAACCAAGAATTTTGTACAATCATACCAACCATTCCGTTAGGTCGAGAATGTTCATTTGCAATTTCCATAAATGTTGCATATAAATCTTGTGATGAGTAAGGATATACACTATTAATATAGTTAGACAAATTATCATTCATTTTTCCACTACCCATATACGGAGGATTCATCACTAATGCAGCATACTTATCCGTCAAGGCAAGAACAATATCAAAGGCAGAAAGTAAAGTCTTTATCTTGTTATTTTCTGTGCCTATTTCTTTCCATTCACAACTGCGCATAGCAATTGCAGTACGTGTAGCTTCAGACAACTCAAACTTCATAATAGAACCTAAATTGTCTGCCTGTTCCATCAGAGCAAGCGCATCAAGTGTTTCAGTAATCAGCTCCTTATTTGCACCGGCAAAAAACTCAGTAAGAAGTTCTGCTACATTCCCCTCAGCATTTAAGCGGCGCACTTTGGAAGCTACACTCATATCCAATATCCGTGGGAGACAATGGGCATCCAAAAAAGAGTTGTCTTTCTGGCAGGCTTTAATCAGCAAGGCAAATATAGCCAACTGCTTGGCACGTGTATCCAAATCCACTCCAAGAAGATTGAAACGGAAAATATCTTCAATTGCTTTTCTGCGGTTATAGCCTTCTTCTATATATATAGTATAGAGCAAATCGAAAGCCTCGTTCAGGATATGACCAGAACCGCAACCTAAATCGGCTACAGACAGACTGTGTATATCATCATAATGGAATACTGCATCAGCAGGTATCGGTTCGGCAGGTTCTACTAAATATTTCATCTGCTCCTTAATATCCATAGCATACGGATTATTATCCAGATAGATACGTCCCACCGTATTCTGTACCATGTACTTCACAATCCAGTTGGGAGTAAATATCTGAGTAGCAGCTGGAATATCGTCAGCCTCCGCCTTTCTCTTATTCTTGAATGAAGCAAAAACTTCGTCCTTCTTTTCGGATATATAGAACTGATACAGCCATCCTATCAGTTCGCTTTGTTTGTAATCATCATCTGTAATAAACTCTGTATGGTTGAGCATGTCCACAAAACTACCTTCAGCAAGTATATTATTAGGCAGCAGGAGTTCAGTGTAATCATCCATACTGCCGAAACAAGCAGACAGTATAGGATTACGGTGGCAGTAATTTATGATAAGCAAGGTGAACTGTTCCGTTATCAGTGCGTCATTGTCCAGCAATGCCATCAGGGAAGCACGGTCCGATTCCGACATCGGTGCATAGATGCCACGACGTGCATCTGCCACAATACGAGGCAGACGAAGCGATGCGCTTTGATATTCCAAAACCGGTTCGGTAAAACCATTTTTCACCATGATGCGGATAGCTACAAACCTGTTGAACCAGGTGTAGGCAGCTTCTTCCTTTACTTCCTTAATCCCTTTCTCTATAATGCGCTCCCTCAATGACATCCATTTATCGTAAAATGTCATATCAGTAATCACTTTACCCATAAAGACAATATGGTCTGTTCCTTTAACGGGCATTTTCTCTTCGGCAATATATCCCTGTTTGTCGAATCCCAACAGTCCTAATTTATTATCAATACCCTCCAACAAAACCTTTCTGGCTTCCTGGGCAAACTTCTTTATCTGGTTTGTTTCCATACATTTCTTTTTTACAGAATAATCAATTCTTCTCCTTTGGATATATGATCCATAAGTTGTTGCTTCAATGTCTGCAGATAAGTATCTACATCCTGTTCGCTGCATATTTTATGTACAGTACGTGTACTTAATTTTACCTGTCTTACAGGTTTTGCGGCAGGCTGTGAAGGTACTTTATCTCCAGGTTTAACTTCCGGTTTTGCCGGGGCAGCCTGTACCATAATCTTTGCAGCTTCCTGTTCATAGAAGGCAGTTGTATCCAGATTATTCTTCAAGGCAAGGATATTATCAGGCTGTGATTTCTGTATGATAACGGCATCTGCCTGTATTCCATATTTTACCTCATTGTTTTCTGCCAGCTTATAAAGCGTTTCAACGGCTTTGGTATATTCTACCTTGATCTTGCCGCGAAGTTCTTTTTTAAGTTCCTCAAGTTTGAAACGAAGTTCATCTCTGAGTCTCTTGTAATACGGCATATTATCCATAGGCCATTCATCGGTCAGAATCATGCGCATAGACTGAATACTTTCATCACATCCGGTAAGTTCGCCGAAATTCAAGTCGTTATCCTTTACAAAGGTTACAAACTCCTTGTAACGATTGATCTGATCATCATAAAATTCTCTCACCTGTTTGCATTTATCCATCTGCTCCGCAGCCGGTATTCTGTCGCATGTTATTCTTTTGAGAAACATCTCCACATCTCTTATTCCCATCCATTCATTTACCATCTTTTGCCATTTCTCTATCACAGTGGCAAAAGGATATGTACGGATTGAAGTGTAAATATCCGACAAAATAATCTGCTGCTTTTCAAGAGCATCCTTACATTTAGTATGAATCTCATTTACGTCCAAATCAGGATTTATAGCTTCGCTTATACCGAATATGTCTTTCCAACTGCTTATAAAGTCGTTGACAATCTCCTGTGAAATTTTCTGGGCAGCCCGAATTGTAAATTTCTGCTGGTCTTTCATCAGATTATTGGCAATAATCTGTTTTTCCACATGAGGGTTGTTATTGTATACAAATTCGCGTATGTGACGGCGCACTAATTCATCCAATACATACAGAGTGCATACTTCATTCCATCCGTATGGAGCTGCTGCATATCGCAGAACCAAATCCTTCACATTCATTTCCGGGAAACTCCTTGAAAGATAATTGTCAACCTGGAGTTCTGCCTCTGACATCGGGTACAGTTTGTAATGTTCCTGACTGACAGGAGAAAGGATGGTACGTTTTAATTCTTCTGACGAAGATGTAATTCCGTTTACCAAAGATGCGTATGGATACACATTTCCTAAATGTTTTTCCATCGCTTTTCTATAGCGTTCCTGACCTTTCGATGAACCAAGTTCGGCAGCAGATAAAGTGGAAGAACCGATAACGATTTTACATTTATCAAACATTTCGCGGAAAGGCTTCTCTATTTTAGAAGTAAATAATTCCTTTGCACGGTTTTTGAATTCTTCGTGTGTCTTGCCACGAAGTTCAGTATTAGCCTTATTGTTTCTCATATAGGTCTGAACCTGACAATACCAGTAGAAATCATTCTTCAACTGTTTCATGTCTTTATACAGGTCTGCCATGAAAAATGCCATCACTTTAGATGTATTGCCAAAAGCATATTGTTCAGCTGTATCACAATCGGCATCCATTACAAACTCAATGTTAATATCCGCATTGTTTGTAAGAAAATTCTTGCCCATAATGCTTGCACCTACAGAAAACTTGCCTGTAAAGTATGATTCCCTCGGCTGAGGATTGATATATGTGCTGAAAATTTCCTTCAGTTCTTCAGCCATAGTATTGTTGTCAATAGTCTGGCTCTTGATAAGCTGTGCTACTTCTGTCTCATCTTCACTGTAAAAACAATATGAAACCGGAACACCAGGTTTTGACTCTTCTGTACGGATTATATTATTGTCACACAGATATTCCAGCACCTTTTTAACTTTTTCTTTCAAAGCCAGCTTCTGTGTATCTACATCGCTCATAAGCAGACAGGTGATATTATCAACTGTAGCCGGGAAAAGCAGCTTGTCTGTCTGCGAAAGATTACATATCATAAACAGAATGTTGACAATACGCTGACCAAAAGCTTTATCTTCATAACTGTCTATCATCTTGTTGGCATTATGAATAGCTTTCTGCCCTTTGGCTACCAAAGCCCCTTTGAACATCGGTCCGAAGAACTGATCAAAAGAAATGAAGTTTCCTACTTCTAGTTCTTTAGTTTGTCTTGCAGTGCTGTGAGTTACCTTTATGATGGAACGTTCATTACCCTTTACTTCTTTCTCTACAAAGCCAAGATTTACAAAAGAGTTGAAAACCTGCATAATCAGTCTGAACTGATAAGGGACAAACGGATAGTAGTCAATGAATTCCTCTTTGTTTTCGAAAGATTTGTATGAGTTGGGAAGCTGGAACTGGGCAGAGATGGCATTACGTTTCTGTTCGTAAAGTTTACCTAATTCTATTCCGGCAGTACCATTCTTGTCCAAAATTCTTTTTTGTGTGATAAACTCAGGCTTGGTTCCGGTAAGAGATACTTTTACCTCAAATCGTCCCATAATTTTACCATAATCTTCACTGGTTTCATTTATCTGACAGCTTTGCAGAATTTCCTGAAGATCCTGCTGGGCAGTAGCTGTTATCCATACTTTATCATCACATGTCTCATGAAGTCGGGTTACGATTTCCTGTAATTGTAACAACAGCCCTTTACGGCTGTCAATAAACTGGCTGACTTCATCTACAAGGAAAATAAGTCTGTATTTTTCTTCCTGTTTGTTCAGGTATGCTTTCAGTTCATTGCAAAATGTCTCCACACTGACATGAGTATCATCTTTGGCTATACGTTCCCTGATAATATCCGTTGACAGTGTAGGAACCAGTTCTTTTCCTACTTCAAGGATATAATCCAGTTCGTTGATAGCAAGGTCGGCAGCATCTATGTTCCAGTCGAATCCATCTTCCTGCATTCTTTCTTTAAATGCTTCAAACTGATCTTTCTCGTCAAGAACCTTTTCAAAATGCTGAGCCAGTGCCAAATTGAATTTATTATATCCGCGGAAGGAATTGAATTCACTCCAGAATACATCAAGGAATACCTGCTTTTCATTACCGCGTACATTATGAACTGTACCTATATTAAAAAGTATGGTATCTACTTTTGCAGATTTCAACCATAGGGCTACATCCCTCATCTCGCTGATAGAAACCTCCGATTTACTTTCCGGCTGTTTTAACGGATCGGCTTCTTCCACTGCCTTTTCCAGTCTTCCCAATGCAAAATCACGATGATCCGGATGCATACAATATCCAAGGTATTTCAGGAAATGTGACTTACCGGAGCCAAAATAACCGTTTATCCAGATACCATTATGACTGAATTTATGACTCCGGATAGCAGATAATATTTTAAAAAGTCCGTTTATGATTTCGTCGGTGAAGACATACTCTTCTATTTCTGTCCTGACGGTTTTTGCAGAAAAGTCGCTGGCCGATACAGCAGGATTGACCGGACGCTCTATGTCTTTGAGGTATATATCTTTAAGTTTCATATTAGTCGTTTATTAATAAAATGGCACGATAGGTATGTTCATCATCTATTCTGTTGAACAGGCGGAAAGTATTTCCTTCTTTTTCACCCGGATAAAACACTATGATTTTATACTCGTTGCTCTTGTTGTACTGTTCATAACTTGCAAGAAGACTGCTGGTACGCATATATGGATACATTGAGCCTATACCATATAAAAAAACGTATGGACGCAGTTTGTCGTCTTCAATGGAAATATGCTCCATTATCCGGTTATGCAGATACTCGTAAAACTGTGGAGAGTTTGCTTTATTTGTTAAAGTTCTCGTTACAGCTTCGTGGTCTGTTTCATCCTTCTCAAGCATATAATTCAGATAGGATGGATGTTTCTTTCCAAAAGACTGATTGTCGAGAAATATGCAAAACTCCTTAAATAAGTCAATTGTCAAAACATCTACATAGTTTACAGGACGTAATAGTTGCGCTTTGAATTCTTCAATCCGGCATCGCATTTTATACTCATCTTCCGGAGGATACTGAAAGATATAGAAATTGTAGAAAATATCATTTTCAGTATTCTTGAAGTCTTCGCTGCATAGACGATTATATAATTCAGGAATTGTCATACTCTTCATAATGCAACTTGTTTTATACGGTTGATTTCATATTGTTGAAGCAGGCAGGCATCCAAGAACCACGCTTCACCAAGTTTCATATAAAAAGCAAATTCTTCATCACTTAAGTGTATTGGAGAGAGAGTTCCTGACATATCTTTAACAAAACCGGTTTTCTTTAGGAAAGACAAAAAGGAGCTTGCTACTTTCCCTTTCGTTATTTCGCTCCAATCACACACAAATTCATCATTAGCGGCAATCTCGTTAATCTCTACCAATACATCCTGCTTTGTTATGCTTTGATGTACAGAGTTCCATTTCTTTAAAACAAGATTTAAATGTAAATCATAAAACAACTTGTAGCATTTCAAATTTACAAAATACATGGCTACTATCTTAGCTTCTTTTGAAAATCCCTTATAAGACTCCCAAAAGTACATCGGTACTGCCTTGTATCTTTTTACAAATTCAGCTACAGCTCTTTTTCTGGTCTGTTCTGTCCGCATCATTAAATAATTGTTCTCTATAATCTCTTTCTTTAACAATACTTCTGAATCATCAGACATTAATAGCGGCAACACATTTGTCATTTCTTCCCACATAAATCCGCAGCCGGTCATAGCTGCAGAATATGGACTATTTATTTTATTACTCATATCCTTCATTCATCACAGCTATTAAGAAGGTCTTTTATATTTACCTTCAAGACTTCTGCTATTTTTTTTAATGTATGCAAATCTGGTTGTGATGTGTTAGTACACCATTTAGACACGGTTGCAGGGTTTTTCCCTAATTGTTCTGCCAACCATTTACTTGTTCTTTTCTGTTCAACCAGCACAACTTTAATTCTATTTAAGTCAGACATTTCTATTAATTTTTATTGCTTTGAACACAAATATATTAATTATATTTTATTTCTCATTATTGTTTCGTCTAAATACTTACTCAGAATTCCCTATTTTTGATGACTATCACTAAAAATGGTTCAGATTTGGGTGCTCTTTAACTAATCTGTTTTACATTCTAAATGTTGGTTCACTATTTAACTTTACACATTCTACCTATTTAGTTTTGAAAACTAAATAGGTTTTTATCTTATATACATAAAGTAACTGTAAAGGTTTATTATTGGTCAAAATGATTATTTATTTATGTTTTTTCTATCTGGCACATTCTCTCATTTGGTTTAAATAGAATGAATTGTTAATTATAGAGTGATATTTGTTTGTGGCTTTAGTAAATAAAGATATTGTATTAGTTAAAATCAATCCTGATATTAAGAATTGAAAAGAGTCAAAACGAGCTGTTATTCCATCAAAAATGTGCTGGTATTCTAATTAAAATGCCTTGGTGTTCTATCTAAAACATCAGCACGTTTTATTTAGATGCAGAATTCAAGATGAAATTTACAGTTTTTGTCCTATATTACATCTTATTGTTTATAGATTCCATTTGTGATAATGTCATAATAAATAACAGCAATGCTATCAATACGATTTTATTATACTCTTAATTATTTATAATATTTTCATATTGTGTATAATGTGTTTCAAAATGAATTTACATACATACGTAAAAATATGATTTTAGAAATATTTTTGACTTTATATCTGAATTCCCGGATTTAAGAGATTGTTGAAATATCATTTTGACAAAATGTAGGTTTCAAGAATCCGTGGCTTACGTCTGTTGTTAGATTCAGTTATTTGAGATTTTGAATAAATAGAATATGATTATGTACATGAGTTTTATGAAATTACATTAGAGAGTTTTATGTGTTTTATTATTGACAAATCATATTTAACTGATAAGCCTATAAAGTTAATTTAATTCAGTAAGTCAATTTTCCCCCATTTTCCCCACTTTTCCCTTACTTGCATCATCCGCATAAGTAAGCTATATATTTGGTGTTCAAACCCATTAAATTTAGAATTATGGATACGAACACCAATGACTACATCCTTGTACTGGAGGATAAGGAATCGAAAAAGTTATCAGTAGTTTCATCAGTTGATGCAGAAGGTAAGGTACAGACAGTCGAGCCACTTGATGCACATTCAGGACAGTTCATGAAGTTCAGTGAAAATGACAGTATTTTCAAGAACTTCATGGAGAACTTTACCAGACAGTTTAATGATCCTTCAAGAACCGGATTGTATAGGCTGGTTGCAGACAAAGTGGAAAGTTCTGTAATGATTCTCCAGGAAATGCTTCAGCAACCGCAAGAGAATGAAGAGCAGCTCAAATTGATGCGTGTGAACCTGGAGGACTATGCTCCAAAAGAACAGCTTGGCCGGGTAAATGAAGAACGTATTGACTGGAATGAGCTAACGGCAATTGGCATCACTCGTGAACAGTTGAAGGCTTCGGGTAATCTTGAAAAGATGCTTGGATGGGGAAAGGGTAATCTGATGCCTATTGCAGTCCCTTTTGGCGATAAGACTATCTATACGGAAGCCAGACTTGCTTTCCGTGAAGATGCTGACGGTAATCTGGCACTGGCTATTCATACAATCAGAAAAGAGCCGCGGTTGGACTTTCCTTTCATGGGTGTTGAGTTTTCAGAGGAAGACAAGAAGATGCTCCGTGAAACGGGTAATCTTGGAAGACTGGCTGACGTTACTCCTAAAAACGGAGAGCCGTTCAAGGCTTTCATATCCGTTGATCCGCAAACAAATGAACTGATTGCTTTGAGGGCTGACCGTGTACGAATCCCTGATGAAATCAAGGGTGTTAAGCTTTCCGAACAACAGAAAACTGATCTTGCTATGGGTAAGGCTGTTGCTGTGGAGAATATGATTTCCAAAGCCGGTAAGCCTTTCAATGCTCAGATTCAGATTAATGCCGATAAGAAGGGTATCGAATTCAAGTTTGACAATACTCCAAGGCAAAGTGTGACTCAGCATGTAAATCAGGAACAGCAGAAAGGTGTTTCAAGGAAAATTTGCGGAGTGGAACTTACAGAAAAACAGCAGGCTGCACTTAATGAAGGACGTACACTCTACATCAAGAATATGGTTGATAGAGCCGGACAGCCTTTCAATGCATACGTTAAGTTTGACAAGGAAGAAAACCGACCGAGGTTTTACAGATGGAATCCTGACAGGAAACAGGAACAGGGTGAAGCGAAGGTTGTTGCTGTAGCTGAAGAAAACAAGACTCAGGTTGCCGTGAACAATGAAGGCAAGACCAATGAGGCTACCAAACATGTAAAGGAACCTCTGAAAAAGGAACAGACAGAGCCGACTGAGAAACAGAAGAAAGAGGTTCAGAAGAAAAAAGGTCGTAAAATCTAATCTGCAGTACTATGGGTATGACTTGTATTATTGCAGAAAAGCCGTCAGTTGCCAGAGAACTGGCGGCTATTGTTGGTACAGATAGCCGTGAGAACGGATATATGGAAGGAAACAATTATATTGTTACCTGGGCTATAGGTCATCTTGTTACTCTTGCTATGCCACAACAGTATGGTGTGGAGGGATTCAGAAAAGAGGATCTTCCGTTGCTTCCGGAACCGTTCCGTCTTATTGTCCGTCAAGTAAGAAAGGACGGAGAGTATATCAATGATCCGGCTGCAGTCAAGCAGCTTGGGATTATCAAGAATTGTTTCAATCGTTCTGAAAAAATTATCGTGGCTACTGATGCCGGTCGTGAGGGTGAACTCATTTTCAGATATATTTATTCCTATCTTAATTCTGACAAGCCTTATGTAAGATTATGGATAAGCAGTCTTACAGATAAGGCTATCAGGGAGGGGCTTTCAAAGCTTCGCCCGGGTAGTGAATTTGACAATCTTTATAGTGCAGGCAAGGCACGCAGTGAAGCTGATTGGTTGGTTGGCATAAATGCCAGCCGTGCCTTGTCTATCTCTGCTGGTAAAAATGGGTTTTCACTTGGAAGGGTTCAGACTCCTACACTTTCTATTATATGCAGAAGGTATATCGAGAACAAAGAGTTTAAGAGTATTCCTTATTGGAAACTTGAAGCGATGCTGGATAAAGATGGTATTTTATGGAAAGCTGTATCAGAGACTAATTTCGAGAGAAGGGAAACAGCCCAGTCCGCAGTGAAAGCTATCCTTGCGGATAACATCACCACTGACGGACACGGCTGTCTTTCCGTGGTGAAAGTCGAAAGAAAGGCAGTCCGTACCGAACCACCTCTCTTATACGACCTTACCACCTTGCAGAAAGAGGCAAACAGAAAATACAGCTTTTCAGCGGATACAACGCTATCACTTGCTCAAAGTCTGTATGAGAAGAAGCTTATAACTTACCCGAGGACGGGAAGCAGATATATCGGTGATGATGTGTTTGATGAAATCAGTGGACTGATAGAGTTTTCAATGGATGGTTTCGGTTTTGAAAATATTGTTCCCGAGATTCTAAGACATGAACTGAACAGACGTTCTGTAGATGCTTCAAAAGTAACTGACCATCATGCACTACTGATTACAGGCAATAAGCCTGAACAATTGAGTGCCAATGAGGATAAGATTTACCGTATGATAATGGCGAGAATGCTTGAAGCATTTTCTGAAACGTCACAAAAGGATGTATTGACTGTTACATTACATGGTGCTGATGTAGATTTTGTTCTGAAAGCGGAAAAGGTAACTTATTCGGGGTGGAAAGCTGTGCTTAATGAAAAAGAAGAGGATGAAGATAAGGAAGTAGATTTTTTGCCTGATTTTAAAGAGGGTGAAAACATTAGTATATCTTCATTGAAGGAGACGGAACATAAGACAAAACCAAAACCTTTGTTTACTGAAGCGACTCTTCTTTCTGCAATGGAGAATGCAGGAAGAGAAATTGAAGATGGCGAGGTAAGAAAGGCTATGGACGGTTGTGGTATCGGGACTCCGGCTACAAGAGCCAATATTATAGAAACTCTGCTTCTGAGAGAATATATCAGACGTGAGAAGAAAACACTTGTTCCTACTGATAAAGGTATGGCTGTCTATGATATTGTTAAGGATAAGCGAATCGCCAATGCTGAAATGACGGGTATGTGGGAACTTGCCTTGGCTAAGATTGAGAATGGAGAGAATGATGCAGCCAGATTCAACCAGGAAATAAAGGATTATACCGGACAGATATGTACGGAGCTTTTGGAAGCGTCAATTATCTCAAAGGATAATACCGAACTGCTTACTTGTCCGGTTTGCAAGAATAATTCTGTAAAGATTTATCCTAAGATAGCCAAATGTACTTCAGAGGGTTGCGAGTTCCGAATTTTCAGGGAGGTGTGCGGTAAAATGCTCACTGATAAGGAAGTGAGAAGCCTTATTACCCAAGGTCATACTCCTACTCTGAAAGGACTTGTTAGCAAAGCCGGCAAGAAGTTCAATGCCGTACTGATATTAAAGGAGGACGGTTCTACGTCATTCGAATTCAAGAACAATAAATAAAATGTATAGCCTATGTCATATAACAAGAAGGTTGTTCTCCGCAACAACATTGAAGCTATACGTACCGTATTGCTTCTTGAAGCGGAAAAAAGAATACCGAGTAAGGAGGAAAGGGAGATTCTTGGCAGATATAATGGATTTGGCGGATTGAAGTGTGTCCTGAATCCGGCAAGTACCTTGGCAGACCGTTCCAGATGGGCTAAATCGGAACTTGAACTTTTTCCGATGGTTCAGGAGTTACAGCAGATAATCAAGGAAGGTGCTGCAAATCCGGTACAGGCTAAACTGTTCATGGATAGTATAAAATCCAGCGTGCTTACTTCTTTCTATACTGATACAAGGGTAACTGATACCATAGCATCAAGTTTTGCCGATAACGGTATCAAGTTTGAAACTTTTTTGGATCCTTCGGTCGGTATGGGTTCTTTTATTAATTCATTCGGGAAAAATGCAGAGGAAAGGTTCTGTTTTGAAAAGGATCTGCTTACGGGAATGATAATGAAAGCATTGAACAGTACCGGAAAGGTCTTTCTGCACAATCGTGGTTTTGAGGAAATATCACCTGAGTTGATGAATCGTTTCGACTGTATTTCCAGTAATATTCCTTTTGGCAATTATGTGGTATATGACCGTGCATATTCCAAATCAAAGGAGGAAGCAAAAGTCTTGTCAACTCGTGCCATTCATAACTATTTCTTTGTAAAAGGTCTTGATACTCTTCGGGAAGGTGGAATACTTGCTTTTATTACTTCACAGGGTTTGTTGGATTCACCCTCCAACAAACCTATAAGGGAGTATCTGATGAATAATTCAAGTCTTGTTTCTGCTATCCGTCTGCCGGAAAATTTATTTACAGAAAATGCCGGAACAGAGGTTGGCAGTGACTTGATTGTTTTGCAGAAAAATACGGGTAAAGGTATTGTTTCCGAACAAGAACGTATGTTTATAGAAACGGTTGATGTTCCCGATACTGATAATCCTGATAAGGTGTTGTTTACCCATAATGTAATGTTTGCAACAGACAGCATGGATAATTGTGTGGCTACATCTAGAAAACTTTCTACCAATCCTTATGGCAAGAAATGTATGGTGTATAACCATGAAGGTGGAATTGAAGGTATATGCAGTGATTTGAAACTAAAACTGGACAGGGATATATCCAATGAGTTATCTAAAGGACTGTTCTATGGAGATGATGACTATGTGGAGAAACTTCAAGGTGAAATGGAAGCTAAACAGGCTTTTACCTATATGCCAAAGGAGATAGCGGACAAGATTCCCGAATTATACGAAACGGATGGTGGACTGATTGGTGATAAGGTGGCTTACATAAGATACTTCATGCCATTTGGTGCATATACTTGTTATGTACTTGAAGCAGATAAGCATACCGGTGAGCTTTTTACACTGACCACAATGGGATATGGATGGGAACTTGGATATGCTTCTCTTCATGAGATTGAGGAAGTTGAAGTAAGAGGTATAAGGATAGAACGTGATATTCATTTTGAACCGACCAGGCTTCATCAAATCCAGGAGTTGAAAGAATATGTCGGTAACCGTTATACTCATGAAGTGGTGGATACTGTAGCAGAAGAGATAAAAGAGCCTGTCCAACTTTCTGTTAAGGCTGTAGAGGAACATCAGAAGAGTATGGAAGTAGAAAAGGCTCCTGAAGGTGTACCGGTTCTTACTTTGTTTGATCTGTATGAAAGTGCAAGAACAGATATTGAGTCTCCACGTGAAATGGACGGTCAGACTGTGTTCTTTGATGATGAGCATCATCCCATTTCTGTTATGGTAGAGGATGAAGATTATAATCTTCCGGATAAGGCTATACAAGCATGGGCTGAAGAAGTGGAACGGTTCAATCAGGAAATAAAGGCTTCTACTCCTAAAGTTACTCCGGTTCCATCTGAAAAGAAACGTACTGACAAGCAGCAAACAGGCAAACCGAAAGCCGGACAAACAAAAGGTAACAATCGTTCAGGCAGAACAAAGAAAGTTCAGACTAACAACGTGCAGCTTGACTTGTTTTCTGAATTGCTTATAGATGATGGCAAGCATAACATTGTACCACCAAAAGTAGAGTCGAAACCGATAATAGATACTACTCCACGACCTTATACCACAATGATGTCTTCGCATCTGAAGGAAGGTTCTATAGTAAGGCAAGGTACACAGCTAGGGTTTCTGTCGAATACTTCCTTCGGTAATCCGACTTTCAATCCGCTTGATATTCCAATCAGTCAATTGTCAAAATTAGGCAAGTACATTGATTTAAGGGATTGTTATCATCGTCTGTATGACAACGAGAGTGAAACAAGAACGGAAGACAAGGAGGAACGCAGCAAGCTGAACCGGCTTTATGATGATTTTGTAGGCTTCTATGGTTTTCTGAATACGAAAAAGAATCTGGATGTACTGAAAATGGATCCAGGTTCTACTGAGATACTTTTTCTTGAACGTTCACATGAAGGACAATTTATAAAGGCTGATATTTTCGACCATCCTGTTTCGTTCCAAGTAAATGAGGTCAAGACTGTTACGACTTCATTTGAAGGACTTGCTGCTTCACTGAACAAGTACGGTGATGTAAATTTGCCTTATATCTGTTCGCTTTTGCCTGATAAGGAGGAAGATGAGATAATTTCTGATTTGGACGGACGAATCTATTATAATCCTCTTGAAGGAGGTTATGAGATTGCAGACAGATTCATATCCGGCAATGTAGTGGAAAAGGCAGAGCAGGTGGAATGGTGGCTTGAAAATCATCCGGGCAATGAAGAGGCAAAGAAGAGTCTTGAAGCATTGAAGGCTGCTGTTCCTACACCTATATCTTTCGGAGAGCTTGACTTCAATTTCGGTGAAAGATGGATTCCGGCAAAGGTATATGAAAAGTTTGCGTGTGAGTTTTTTGAAACAGACGTAAGTGTGCGCTTTGCGGCAAGTGCAGATGAATATTCTGTAAAGTGCAGTAGTAAAAACGGTAATATCAATCATAAGTATGCCGTCAAGGGCGAGTTCAAGACTTATGACGGTATTAATCTGATGAAACATGCCTTGCATAATACGATACCGGACATAACAAAAAGCAAGACGGTTGTTGATTATAATGGCAATGAAACTGAAATCAAGGTAAGGGATGGTGCAGCCATTCAGTTGGCCAATACAAAGATTGAAGAAATCCGGAACGGGTTTACTGATTGGCTACAGTCGCAGCCGGATGGATTCAAGAACAGGTTGGCTGAAAAATACAACCGGTTATTTAACTGTTTCGTACGTCCTAATTATGACGGAAGTCATCAGGAGTTTCCGCAGCTTGATTTGAAAGGTTTGGGATTTCCTAATTTGTATAAGAGTCAGAAAGATGCTATCTGGATGCTGAAGGTGAATAATGGTGGTATATGCGACCATCAGGTGGGAGCCGGAAAGACTGTTATCATGTGTTGTGCTGCATACGAGATGAAACGTCTTGGTATTGTAAATAAGCCTATGATTATCGGACTGAAGGCAAATGTGTTTGATATTGCAAATACTTTCAGAAAGGCTTATCCCAATGCCAGAGTATTATATCCTGGTAAGAATGATTTTACACCGCAGAACAGGCAGCGTATCTTTAATGACATAAAAAACAATGATTGGGATTGTATTATCCTTACGCATGAGCAGTTTGGAATGATACCTCAGTCTTTGGATATTCAGCAGGCAATTCTCCAGAAGGAACTTGACAGTGTGGAAGAAAACCTGCAGGTTCTTATCGAGCAGGGTAAGGAGGTTTCACGTGCCATGCTGAAAGGTGTGGAGAAGAGAAAGATGAATCTTGAAGCTAAATTGAAAAGTATTGCAGACGATATAGCTTCAAGAAAGGATGATGTGGTGGATTTCAAGCGAATGGGTATAGATCATTTGTTTGTTGATGAAAGCCATAAATTTAAAAATCTGATGTTCAACACACGTCATGACCGTGTAGCCGGACTTGGAAACTCCAATGGAAGTTTGAGGGCACTCAATATGCTGTTTGCTATCCGTACCATTCAGGAGAGGACCGGAAAAGATCTTGGTGCTACTTTCCTAAGTGGCACAACTATCAGCAATTCACTTACAGAACTTTATCTACTGTTCAAATATCTAAGACCTCAGGCACTTGAAAAGCAGAATATAAACAGTTTTGATGCCTGGGCAGCTGTGTTTGCAAAGAAGACTACTGACTATGAGTTTTCTGTAACTAATGAAATTGTGCAGAAGGAACGATTCCGTCACTTTATCAAAGTCCCGGAACTGGCTGCTTTCTATGCTGAAATCTGCGACTATCGTACAGCAAAGGATATAGGTATAGACCGACCGGAGAAGAATGAGATTCTTCATAATATTCCACCTACACCCGTTCAGGAGGAATTTATAAAAAAACTGGTGGAGTTTGCCCGTACAGGAAATGCTACTTTGTTGGGCAGAGAACCATTGTCACAAAAGGAAGAGAATGCAAAGATGCTCATTGCAACCGATTATGCACGAAAGATGTCACTTGATATGCGAATGATAGATCCGTCATACGAGGATCATGTGGACAATAAAGCTTCTCATTGTGCTAAAATGATTTCGGAATATTACAAGAAATTTGATTCTGTGAAGGGGACACAGTTTGTATTTTCCGATCTAGGTACTTATAAGCCTGGAGAATGGAGTGTATATTCTGAGATTAAGCGTAAACTGGTGGAAGATTATGGTATCCCTTCCTCAGAGGTTCGTTTTATTCAGGAATGTAAGACTGAACAGGCAAAGAAAGCCATGATAGAGGGAATGAATAAAGGTACTATCAGAGTGTTGTTCGGTTCAACAGAAATGTTGGGTACCGGAGTTAACGCACAGGAACGTGCGGTTGCGGTGCATCATCTTGATACGCCCTGGGTTCCTTCTGCTTTGGAGCAACGTGATGGTCGTGCTGTTCGTAAAGGCAACTGGGTAGCCAAACAACATGCTGACAATAAAGTTGATGTGATTGTATATGCTGTAGAGAAGTCCCTTGATTCATATAAATTCAATCTGTTACATAACAAGCAGTTGTTTATCAATCAGCTAAAGACTAACAACTTGGGTAAAAGAACCATTGATGAAGGTGGAATGGATGAACAGAATGGACTAAACTTCAGTGAATATGTGGCTATTCTTTCCGGCAACACGGATTTGTTGGAGAAAGCCAAGTTGGAAAAGAAGATTACTGCACTTGAAAGTGAACGTAAGAGTTTTGCCAAGGAACGTGATGAAGCAAAATTCCGTTTGAATACGATTGACAAGTCTATCGACTTCCATACAAAGCAGACGAATGAAGCTAAAGCAGATATGGAGCAGTTCAACCGTCTTGCACGTAAAGATAGTGACGGTAATTTGCTAAATGACTTAAAGTTAAATGGAATAGAAAGTCAGGATGTCAAAGCCCTTGCAGCAAAACTCCAGGAGATTTCTAATAAAGCCAGAACTAATGGTGAATATCAGCAGATAGGTGAGATTTATGGTTTTCATGTGGTAGTAAAGAGTGAAGCATCCCAAAAGGATATGTTTGATTTCGTGGATAACCGTTTTATGGTTAAAGGTATGGGAAACATATACTATACTCATAATAACGGTCATTTGGCAAATGATCCCAAATTGGCTTGTATGAACTTTCTGTCCGCTTTGGAAAAAATCCCCAAGGTAATAGAAAACCATGAGCGTGAGCTAGAAAAAGTAAAACGTGACGTTGAAACGTATAAAGCCATAGCTTCAGGTGAATGGAAAAAAGAAGGTGAGCTGAGAAAACTTAAATCTGAACTTTCGGAGCTGGACCGAAAAATCAGTCTTACTATTAATAAGAATAAGGATGATGGTGATAAGGAACAGGGAGTTAAGGCTGATACTTCAGGAGAGGTTCATAATAGGATTGATAAGCGAAATGATGGGGTTAAGGTGAAATGGAAATAGCCTAATAATTCAAATCGATTAATTATGTGATGAATTTTGGGAGTAGTGTCGAATAAATTATAACGAGGCCGTAATTCAAACTGTGTCATTTCCTGATAAGTCAGATTTTTAACAAATTTACTTTCGGATAAATATCTGAAAATCAGACATTTCCAAAATAATATTGAGATAAAGAAATGACAAACTAAAGGTTTGACACAGTTGTATTTACGTTTCCATTATACTTTTAATAACAATTCAAATATTTATGTTTGAGAAATAAAAGATTTTATTGACATAATGGCATTTATATAGTAAGAAAATCCATTCCCCAAAAGGATATTTCTTACTATATAAAATAAGTCATCCTATAACTCTTTATTTAATAAATCCAATGTCATATTTACGTAGTTTTGCGCCTCATGTATAGACAAATCTACTTCAGAATAAATATCACGTTCTTCAATAGAACCATGATGTCCTCTCCAAGATATGGCAACTAATTGGTTGAGTTTATCAATTACAGAATCCTTATCAGGATTAATAAACACACATGATGATTTTTGTAAATTATTAATAATTGTTCCAAAAGTCTGATCTGGGTCTGGAATAAATAAACAATATTTTAGTTTTAAAAAAGTTTCTAATGATATTCGAATAGAATTTATAGCTTCCTCTTTATTTTCTTCGTTTGGATCAGATAAAAAATTATTCATTGATATAAGAGACCTTTGATAATTGTCTATCCATTCCTTTTTAATTAAAAATTCTTTTATTGAAGATTTTCCATCTACATTTATTATTTGTAATACTTTTTTTGTACTTGTTTTAATAATTGAACGACTGTTTAATTCTATAAGGAAATGTAAATTATGACTCAAGACAATTACTTGATTTGCATTTTGATATAGAAGTGTTAATTGATGGATTGTCGCATTTCTGCGATTTAAATCTAGGCTTGTTAATGGATCATCGAAAACTATTATTTTATTAGACAAATTTGGGCTTAGTTTTAGTTTTGCTAAGAATAAGCTAAAGGCTATAGTATTTTTATCACCTTCACTTAAAACATTTTTAAATGAAGTGTTACTTTCACCATCTTGTTCTATAGGAGTTCCGTTAAATGTTAAAGTATAACTTAAATTTGCTTCTTTAGCCTTTCCTTTAAAGCCTCCATCTTTAATTTCTATGATTTGAAATTTAGTTCTAAAAATATCATGAAGATAATAATTAATTTTATCTCCATATTGTTGGAAAATCCTATTAGATTCCGTTTTTTGTTCCTCTTGTAAAGATTTATTTATCTTTTGTAATCTAGTACGATGCTCCTTAAACAGCTTATATTTTAAGCATTTATCATATAACGGAAAATTGAATCTAGCCTTATTTAATTCCAAATTTTCCAATTCTTTTTGCACTTCACTTACTTTTCGAACCTTTGTTATAGCATCTGTAATTTTATTATTGCATAAATTAATATAAGCATTGATTTCCTTTATTTTAGAAGATAAAATATTCAGTTCTATAATAAAAGCATCAACAATATCAGGAGATATACTATCCAGTGGATTAATTAACTTATTTTCAATGATTTCTATTAGATTTTTAAATTTACTCTTTAATGAGTCAAAATCATATTCAAAAATATTGTCAAGTTTATCTATTCTGACATATTTAATCCAAAAATTACATAAATCTTTAACCTGTTTATTGATGTTTACAATTTCATTAATATACAAGTCTATATTTATTGAAGATATCTGTTTTTTAAAAGCATTTATTTTATTTAAGGCATCTTTATATTTTTCGCTAAAAAATTGATTATATCCCTCAATTAATTTAATTCCATTTATGGGTGTTCCACAAAATGGACATTTATCCATATCTTTATTTTTTATTGCCTGATATCCAGAATAGATCCAACTAGAACTATCTTTTATTCCACTTATATTTAATAATTCAATATTTGACATAACAAGTTCTAGATATTCTTTTCCTATATCATTAATTGAATCAGAAAGAGTCTTTTTTAAATTTTCTATGTCAAAAGATATATTTAGAGATTTAAGTATTGGTAATTTTGATTGTTTTAGAATAATATCATTATCCTTAGCAATCATCAGTTCCATATTCTTTTCTTCGATTAATTTATCAATTTCTGATAATTGTTTAATAGCACATACTTTTTCTACATCTTGTACCTTGGATAATGTAATAATTTGTTCAGATAGCTCATTGATTTCTTTTGTGTTTTTCTCTAATAAGTTTTTAACTCTTTCAATCTTTTTTGCTATCTCAACTCCTGTATCACCTAATACAAACTTATATAAATGTTTTCTATTGTCTCCACTAATATAAAATCCTGTATAAACATTCTCTGAAACAAAATATGTATCAAAAACAATGATATTAGGATTATTTCTATACCACTTATTTCCATTATAATTTATTTGACCTATTTCTTCGTCTTTTATAATAATTTCAGAAGGGGTATTAGAACCAATTCTTTTTCGTTGTGAAATTATAGAAGAGTCATTTACACTCATTGAATGTAAAATACGTGCAATGGTTGTTTTACCTGAACCATTCTCAGCATATATGAGATTCATTTTTTTCAGACTGACATCACCAACCGCAATATAGTCTTCATAATTTCCTATATTTTTAATTTTCTCTATCTTTAAAATCATACTTAGTTATTTTATAATGATTTTTATTACAAAGTTATATAAAAAATGCGATTTTTTACACCCGGTATATAAGAAAATCAAGACCGTGACTATCTTTATGGGAAAAATGAGGTCTGTGGGTTTCCCCGGACTTCAAAAGGATGTAAAACGGGCTCGATGTCCCAATAAAATGTATTTCCCATGAATAAGACTGTCAGTGGTCTTGACGTGCATAAAGATAGTATATTTTGCTGTCTCTTGTGTGCAGATGGACGAAAGATTCAACACAAATTTGGAGTTTTGACCGAAGAGTTGCAGGCATTGCGTGACTTAATGGAATCTGAGGGAGTTGAAGAATGTGCAATGGAGAGCACAAGTATTTATTGGATACCGATATGGAGAGTACTTGAAGGCTCCGTAAACCTTCATCTTGTCAATCCCTATTTCATCAAGCAACTTCCAGGCAAGAAGAGTGACGTAAAGGATGCAGAGTGGATAGCCACCTGTATGCAGAAGAACTTAATAGCATCAAGTTTCGTTCCCAATGAAAAGATACAGCGACTGAGACAGTATGACCGACGTATCTTTGACCTAAATACCTCGATTGCACGTAACTTGGTAAAACTAGACCAATGTGTACAGCGTTGTAATATTCGTATAAGCAACTATATTTCAACCGTCGATTCAAAGGGATATCGATCCATAGTCAAACTTATATCCGAAGGTGTTACTGATGCTAATGTCCTTGTGGAGAAACTTCATGGTAGAACTATCAACAAACATGGTAAAGAAACTCTTGTCAAAGCACTAACTGGAGTTATCAATGATACGGACATAGATATAATTGGCCAGCTTGTTGAAGAAATCGAATTACAGCAAAGCCATAAGGACAAAGTACAAGAGAAAATGACGCAGTTGTGTAAAGAATGGTTTCCGAAGGAACTTGAAAATCTCCAAACAACACCAGGTGTGAAAGAACGCAGCGCGACTTCTATCATTGCTGAAGTAGGCACGGACATGAATCATTTCCAGACACCAAAAAAGTTAGTGTCATGGGTGGGGCTCAGACCTCGTAACGAAGAAAGCGCTGGTAAAATTAAATCGCGACGTATTACGCACGGAAACAAGTTCCTTCGTAAAACGATTATTGAGTGTGCATGGGCTTCAGCTCGCACAAGAGATACTTTTTTCAACGCATTCTCATATAGACAATGTGTTGAAAGAAAAAAGAACCGAATGAAGGTACTAGTAGCTGTGGCTAGAAAAATGTTAGTAGCAATATGGTATATCCTAAGAAAAGGAGAGCCTTACCACGAACCATCAGATCAGAATTTGGCCTCTTTTCAAGTAGCCGAATCATGATACAACCGCTCGTTGCAAAGTCAATATATTTGTGGTGTCAGTAACCCGTTTTTTCAAAGTGGCTGATGCTTCGGGCGGAGTAGAACACCCGGTTGAGTTTAGATCTCGAAGAGGAAATTTACATAATTATCATTCGTCCTACCATATTGATGGGATGAGTTCCTTTATTGTCCTAAAAATAGAGTATGGAGGCTAGACGCTCATTTTCCCTCATAAAAATAGCCACAGTCTTTTATTTCTTAGAGGAAATATAGCTAATTGTAATAATTTAGAGTTGTGACTTTTATAGGAAAATATTATTTTTTAAAGTTGTTTTTATAAAGTTTCAGTTTACATAATTATTTTCTATTATTTAGTTTATATTCAAGAATGTCTTTTGCATAAAATAATCGTCTGCCACCAATCTTTACCGAGGTTACTTTTCTTTCGTAAGCCCAACGATAAACGGACTTGGGGGCAATCTTGACTATTTTGGAAACATCTACCACATCGAGAAGAGTATCCGGACCAACCAGCAGTTGGCTCTTCTCCAGATTGCTCAATGTAGTTTCTATGGCTTTAAGGCGGGTAAGGATTTCTTTTATCCATACATCCATTTCTTCATCATTATTCATAGGCTGATATTCCCGGTTATGTAATAGTTATTGGAGTCTTGCGACAACATTTCGTTTTCTTTCATGTATCGGATATAGCTTTTGGCTGTACGTTCTTTTACGTCAAGCATATCCATTATTAATTCTGTCAAGTCATTGTAAGATACCTTTTTTCGTGATTTGAATATTTCTTTTGTAATATTGGAAAGTTCTGTACGTTTCCGCTTTTCCTTGTCTTCGATGGATTTTTCTCCCGCATAGATGTGCATATCCTTTGTTTTGTCCCAAGTGAAGAGTAACATGGGAACATCAAGAGGGCTACCATCTCTTACTTTGATGGCTTTTACAACTGAGTATGCCGGATTTTCATCTTTCTCTATGCAGAGAATGGCGGCAGCTTTCCTTTGCAGTTCTGAACCGATATGTCCTCTAAGTTTGATACCATTGGGCACGAAGTGCAAAACACAAATTATACAAGTTTTGTATATGCCTGCAAGTCTGTACAGTTCGTCAACAATGGCTATACTTTCAGTTTCATCATTTGCGGAGCGAATTAGGTCTGCTATTCCGTCTATAACGACAAGGTGTATTCCTCCCTGACGATGATAATACAGGTCCATGCTGTCCCTTAT
>RCNI01000331.1_pt1 | contig 30375 bp, 27 predicted proteins | sample 2041151 | NCBI WGS metagenome assembly RCNI01 (sample SAMN09708214, study PRJNA481090) | feces metagenome | isolation source: feces | place: Antarctica: Albino Rookery
AATGAATATAATTGATTTGTCTCCATAAAGCAAAGATAGATAATAATCCTAGTTGAAAGAATTTATCCCCATAATTTATCTACTGAGCCGATCTTTCCTGTGTTCTTTTGTGGTCCAAGGGCTTTTCTATGGCAAATCAGGTCTCCATTTCCTTGAACTAAAAAAATAGCCACCATCCTTTTGAGGATAGTGGCGTAAGTGATATTTGGGGTTAGTCTTTTGCGATTGAGAAGGAAATGCCCCTTTCCGTTAGTTCTTTTTCGGTGTCTTCCCAAAGACTCTTCATCTGTGGATGGTTTAAATATTGAGGCTTTAGTTTTCGCTGTTTGCCGGATACGTACATGTTTCCCGTCTGATTTTCATATTCAGGATTCAGCAGCAAGCGAATGGCCATATCGGCTCCTTCTCTTGGTGTGCGGATGCAGGGACGGAAGAGGAGGTCGGTCAAAGGATCGAACCACATGTCCATGCTGATGATGTTGGTGGATACGACTCCAGGATCGGCTGCGTTGACGGTGATTCCTGTATCTTTGAGTCGCTGGGACAATTCTCGTGTAAACAGCCACAGTGCCAGTTTGGTGTTGCTGTAGATGGGAATTCTCCAAAAGTTTCCTTGCTTTCCTTTCTGGAAGAACTGGCTGCCGATTTTTCCGATTGAATATGTGCAGGAAACCATATTGACGATGCGGCTTCCGGGGTGCATCAAGGGAAGGAGTTTGCGGGTAAGCAAATAGGGGGCAATATAGTTTACGGCTACGGTATGTTCAAAGCCGTCTTCAGTTTGAGTGAAATGTGTGGCCATGGTACCGGCGTTATTCATGAGCAGGTCTATTGACCCTACCTTTTTGATCAATTTCCCGATGGCATGCGTCAAGGATTCCAAAGAAGACAAGTCTGCTTGCACGACTTCGATATCGGTATTCTTCGTTTCAAGGATAAGCTGACTTTTCCTTTCTTCTCCCTTGAATGCAGTATAGCAAATCATGATGACGTGGTATCCAGCCTGGGCGACGGCTCGTGTGATTTCTGTTCCCATTCCTCCGTCGGCTCCAGTGATGATAGCTGTTTTCTTCATGGTGTTATTCTTTTTCTAATTTTTCAATTTCTTTTATAAGGCAAGGTGGCAGCTCTTCATTGAGTCTTTGATGGCATGCCATCTCGATAGTATACATACGTCCGATGCAATAATTGCTGTGCTTGCAGCTGCATCTGGCATTCTCTTCTTCTTTCATGCGGTTGACGAATCCAGGTTCGTTTAGCAGGGCACGTCCCATTTGTACGAATTCAAATCCTTTGTCTAGGACTTCATCGATTTTGTTGCGGGCTACCAGTCCGCCTACGTAGACCAATGGTATTTCATGGATGGCTTTACGGAATTTAAGGGCATCCTCCAAGAAATAGGCTTCTTTAAAGGGAACGGTCGGAATCATCATGCGTCCGAAGAGTCTTACTCCCCATTTTAGCCACCAGCAGTCCATGTAGTGGGTGAGTGTCTTGATGGGCATGGCTCCGCGCATTACGTACATGGGGGCTTTGCTGACAAAGCCGCCGCTGAGTACCAAGGCGTGTGCTCCGTCTCGGACGAGCTGCTTGGCGACTTGAATCGTTTCATCTAATTCCATGCCGCCCTTGAATCCGTCACGCATGTTCATCTTGACCAATACGGCCATATCGTTGCCTGCTGCTTCCATGACTTCCTTCATGACTTCGTTCATGAAACGCATTCGGTTTTCGAGCGAACCGCCGTACTCGTCCTTGCGGTGGTTGGTATATGGAGATAGGAACTGGCTGATGAGGTAGCCGTGTCCGGCGTGAACTTCTACGGCATCGAATCCTGCTTCTCGTGCCATTCTGGTGGCATCTCCGTAAACTCGTGCTAGGGCAGGAAGCTCTTCTTTGCGAAGTCCGCGTACAAAGGTGGGCGAATAAATGTTGAATCCGCTACAAGCTCCCACAGGTGTTTCTCCGCAAATGCTTTTGTGCGACATGTTTCCGCAGTGTCCTAACTGGATGCTTGCGGCTGCTCCTTCTTTATGAACGACGTCAGTGATCTTGCGCAGTTCGGGGATGATTTCTGGCCGCATCCAAAGTTGGCGGTCGAATGATAGAGCGCTTCTGGTTACTGCTGCATAAGCGACGGTTGTCATTCCGATGCCGCCTTTGGCAACCGACAAGTGGTAATCGTAAAGTTCTTTAGAAGGGCGGTTTCCCGGACACATGCTTTCAAAAGCTGCCGAACGGATGGTGCGATTGCGTAAGGTAATCGGGCCGATTGAATATGGAGTAAAGAGTTTTGATGTTTTCATACGGTTATTTCATTTAATATATATAAGGTATCAGACATTTTCGTTTGCCTACAGCCTGATCTCCGAATTCTTTTCGGTATTGTTTTCGGATGGAGTAGGCTCTTGGGGCGAGGTTGGCAAATGTCCATATAACGAATATCCAGGAAGCGGAAGATTGGGTCAGGATGGCAAATCCTGTCCATTCTACCAGCTCTCCGAAATAATTGCCCGAGGTGACGTATCGGTACATGCCTTTTTGTGGAAGGTAGTGTTTGGTGTCGCCGGCAGGGCGAAGGTTGCGGATGACATGGTCGGAATGAAGGTTGATTCCCATGCCCAAGAAGAATATCAGGGTTCCGATGAGGAAAGCGGGGGTGGTAAACCAGTCCGTTGTGTATTTTCCGTCAGGGGCAAGATGAAAAAGGGACTCTCCGATTAGAAATCCGTTGATGAGGTTGAATACGACTCCCATAAGGGTGATTGAAATGGGCATTCTGCTGTGACCTTTCATTAAGAAAGGGAAAATGAAGGTGCGTTGGAAGTAGTGCAGTTCAAACAGCAGGAAAAAAGTAAGAGGAACGGCGTTCATCCGGTTGTCACTCTGTAGCCAGAGGATGAGCGTGATGACGAAGACTGGGCATTCCATCAAAATCCATCCTATCTTATTGGGTAGGCTGATTCCCCATGCTTTGGTTCGGAAAATTCCGTATCCAGCCTTGATATAGAAGAGGGCGATGAAGACGACAATCGCCAATAGGGGCATGATGTAAAGCAGGTGATGGTAAATAGATTCAATCATGGTAATAATGGTTTGTTGAAGGAGCTTTCCTTTTGAAACGAAGGGATTTAAAGTTTCTTGAAGGGGCTTCCTTCTTGTGTTTGTCTGAGCGAAAGTTAATGAATTTCTTCCTTTAAAAGGAAAATTAGACAGAATATTTTGAAATCTTGTCCTTAATTTGGAATGGAGGGTACGGAAAGGCTCAGGGGGATAAACAAAAAGGTCTGCTGATTAGCAAACCTTTGCTCTTCAGGTTGGACTTGAACCAACGACCCTCTGATTAACAGTCAGATGCTCTAACCGACTGAGCTACTGAAGAAAATTGAATATGTTTTTAAGAGCTCTTCAGGTTGGACTTGAACCAACGACCCTCTGATTAACAGTCAGATGCTCTAACCGACTGAGCTACTGAAGAATTACTTAAAGTGGCTATTGAGAAAAAGCTCTTCAGGTTGGACTTGAACCAACGACCCTCTGATTAACAGTCAGATGCTCTAACCGACTGAGCTACTGAAGAAAGTTTTTTTCTTAATTGCGATGCAAAGGTAGTAGGATATTTTGAAATATGCAATATCTTTGCAGAAAAATTTTCAAAAAATGGATAAAATAATAGGTTTAGGCAATGCTTTAGTGGATATTTTGGTGAAAATGGATGAAGATGAGCTCTTGAATGAGCTGGCTTTGCCTAAAGCAAGCATGCAGTTGATTGATGAAGGAAAGTTGAGTACAATAGAAAATAAGTTGGCTTCTTTACGTACGCGCCGTTCTACCGGTGGTGCAGCCGGCAATACGATCAGTGCTTTGGCTAAGTTGGGAGCGCAGCCGGGATTCATCGGGAAGGTTGGAAATGATGAAGTCGGTACTTATTTTAAACGGAGCATGAAACGTTTGGGGGTGGAAGCACATTTGCTGAACGGCGAACTTCCTACAGGTATTGCTTCAACTTTTGTGTCTCCCGACGGTGAACGTACTTTTGCGACATATTTGGGTGCAGCAGCTACTTTGCATGCTGAGGATTTGACACGTGACATGTTTGTTGGTTATACGTATTTATATATAGAGGGCTACTTGTTGCAAGATCATGAGTTGATTTTGCGTGCTATGCAGTTGGCTAAAGAGGCCGGATTGCAAATCTGTCTGGATATGGCCAGCTATAATGTGGTGAAGGAAGAACGTGATTTCTTCGACTTGCTGATAACACAATATGTAGATATCGTGTTTGCCAATGAAACCGAAGCGGAAGCATTTACAGGCAAGAGTCCGAAGGAAGCATTGAATGACATCGCTTCCAAGTGTAGCATTGCAGTAGTGAAAGCACGTAAGGAAGGCTCGTATATTAAGCGTGGCACAGAATCGATTCAGGTTTCAGCACCGGCTGTCAAGAAGGTGGTGGATACGACGGGAGCAGGCGATTTTTATGCGGCTGGCTTCATGTATGGATTGACTTGCGGATATTCTTTCGAGAAGTGTGCACAAATCAGTTCAATTCTTGCTGGTGCAGTCATTCAGGTCTTGGGTACCGAACTGACCAAGAAGAAATGGGATGAAATTAAGTTAAATATTGAAGAAGTACTGCAGGCATAAGCAGAATAATGTGTTTCTTTGTAAAGAAGAACAAATTAATTGTATAAAGATGAAGAACATAAAACGATTATTAGCAGGTGCATTGGTCGTGGTTTTCGGATTCGGGTTGCTTAGCTTTAAAGAGGACGACCGGAATTTCCGTATAGCCAAGAATCTGGACTTGTTTAATGCGATATTCAAGGAGTTGGACTTGTTTTACGTTGATACGGTGAATGTAGACAAGTTTATTGAATACGGCGTAAATGGGATGTTGCTGCTTACCGATCCTTATACTGAATATTATCCGGAAGAAGAGGTCAGCAGTTTGAAAGAGATGATTACGGGTAAATATGCTGGTATTGGTGCAGTGATCCGTTATTATAAAGCCAAAGACCGGATCGCCATCGTGGAACCGATTGTCGGAATGCCTGCTGCAGAATCGGGCGTGAAGGCTGGTGATATTATCTTGGAAGTGGGCGGAAAAGAGATGGTATGCGGTGATATGAAGCCGCAGGACTTCAGCAACAAGGTGAGTGAAGCTTTGCGTGGTGAACCGGGAACTTCTTTTGTCTTGAAGGTATTGCGCCCGCTGAAGAATGACAGTACCGTGATGGAGTTTACCTTGACACGCAATAATATTCGTACCAATCCGATTCCGTATTATGGAATGGTCAGTGACAGCATCGGTTACTTGACACTTACTTCTTTTACGGATAATTGTGCAAAGGATTTCAAGAAAGCATTCATCGATTTGAAAGCGCAGGGAGCTACTGCACTGATTATTGACTTGCGTGATAATGGAGGTGGTTCGCTGGCTGAGGCTGTAGACATTGTGAATCTGTTTGTCCCTAAAGGTCGGCAGATCGTTGCTACCAAGGGAAAACTGAAGCAGGCTCAGAGCACGTTCAAGACCCTTTATGAACCGGTGGATACGGTCATTCCGCTTACGGTGCTGGTCAATGGCAATACGGCATCTGCTTCGGAAATTGTAAGTGGTTCTTTGCAGGATTTAGACCGTGCCGTTATTGTAGGTACGCGTACTTATGGTAAAGGTTTGGTTCAGACAACTCGTCCGTTGCCTTATAATGGTACATTGAAGGTGACCACATCCAAATACTATATTCCAAGCGGTCGTTGCATTCAGGCTATCGATTACTCCAAGAAGAATCCCGATGGATCGGTAGCTAGAACTCCAGAAGAGAAAACGAACGTATTCCATACTTCTAAAGGTCGTGAGGTTCGTGATGGAGGGGGTATTCGTCCCGATATTGAAGTGAAGGCTGTCAAATATCCTAATATTCTGTATCCGTTGCTCAATGAAGATGTAATCTTTGACTATGCTACTCAGTATTGTATGAGCCATACGGCACCGGCTTCTGTCGCAGATTTCAAGATCAGTGAGGAAGATTACAAGGAATTCAAGGAGTTGGTGAAAAGACGCAATATCACCTACGACAGACAGAGCGAGCAGCTGATGAAGACTTTGAAAGAGGTAGCGGAGTTTGAAGGATATCTCAAGGGAGCGACTGAAGAATTCAGTGCATTGGAAAAGAAATTGATTCATGATTTGGACCGTGATCTGGATACGTTCTCAAAGGAAATCAAGAAATTTATCGCTCAGGATATTGTCACTCGCTTCTTTTATCAGCGTGGTGCTATTATGGAACGCTTGAAAGACGACAAGGACTTGAATAAAGCGATGGAAGTGTTGAATGATACCAAACGGTATAAAGAGATTCTTTCTGCTCCTGTAAAGAAGGATGTCGCTGAAAAGGCCTCAGAAAAGAAGGAACATAAAAAATAAACGGTGCTGCGAATGGCATCGTATAAGAAAAGCCCCGCTTTCAAGGCATTGTAGCCTGGAGAGCGGGGCTTCTTGTTCCAGATGATTACTTGAATTTATTTTTCGATGTAATCACCGTTGTCTTTGATGAGTTGGATCAGTTTTTCAACGGCCTGTTCCTCTGGAATATTTTTTTTGATGCATTCTTTACGTTTGTAAAGGCTGATTTTTCCACGTCCTGCACCTACGTATCCATAGTCGGCATCAGCCATTTCGCCAGGACCGTTGACAATGCAGCCCATGATACCAATCTTCAAGCCTTTCAGGTGAGAGGTAGCTGCTTTGATGCGGGCGATAGTTGATTCCAAATCGTATAGAGTACGTCCGCAGCCGGGGCATGAAATATATTCTGTCTTTGATGTACGGATTCTGCCGGCTTGCAAGATGCCGAAAGCGGTTTCGTCCACTTTCGTGTCGGCTATAGCACCTCCATGGTTGTATAGGAGAATACCGTCACAGAAGCCGTCGAAGATTAAGGCACCCATATCGGCAGCAGACTTCAGCTGAAGGTCTTCCAATTCTTTTTCTTGGTAGAGCTGGAAGAAGACAACTGGATTCTTCAAACCTTGATTCATCATCTGATGTACAAGTCCACGATATTCACCGAGACGGTTCGGGTGGTTGCTTTGAGCGATGATGACTACTTCTGGATGCAGACGGAGGCAGGCTACCGCTTCTTCATTCAGTCCCATATAAGTGGTGAAGAGGAATTTGCGGTCAGCTTTCATTTGATGCAAGCCGATCAGCTGTTCGGTATTGAATGCCGGATAGGTATTGGGCTCTTCGTTCCATACGTTGGCATCGACAATGTAACCGATTCCTTCTTCACGGTTTTCTGGAAGAGCTTGTCCGCAGTAGATATAATCAGGTTTGAACTGTGAGCTGACTTCGTAGTTTTTGTCCAGTCGGGCAGAGATAACTACAGGCAGGTGTTCGCCTCCTACATTACCCACAGCGGCTGTTACTCGTCTGGATGGGTTGGTGTAGTTGAATTCTGGAGCGACTCCTCCCGGAATGTAAGGATGGTCCTTACGCTGCATGATATAGTCGACTAGTTTCTTGGCAACAGGAATTTCAGCTTCAGGAGCTTCCGATAAAGAAACGCGGATGGTATCTCCCAAGCCGTCGGCCAGCAAAGCTCCGATACCGAGGGCCGATTTGATACGACCGTCTTCACCGTTTCCAGCTTCGGTTACACCGAGGTGCAAAGGGAATGCCATACCTTCTTTATCCATCTCTTCTACTAAAAGACGGACGGTCTTGACCATGACTACCGTATTGGAAGCCTTGATGGAAATGACTACATCGGAAAAATGTTCATCCACGCAGATGCGTAAGAATTCCATGCAAGATTCTACCATGCCTGCAGGGGTGTCACCATAACGTGACATGATACGGTCGGATAAAGAACCGTGGTTGACTCCTAAACGGATGGCGGTATGATTTTCCTTGCAGATATTCAGGAAAGGAACGAAACGGTCTCGAATCTTCTGGATTTCTTGAGCGTATTCTTCATCGGTGTATTCAAGTTTCTTGAAGGTACGGGCTGCATCAACGTAGTTGCCTGGATTGATTCGTACCTTTTCCGCATAAAGGGCAGCTGCATCAGCGGCTTTCGGATTGAAGTGAATGTCGGCTATTAAAGGAGTATTGTAGCCCTGTGCACGAAGGCAGGTATTGATATTCTTTAAATTTTCGGCTTCACGTACCCCTTGAGTGGTGAGACGGACATATTCACCGCCTGCATTGATGATTCGTTTCGCTTGTTCTACACAAGCTTCAGTATCCATAGTGACTGTGTTGGTCATGCTTTGGATTCGTATAGGATTAGCGCCACCCATAGGGGTGGCGCCAACGTATACCTCATTCGCCTGTCGGCGAGAATAATTGAAGTAATCCATTCGTTAATTTGTCTTGTAAGCGTATTTAACTTCTTTCAAGTCTTGATTGGCTTTAACAATCTTGTTTTTCAAACCTTCCTTATAGTCTGCAAATTTCTGAGCGAGTTCTTTGTCAGAAAGTGCAAGCATCTGTACAGCTAGGATGGCAGCGTTCATGGCACCATTGATGGCTACAGTTGCAACAGGAATGCCGAGAGGCATCTGGATGATTGAATAAAGTGCGTCAACTCCGTCCAAAACAGAACCTTTTACAGGAACTCCGATTACAGGCAGAGTGGTATTGGCTGCGATTACACCTGGCAAAGCAGCGGCCATACCTGCAGCAGCGATGATGACTTTCAAGCCGCGGTCGGCTGCACTTTTGGCGAATGCTTCCACTTCGGCCGGAGTACGGTGAGCAGAAAGTGCATTCATTTCGAAAGGAACTTGCATTTCGTCGAGTAGTTTAGCTGCCTTTTCCATCACAGGGAGGTCAGAAGTGCTACCCATGATGATACTTACAATTGGTTTCATTCGTTTAATTTTTTGATATTTTATATAGTTTGATTATTCGTTGATTAATTGTTTATAACCTTCTGCATCAAGCAAATCTTCCATTTCAGCTACATCGGTAGGTTTGATGCGGATGAGCCATCCTTCGCCGTATGGATCTTTGTTGACCAGTTCTGGATTCTCTTCTAGAGCAGGATTTACTTCTACTACTTCACCGCCGATAGGGATGAAAAGGTCAGATACTGTCTTTACTACCTCAATACTTCCAAATGTTTCTCCTTTTTTTAGCGTTTCTCCTTCGGTAGGAACATCTACAAAGACGATGTCTCCTAATTGGTCCTGAGCATAATCGGTAATTCCTACATAAGCTTCTTCTCCTTCAAGGCGAATCCATTCATGCTCGCTGGTGTACTTTACATTTGTTGGAAATTTCATGATGATTATTTTTAAAGGTTAGAAAATATCTTTCTTCAAATAAACAAAATTCCAATGATTCCACAAAATAATCCGATAAAAAAACCGCCAAGGACCTCATTCAATGTATGTTGTCGCACGATGATGCGGGCGGAACCCAACATGCCGGAAAGAAGGATGAATCCGCAAAGACTGCTAATCGGATTGAACATGAAGAGGAAGCTGTATGATAACAGACCGCCTACCATCATTCCACTGCTGGCTGCGTGGGTGCTGACTTTCCACCAAATATTGACAATGGCGCATAGAATCATGCAGATAAGTACTGCCAGCAGGATTCCGGCCATGTAATGGGGAAGATGCAGACGAAGCATCGTCAGTAAACCGCCTACATAGCTCATGATAGTCAGCAGATAGGGAACAAATCGTTTTTCTCGTTCGTTCAGACCGCGTAATCCCCATCCGTTAAGCTTCTGGTAGAAAAAGATTCCCAGCATAGGGAGTGCGATGGTGAAACAGAAAACCAGAGCCAATACGGTAAGCTTGTATGGTATAGGCATTATGTTCAGATAGGTGAACATGAACAAGAGAATAAAAGCCAGAAAAGGGGACAAGAAAGGCGTAAAGATAATGGATACAATATGTGCCATTAGATACAATGTGCCTTTCGGATATTCAGGCTCTTTAGGACCTTCCTTACAAATGGTCAATTCATCTGGTATAGTGGTTTCTTTCATATTTATCTTCTTAATCGGGCTATCGGAATATTTAATTGTTGACGGTATTTGGCGACTGTTCGTCGAGCGATGGGATATCCCTTTTCTTTCAACTTTTCTGCCAATTCATCATCGGTGAACGGATTCGCCTTATTTTCATTGTCGACCAGTTCCTTTAAGTAGCGTTTGATTTCGCGAACTGATAGTTCTTCTCCGCTGTCGGTAGTATATCCGTCACTGAAGAAGAATTTCAACGAATAAATTCCGAAGTTGGTCTGTACATACTTGCTGTTGCTTACGCGTGAAATCGTGGAGATATCCAAGTTGGCACGTTCTGCAACGTCTTTCAATATCATGGGACGCAACAACGTTTCATCTCCTTCCAAAAAGAAGGGGCGTTGCAGGTCGATGATGGTTTGCATGGTGCTTAATAATGTCTGCTGACGTTGCTTTACGGCATTGATGAATCCTTGTGCGGCGTCAACCTTCTGCTTCAAGAAAAGGAAGGCATCTTTCGATTCCTTCGATTGGTTGGATTTGTTGCGCGTGTGTTCGTCCAGCATTTCTGTAAACTCACGGCTCAATCTCAACTCTGGAACATTGTGGTTGTTGAGGCTGAGAATGATGCTTCCATCATCTTCTGTTTCAACGATGAAGTCTGGTATGATTTGTTGGAGATTCTTGCCCATAGCTTCTCCCAAAGAACTTCCTGGTCTGGGATTCAATCTGACCAATTCAGCATAGGCAGCATCGTATTGCTCTTCGGTGATGTTCATTCGCTGGATAATCTTCTCCTTGTTCTTTTTGGTGAATTCATCGCAATAATAGTAGATGATGTCATGAGCTATTTGGTTTGTTGGAGTGTTTTCTTTGCGCTTTATTTGTAAAAGCAGGCATTCTTGAAGGCTTCTTGCTCCGATTCCTGCAGGGTCGAAGCTTTGGATTACAGACAAAACATGCTCCAGCTGCTTTTCTGTGACGTAGATTCCTTGATAGATGGCCAGTTCGTCAATCAGTGCATCCATGGTTTTGCGCAAGATACCGTCATCATCCAGTGAGCCGATGATGTATTCTCCCAAATCTTTATCTTCTGGAGACAGATCGTGCATGTCCAACTGCTCCTTCAGCGTTTCATAAAAAGAAATGTTGTCGGAGAAAGGAATTTCTTCGGGTGTTTCACCTTTCGAACGGTTGTTTTCCTGTAATTTATAGTCGGGAATGTCGTCTTCTGTACGGTAATCTCCTAAGGAAACGTCTTCGTTGCTGCTCGCATTGGCGTCTTCATTCGGTTCGTTATATTCATCTTCAGCACCGTCTGTTTCGCCTGAAGGCTCTTTTCCCTCTTCTAAGGCTGGATTGTCTAAGAGTTCAGCATGAACGCGTTCTTCCAACTCTATTGTTGGAAGTTCCAATAGCTTGACCACCAAAACCTGTTGTGGGGATAAGGTTTGTACCTGCTGTTGTGCTTGTGCTTGTATCTGACGTGAATTTTGTGCCATAAGTAAAATCTGTTATAGTCTGTAAAAAGGGGAGGAGACCTTTTCTGAATGAATAGTCCTTTCCCTTTATTCTTGGTCAAAGTTACATATTTCTTTTTTAATCAATCGGCTTATTGTCATTAATTTCAATGGCGGACAGGTCTTGGTAGAGGTAAAAAGAAAAGATGAAATGCTGAAAGGGGATGTCATTCCTTTGTAAATTAGGTAGTTAATGGCTTTTTGCCTTTTGGATTTACACTCTGCCGTGCGAGACGGAATTGCAATATCTGTAATGTTTTTTGATAACAGCAAGCAAATGAAGGTGACTCTGAAGGAAGGCTTTTCGGAGGGGGATGCTGTCTGATAGAAATAGGGCTTGCTCCCTTTTTATGAAGAGATTTTGTGCCTCGTTTTATTGGATTCCGATAGAATCTGCTGGAAAAAGAGACAAAACGGTTCGTTAGGATAGGATTCTTTTTTCCTTTTAACATTTAAACATTCCATAAAAATAAGGGAAATGCCTAATTTTGCAACTTTGCATAATTAATCAAACACATAACATTCAATGCTCACAAAATTATTTGGATTTAATCCTCAGATTACGACCGTAAAGACTGAGATTCTCGCAGGAGTAACAACTTTTTTGACGATGGCTTATATCTTGGCTGTCAACCCTAATATCTTGAGTGATACGGGGATGAATAAAGATGCCGTTTTTACATCGACTATCATCGCTTCGGTTCTGGCTACTTGTATAATGGCCTTTTTGGCGAAACTTCCTTTTGCTTTGGCTCCAGGTATGGGGTTGAATGCCTTTTTCGCTTATACTATTTGTTTGAAGATGGGGTATACATGGCAGTTCGCTCTTACTGCCGTATTGATAGAAGGCTTGATCTTTATCTTTTTGACATTGACGAACTTGCGAGAAGCCATCGTGAATTCGATTCCATTGATCTTGAAGAATGCTATCAGTGTGGGTATCGGCCTTTTCATTGCTTTCATCGGATTGCAAAGTGCTGGTATTATAGTCAACAGTGATGCCACATTGGTCAGCTTGGGTGATATAACAGGGGGAAGTGCTTTGCTGGCTTGTATAGGAGTCGTGCTTACCGCTGTTCTGTTAATCAAAAAAGTGAAGGGGGCCCTGCTTATAGGTATCATCGTTACTACATTGGTGGGTATTCCTATGGGAGTGACTACCTTTCACGGTATAATCAGTACTCCTCCGTCTATCGCTCCAATTTTTTTGAAGTTCGATTTTACGAATGTCCTTTCGGGAGATATGTTTATAGCGGTGCTGACTTTGCTCTTCGTTGATATGTTTGATACTATCGGTACCTTGGTCGGTGTATCTACAAAATCGGGGATGTTGAAGGATGGAAAAATACCTAATGCTAAAAAGGCTTTTATGGCTGATGCTATCGGAACGACAGCAGGTGCGATGTTGGGAACCAGTACGGTTACGACTTTTGTAGAAAGTGCTTCTGGAGTTGGTGAAGGTGGTCGCTCGGGATTGACTTCCTTTACTACGGCGATGAGCTTCTTGCTGTCCCTTTTCTTTGCTCCTTTATTTTTGTCAATTCCCTCGGCAGCGACAGCTCCCGTATTGATTCTGGTAGGTTTGATGATGATGACTCCTATCCGTGATGTGGATTTGAACAACTATTCCGATGCGATTCCTGCGTTTGTGTGCATTATAGTGATGCCGTTAGCGTATAGTATTTCAGACGGAGTCTTGTTGGGACTGATTAGTTATGTCCTGATTAATATGTTGTGTGGAAAATTTCATAAGTTGACTCCTTCCATATTCATTCTTTGCTTCCTGTTTGTACTGAAATACCTGATTTGATAAGGTGAACCACGAATAAAAAGGGTACGTATCTAAAAGATGCGTACCCTTTTTATTTTGGAGAAATACTTTTAATATTTGAAGCTGCTTCCTCCCAAGAATTCTCTCAATAGAGAGGTCGGGGGTAATTCTGCGTCATTGATAGGAGTAAAGTGTCCGAGAAAATGGAGTAGACGGTAGGCCTCTGAATATTCTGGGGTATTGTTTGGAACTTTTCGTAGAATCGGTTCCAGGTGTTCTTTCAATACAGCAAGTTCAAACAGTAAGGCAGAGTTGAACATGGCATCTGCATTTTCTTGATAAGGGAATATCCATTTGTCTTCTCCTGCGCGTACACTTGGCCAACGGGAAATGGTAGCTGCCGCCGAATGGTTCCTGTATTTGCAGTCTCGAATGATACGGCGAAGCAGGCGGTTGTCGGTGGTTGGAATGTAGTTATGGTCATCCAATTGAATTGTGGTCAGTGCAGATACATAAATCTTGAACTTGTTCTCTGTCGGAATATGTGGAGTCAGATCGGGATTTAGGGCATGAATGCCTTCTAAGATAAGAATCATATTGTCTTCTATCCGAAGCTTCTTTCCCGATTTCTCTCGCTTCCCTATCATGAAATTGAAGCGGGGAAGTTCCACTTCTTCTCCTGTCAGCAATGCTTTGAGCTGTGCTTCAAAAAATGGGAGGTCAAGGGCGAAGAAGGATTCGAAATTATGTTGGCCGTTTGCGTCGAGCGGTGTTTTTTCACGGTCTACGAAATAATCATCCAGAGAAATGGGATAGGGGCGCAGTCCGTTGGTCATAAGCTGGATGCTGAGTCGTTTGCTGAATGTTGTCTTTCCGGAAGATGAAGGCCCGGATATCAGAACCAGTTTGATGCGTTGGCTTCCTGTTTGGCGGCTGGCTATTTCGTCCGCGATTTTGACAATCTTTCTTTCTTGCAGTGCTTCGGAGACATTGATGATATCTGTAGCATGTCCTTTTTGACAGGCCAGATTCAAATCTCCTACCGTACTGATTCCTAAGATTTCGTTCCAGTTGTGGTATTCCTTGAAAACTTCCAGCATCTTTTCTTGCTTGATGACTTCTGCCAGTTGCTCTGGATTGTCTTTATTGGGAATGCGGAGAAGAATCCCATCGTAGTATTTTACGATGTCAAAGTTATGGATGTAGCCTGTACTGGGAACCAGACTCCCATAATAACTGTCAATGCAGTCGTCTAATTGATAATAGTAGGAGTACAGTTGTCCCGATGTTTCCAAGAGTTTTACCTTGTCGGGCATGTTTCTTTCTTCAAACAGACGGATTACATCTTCTGTGTGACACTCATGACGGACGAATGGAATATTTTCTTCTACAATTTCCTGCATCCGTTTTTTGATGCGCATTACATCGTCCAGACCAATTCCGCGGTCGATGTGTAATTGACAGAAATATCCTTTCGATACAGGGTGCTCCAAGGAGATGCGTCCATGTGGGTACAAGTCGTGTACGGCTTTCACAAGGATGAAACTGAGTGAGCGTACATAGGTGCGCATGCCCGATGAACAGGTTATGTCGAGGAACTCTACATCTTTGTTATAATAAACTCGAAAGCCCAGATTCTCTACTTTGTTATTGACTTTAGCACTAACCGGACCGTATGGCATTTCAAGATTAAGGCCTCTATAAATCTCTAAAAGCGAACTCCCTTCTGGAAATTCTCTTGTTTCTTTATTATTTTTACAATATATTTGTAACATAATCGTTTTTGTATTACTAACTAGGTGATTCGGCAATATAACAATAAAAAATGATTTGCCATATCTCCAGCCTAAATAATAACAAATGGAATATTCTTTTTATGATTTTTTAAAGTTGCTGGGCTCTTTAGCACTTTTCCTCTACGGAATGAAAATCATGAGTGAGGGGTTACAGAAGTTTGCGGGTGACCGTCTTCGAAGTATTTTAACAGCCATGACCACGAATCGGGTCACTGGGGTGCTTACAGGAGTGCTGATTACAGCGTTGATTCAGTCCTCTTCTGCAACTACTGTGATGGTGGTAAGTTTTGTAAATGCCGGCTTGTTGGAACTGTCTCAATCAATTGGGGTGATTATGGGTGCCAACATCGGAACCACAGTGACGGCATGGATTATATCTGCTTTAGGCTTTAAGGTGGATATTTCCGCTTTTGCTTTGCCGTTATTGGCTTTTGGTATTCCTTTGTTATTCTCCCAAAAGAGCTCCCGTAAGTCTGTCGGTGAATTCATGTTTGGTTTTGCCTTCCTTTTCATGGGCCTTAATTTGCTGAAAGTCAATGCTCCTGATTTGAGCCATAACCCGGATATGCTAGCATTCGTTCAGAATTATACGGATATGGGCTTCTTGTCTGTACTGCTCTTTGTCTTTATCGGTACGGTTCTTACTATGATTGTGCAGGCTTCTGCTGCCACAATGGCCATTACCTTGATCATGTGTGCCAACGGTTGGATTAGCTTTGAATTAGGTGCCGCTTTGGTATTAGGAGAAAATATCGGTACGACTATTACTGCTAATTTAGCTGCTTTGACTGCAAATACACCAGCGCGTAGAGCGGCTCTTGCCCATTTGGTCTTCAACGTATTCGGCGTTATATGGGTATTGGTTGTATTCCGTCCTTTTTTGGATGTAGTGAATTGGATTGTATCCGATGTGATGAATGTCACAGAAGCGGGCGTCGCTGTTTCTTTCAAGCTTTCAGCTTTCCATACTTGTTTCAATATCTGTAATGTTCTTATCTTGATTTGGTTTGTCAAGGCCATTGAAAAGATTGTATGTAAGATTATCCCTCAAAAAGAGCAGGAAGAAGAATATCGTCTTCGCTTTATTACCGGTGGTATGCTTTCTACATCTGAGCTTTCTATTCTTCAGGCACGTAAAGAAATCAATTTGTTTGCAGAACGAATCCAACGTATGTTTAATATGGTTCGTGATTTGTTGCATACTGAAAACGAAAATGATTTTAGCAAACTGTTCAGCCGAATCGAGAAATACGAGAACATCAGCGATAGTATGGAAATAGAAATTGCAAACTATTTGAATAATGTCTCAAACGGACGTTTAAGTGCTGACGGTAAATTGAAGATCAGAACGATGTTGAGAGAAATTACCGAAATAGAAAGTATCGGTGACAGCTGTTATAATTTGGCTCGATGCATTAATCGTAAGTACAAGAATGCAAACGATTTTACAGAGAAACAATACGAGCATATCCACATCATGTTTGATTTGGTGAACCAGGCTTTGACACACATGGTTGATATCGTAGAAGATGATTCTCAAACTGTAGATGTGAACAAGACCTTTAATCTGGAAAATGAAATCAACAATTATCGTACTCAGTTGAAGAATCAGAATATCATAGACATCGACAACAATGACTATGATTATCAGATGGGTGTTCATTATATGGATATCATTGTAGAATGTGAAAAACTCGGTGATTATGTGGTGAATGTGGTTGAGGCCGGTAGAAATATAAGAGAGAGGAAAACAATATAATAACTTCTTGAAGCAAACTATAAATATTCCTTCCACAGTATGTATCTAACATACTTGTGGAAGGATTTTAATCAAATATACACTAATGTCTATTTTTGTAATCTTGAAATTGCTAGGGTCGTTAGCTCTTTTGATGTATGGTATGAAAACCATGAGTGAGGCTCTGCAGAAACTGGCCGGTGTCCAATTGCGACATTTTTTAGGAGCCATGACTACCAATCGAGTTACAGGGCTTTTGACTGGTACTTTTGTTACCGCCTCTGTACAATCTTCTACTGCGACAACCGTGATGACCGTTAGTTTTGTAAATGCGGGTTTGTTGACCTTGGCACAAGCTATTTCGGTAATTATGGGTGCTAATATCGGTACTACGGTAACTGCCTGGATCATGTCTGTATTTGGGTTTCAGATAGACATGAATAATTTGATTTTCCCTATTTTTGCATTGGCTATCCCGCTGATTTTCTCGAAGAAGAATAATAAGAAGTCGCTTGGAGAGTTCGTCTTCGGATTTGCTTTCATGTTTCTTGGTTTGACTACTTTAAGAGAGAATGCTTTGAGTATGGACTTGGAACATAATGCTACTATCATAGGTTTCATCACCTATTGTAAGGAGTGGGGATTCCTTTCTATTTTATTGTTCTTGCTGGTTGGAAGCGTGATTACCATGTGTGCTCAGTCATCGGCTGCGGTTATGGCAATTACGCTTATTTTATGTTCTAGCGGAGTGCTTGATCTCTATATGGGTATTGCCTTGGTAATGGGTGAAAATATCGGTACGACGGTCACTTCCAACATTGCAGCTCTTACTGCAAATGCCCAGGCTCGGCGTGCAGCCTTGGCTCATTTTATCTTTAATATATTTGGGGTGATTTGGGTTCTCTGTATTTTCCATCCTTTCATCGATATGATCAGTTCGCTGGTCAATCTGATTTTCCCGAATGTGCCGGAAGAAGTTGCCATCACTTATCAACTTTCAGCTTTCCATACGGCTTTTAATATCTGTAATGTGTTGATCCTTATTTGGTTTGTGAAGGTGATAGAGAAGATTGTCTGCAAGATTATTCCGTTGAAGGAACAAGAAGAAGAATGCCGATTGCAGTTCATTTCAAGTGGAATGTTGTCTACGGCAGAGCTGTCTATTTTGCAGGCACGTAAGGAAATCAATCTTTTTGCAAAGCGAATTCATCGGATGTTTAACATGGTGCGTGATTTGCTTCATACGGAGAAGGATGATGACTTCAATAAGTTGTTCAGTCGTATCGAAAAATATGAGAATATCAGTGATAATATGGAAATTGAAATCGCTGAATACTTAGGGAAAGTGGCTGAAGGACGTTTGAGTGCAGATAGTAAATGGCAAATCCAAGATATGTTGCGTGAAGTCACCGAAATAGAAAGTATCGGTGACAGTTGTTATAACTTGGGACGTACCATCGATCATAAGCGCTGTGACAATAAGGAGTTTGTGGAGGAGCAGTACGAACATATTCATCAGATGTTTGCTTTGGCTGATAAGGCTCTGATGCAGATGATTGAATTGATAGAAGATAATTCGGCGAGTGTTGATATCAATAAATGTTATAATATTGAGGCCGAAATAAATAATTTCCGCAAACAGTTGAAGAGTCAGAATATTGTAGATATCAACAATAAGGCGTATGATTATCAGTCGGGTGTCTATTACATGGATATCATCGGTGAATGTGAGAAACTGGGTGATTATGTAATGAATGTAGTAGAGGCTCATCGTGATGTGAAGGAAAAGAAAGCTCCTTAAGAAGGGCTGGATGCGATAACGAAAAATCCCCATAAGACGTATGTGAACGTGCTTATGGGGATTTTTATTTGGAGGAGTGTTTCTTGTCAAAGAAGGAATCGTCTTCCAGAAATCCTATAGGAAGTTTATCAACACCTGTTGGTAAATAAAGGAATGGAACGATAACCTTTTCTTTTGTAGAATCAGTTCCAATAAAAAACGCAGCCTAATTGTAGGCTGCGTTTTCTTATAGAGATTGAAATCGGTCGATTATTTTTCGATGTCAAGCAATTCTACTTCGAAAATCAAAGTAGAGAAAGGCTTGATTCCTTGAGGAGCGTTTGCACCGTAAGCCAATTCCTGAGGAATGAACAATTCCCATTTAGAACCAACAGGCATCATTGTCAAAGCTTCAGTCCATCCTTTAATGACCTGATTGCAATTGAATGAAGTAGGTTCTTTACGGTCGTATGAACTGTCAAATTGAGTACCGTCAATCAAAGTACCTTTATAATGTACTTTTACTCTTGAAGTTGCTTCAGGCTTTTTACCTTTTCCTTCCTTAACGATTCTATACTGCAAGCCGCTTTCTGTAGTTTTGATACCTTCTTTTTCTTTGTTTTTGGTCAAGAAGTCTTCATTTTCCTTTTTGTATTCAGCGTATTTCTTTTCGATTGCATTTTTCTGGATTGTTTCTGCCTTTGTACGAACGTAGTTAGCAGCTTCTTCCATGCTGATTACACTCTTGTTTTCTACACCGGCAATGAAACCTGCCAAGAAGTTTTCTTTGCTTAATGAAGTGGAAGTATCTCCTAAGAACAATTGTTCGTTAAGTGCTTTGAACATGTCACCGCTAATCTGCTGACCAATCTGGATACCAGCCATACGAGCTTTCTGAGTGGCATCTAAGGCCTTGGTACCTTCTTGAATGCTGCTGATGAATTCTTTTGTATAAGCAGAATCAACACCTAAGCGAGCTGTCGCATAATCCATCAAGCCTTGAGTGTTTACGAGACCAATCATATAGGAAAGAGAATCCACTGTGTTTTTGAAGTCTGAGCCTGTTCTGACAGAATCTTTCTGGATGGTTTGAGCTTTAGCCTGAACGTATTCAGTAGCTTTGCTCATATCTATTGTGCTCTTGCCTTCTACTCCTTCAAGGAAACCGTTCATGAATTTTTCTTTATTCAATGCATTGACAGAATCACCTGCAAAAAGTTGGTTGTTCAGAGATTCATACATGTCACCGCTGAGCTGCTGACCAATCTGCAAACCTGCCATGTGAGCTTTTTCCTTAGCGTCGATTTCTTTTGTACCTTCAATGATACCGTTGATGAAGTTTGTAGTGTGAGTAGAGTCAACGCCCAAACGAGAAGTTGCATAAGTCATCAAACCTTGAGTGTTATGCACACCCAATGAGTAAGAAAGTGAGTCGATGTCACTGACAAGATTAGCTTTAGGTGCTTGAGGGCCACAGGAAATCAAGCTGGCTGTAGTGGCAAACACCAATAATGCTGTACTTTTTTTCATTGTATAAGTTATTTAAATGTTTTGCTAAATTATAAGATGATTAAAGAACTGCGATGAGTTCAACATCGAAAATCAATGTGCTGTGAGGAGGAATCATTTCACCGGCTCCCTGTGCACCATAACCCAATTCGGAAGGAATATAAAGTCTCCACTTTGAGCCTTCTGACATCAACTGCAAGGCTTCAACCCAACCTTTGATGACTTGATTGACACCGAATACAGCAGGTTCGCCACGTTTGATAGAGCTGTCGAACATCGTGCCGTCAATTAAAGTACCTTCGTAATGGCAGCGTACACGGTCTGTTGCACTTGGCTTTTTGCCGGTTCCTTCTGTCAGGACTTCATATTGTAAACCGCTAGGCAAAGTGATTACGTTTGGTTTCTTCTTGTTTTCTTCCAAGAAAGCCTTGCCTTTTTCTATATTTTCAGCGTTCATCTTAGCTTCCATATCAGTAAAGAACTTGTTGACGATTTCACGTGCTTCTGTATGGCTGATAGCTGTTTGATTACCTTCTATAACGTCTTTGATTGCTTGAGCGAAGTCTTCTACTTTAATGTCGCGAGCACCCATGCTCAAGAGGTTTTGGCCAATTCCTAGACCAATGGCGTAACTGAATTTATCCATATTATACTTATTAAATTATTATTATTTTTCACGAATCGCAAAGTTACCCTTTTTCTTTGTAACTGAATTGTTTTCACTGATAAAATTTCTTATTTTTGTACATATATGAGATAAATCGGAGGTTTTAATATGAAAAAACTTGTAGTATTGACAGGTGCAGGAATGAGTGCAGAAAGTGGCATCAGTACCTTTCGTGATTCGGGTGGGCTATGGGACCGCTATCCGGTAGAGAAGGTGGCTACTCCTGAAGGTTATGCGGAAAATCCAGCATTGGTGATTAACTTTTACAATGAGCGCCGCAAGCAACTGCTGGAAGTTTCTCCTAATTTGGGGCATGTGAGATTGGCAGAGCTCGAACAGTTCTTTGACGTGACGGTTATTACTCAGAATGTGGATAATCTTCATGAGCGTGCAGGGAGTAGTCATGTGATTCATCTGCATGGTGAACTTACAAAAGTGACTTCAAGTCGGAATCCTAATGCTCCTGAATGTATACGAGAATTGGCTCCCGATGAATATGAAGTGAAGATGGGGGATTTGTCGTCTGATGGCACTCAGCTTCGTCCGTTTATCGTTTGGTTCGGTGAACCGGTACCGATGATTGAAACGGCCATCGAGTACGTAGAGCAGGCCGACATCTTTGTTATTATAGGAACCTCATTGAATGTATATCCAGCTGCTGGGTTGCTGAATTATGTGCGCTCCAATGTTCCTGTCTTTTTGATTGATCCAAAACCGGTAGCTGTTCCTTCGGGAAGAACGGTGAAGGTTATTCAAAAGGGAGCTTCCGAAGGAATGGATGAATTGGAAAAATGTTATTATTATAATCTTGTAAATAAATTATTTTTATATTTGCAGGAAAATAAAAGAAATAACTACTAACTTTTAAGAAAATTAGAATTATGAAGAAGTACGTATGCACAGTATGTGATTGGGTTTACGATCCTGAAGTAGGCGATCCAGATAACGGTATCGCTCCTGGAACTGCATTTGAAGATATTCCTGAAGATTGGGTATGCCCAGTTTGCGGTGTAGGAAAAGAAGACTTTGAATTGGTTGAGGAATAATAATGCCACCATACTCAATAAAGTCCCTGCAAGATGATGCTTGCAGGGACTTTTTATTTGTAAAAAATCCCCTTCGTTAAATGTTGTTTACAAAAAGCGAAGGGGAAATGTTATTTTTTGTTATTTGGATAAAGGACTGGAAATCCCGGTTGTCAGATAAGGTGATTATTCTTGCGGATGGATGGAATCAATGGCCTGGCTTAAGTCGGCAATGATGTCATTGACGTTCTCGATGCCTACTGATAGACGGATCAAGTCGGGAGCGACACCTGCTTCTATCAGCTGCTCGTCAGAAAGTTGTCTATGTGTATGGCTGGCTGGATGAAGAACGCAGGTACGTGCATCGGCCACATGGGTTACGATGCAGGCCAATTTCAGATTATCCATAAATTGGATAGCCTCTGAACGTGAGCCTTTCAATCCAAAGGCGATAACGCCGCATGAACCGTTTGGCATGTATTTTTGTGCCAAGTCATAGTATTTGTTTGATTTTAAACCGCAGTAGTTCACCCATTTTACTTTTGGATGAGCTTCCAGCCATTCAGCTATGTGCTGTGCGTTCTCGCAGTGACGTGGAACACGCAGGTGAAGCGTTTCCAATCCTAAATTCAATAAGAAAGCATTTTCTGGTGATTGGATGGAACCGAAGTCACGCATCAGTTGGGCAGTAGCTTTGGTCAGGTATGCCATTTTACCGAAAGCTGTTGCGTAAGTTAGTCCGTGATAAGATGGGTCTGGTTGAGTCAACCCTGGAAATTTGTCGGCATGAACCATCCAGTCGAAGTTTCCACTATCCACTACGGCACCTCCTACACATGTGGCGTGTCCGTCCATATATTTGGTGGTAGAATGAGTGACAATGTCGGCACCCCATTCAAACGGGCGGCAGTTGATTGGAGTGGCAAATGTGTTGTCAACAATCAAAGGTACTCCATTGCGGTGAGCGATACGAGCAAATTTTTCAATGTCCAATACGTTGATACCCGGATTGGAGATGGTTTCCCCGAATAAGCATTTGGTGTTTGGACGGAAGGCTTTTTGGATTTCCTCTTCCGATGCGTCTGCATCTATGAAAGTACATTCGATACCTAATTTTTTCATGCTTACGCCGAAAAGATTGAATGTTCCGCCATAAATGGTAGAGGAACAAACCAAATGGTCGCCCGCTTCACAAATGTTGAAGACTGCATAGAAATTGGCAGCTTGGCCGGAGGAAGTCAGCATGGCACCCACACCGCCTTCTAATGCCGCAATTTTTGCAGCGACAGCTTCATTGGTTGGATTTTGTAAACGAGTATAGAAAAAACCGGAGTCTTCCAGATCGAAGAGTCTGGCCATCTGTTCACTTGTATCGTATTTGAATGTTGTTGACTGGTAGATGGGGAGTACGCGTGGTTCACCTTTTTTAGGCTGCCATCCTGCTTGAACGCAGAGTGTCTCTTTACTGAATGTATCCTTCATAATGTTTCTCCTTTATGTTATATATTGAGATATTTGATGGCAAAAATAGTAAATATTCTGTCTTTATATAATCCCGACTTGAAAAAATGAAGTATATTTGAACACTAATTAGAGGATGACTATGACAAATGAAATAAATTTTAAGCATGTAATTCCAGCACAGATACGTTTCAGTGACGTCGACCAATTCGGACACATGAATAATTCCGTGTATTTTTCTTTATATGATTTAGCAAAGACCTCATATTTAAGAGATGTATTTGGCCCTCAGGACTGGACGAAGTTTGCGATGGTCGTGGCGAATATCAATGCCGATTTCATTGCTCCAGTATTCTTTACAGATGATTTGGTGATAGAGACTACAGTCTTGCATCTGGGAAACAAGAGTTTTACTTTGCTTCAGCGGGCGGTAAGTAAAGAAAATCAAGAAGTGAAGTGCCAATGCCGTACCGTAATGGTAGCTTTCGATATTCAAGAACAGCTTCCGATTCCTATTCCGCAAGATTATAAGGAGGCCATCTGTAAGTTTGAAGGCAAAACTTTGGAAGAGATGTCTCTTCCGGTTGTCGGATAATAAAGGATGTGGTAATGCAGAAGGGTATTTCCACCGGTTCTGTATTGTTCCCGTCTGTATCTCCCTTTAATAATTTTTTTCTGTATACAATAAAAGCCGTTTTAGCGACAGACTGAAGCTAAAACGGCTTTGTTATGTGAATACGAAGGAGGAGGTTATAAAAAAATCACTGTATTTTGATCTTTAGCAGGTCAGTTCCCTTCGTGTTCAGTTCATTTGAATGATTTACGGAAGATATCCATGACCTCTTCTTCAAGCAATGGACGAGGGTCGAATCTGAATAAGCCGCCCATGGTATCACGGGCATTTTGTGCCATCTTAGGCAAATCTTCTTCTTTCAGTCCCCAATCACTGAGTCTTAATCCATAGACATCGCATTCTTTTTGCATGCGTACCAGTGCTTCGATGAAGTCACTAGGTCGGTTGCTCTTTTGTTGGGTCATGATTTCAGCCATCTTCATGTAACGTTTCATGCAATCATTGCGGAACGATTCAAAATAGGCTTCGCTGATGGCAATCAATCCTGCTCCATGTGGAAGTTGAGGATAATAAGCGCTCATCGCATGTTCGAGTGAATGTTCGGATGTACAGCTGGAAGTGGACTCCACGAGTCCCGCCAAGGTACTTGCCCAAGCGATTTTGGCACGAGCCTTTAAATTTTTGCCGTCGTGAACGGCGATGGGCAAGTATTTATAAAGTAGTCGGATGGATTCAAGTGCATACATGTCGCTGATTGGGGTAGCACAATTTGCAATGAAACCTTCCACAGAATGGAAGAATGCGTCGAAACCTTGATAAGCTGTTAATGCTGGTGGAATGGAAACCATCAGTTCCGGGTCGATGATGGACAAGGTTGGGAAAGTATAGGCACAGCCGAACCCGATTTTTTCTTGTTTTTCCTCATTGGTAATGACCGTCCATGGGTCGGCTTCGGTACCTGTTCCAGAAGTGGTAGGGATTGCAATGATCGGTAAAGCTCCTTTGACCGGATGTCCTTTTCCCGATCCTCCTTGTACATAATTCCAGTAGTCACCGTCGTTGCATGCCATGATGGCAATGGCTTTAGCCGAATCGATAGAGCTTCCTCCTCCTAAGCCGACGACCATGTCGCAACCCAATTCTCGGCATATAGCTGCGCCTTCCATAACGTGCGACTTGATGGGGTTGGGAAGCACCTTGTCATATACAATAGAGGCAATGTCGTTTTCTTTGAGAAGTTCGATGACTTTATCTAGATAACCATACTTACGCATTGAACCTCCAGAGGTGATAACAATCATCGCTTTTTTGCCAGCGAAAGATTCGGTGGCGAGTCTTTTTATTTCTCCACATCCGAACAGCAAGCGTGTAGGGACATGCAAACTAAAAATAGGATTTGCGTTCATAATCTCTAAGGTTAAAATTGATATTTCCAAATATAATGAATCCGTTGGACATTTCTATTCCTGTTCCGTTAAATAATGTGTAATATAAGGGCTCCCAAAGAGTAGGAAATCACTCTATAAGATAGGTCTGTCGCCATCACGGCCGGGATTTTCATGGCAAGGTACCGGCAATAAAAAAGCCACCTGGAATGAGGTGGCTTATTATATTGGAAAAAGAAAAATCAGTCTGCGTTTTCTTCCCAGGCCTTATGGATTGCGGCTGCTATTGCTGCAAACTCTTCATTGCTAAAAGAAAGTTTGGGGTTGGAGAATAGCATGTCCGATTCTTTTTGGATAGGGATAAGGTGAATATGTGCATGAGGAACTTCCAGGCCGATGACTGCCTGGCCTACCTTCTTGCATGGGAAAGCCTTCTGGATGGCCAATGCAAGTTTCTTTGCGAAAATCTGCATAGCCGCAAGTTCGTCATCTTCTAAGTCGAAAATATAATCAACTTCTCTTTTGGGTACTACGAGGGTATGACCTTTTACGAGCGGGTTGATATCAAGAAACGCATAAAATTTATCATCCTCAGCCACTTTGTAGCTAGGAATTTCACCTGCAATGATTTTACTGAATATTGTTGCCATATCGTTAGAGATTAAAAAATAAGGCAAGTCCGCTCCAAGCAGACCTGCCTTACAAATTAAAATGATATTCCTGTAATTTCCAAACTAATTTTACCTTTTGGAATAGAAATTTCTGCAATATCACCGACCTTCTTGCCCAATAGACCTTGTGCAATCGGAGTGTTTACAGAGATTTTACCTTCTTTCAGGTTCGCTTCACTTTCTGACACGATGGTATAGGCCATTTTCATGCCGTTGTGTACATTCTTTAATTCTACACGAGTAAGGATTTGTACGGTATCAGCGTTCAATTTAGATGTATCAATGATTTTAGCATCAGTGATAGTCATCTTCAACTGATTGATTTTCATTTCAAGCATGCCTTGCGCTTCTTTTGCTGCGTCATATTCAGCATTTTCAGACAAGTCACCTTTATCACGTGCTTCAGCGATAGCTGCTACAATTTTCGGGCGTTCTACAGCCTCGAGATGCTTCAATTCGGCAACCAATTTCTGGTAGCCTTCTTCTGACATATAAGCCATACTAATTTTCCTCCTAATATATTTTCGTTATTAATTTATTTGTTCTTTGGGGTATAAAACAAAAAGAATTCCGACACTTAGATGAATGTCGGAACCCTTTTTGCTATAATTTTTACAAAGGTACGCCTTTTTTATATACTAGTCAAGTATACCTTTCTGTATTTCACATGCTTTTTAACATGTTACAATAAATTTTTAATAGCTGTCTCAATATCAGTATTCTCATTGATTCTGACAGAGACTACATTGCTTCGGTTGATAAGGAATGAAGTAGGTAGTTCGGTCACGCCGTAAATGTTGGCGTAGGTTGAATACTGGGCTTGAGGGTCTCTTACGCAGATCCAAGGTAGGTTGTCTGCTGCCGTCTTCCAAAAATGTTCATTCGGGTCTAATGAAACTTGATAAATTTCCAGTCCCTTGCTTGCATATTTCTTGTACAAATCACGTAAAACCAAATTGCGTGGTCCTGAAGGAGTCGCTGCATATACGGTAAAGTCTAGCAGAACGACCTTTCCTTTCAAGTCTGTCAGGTGATGTAGCTTTCCATTCAGGTCTCTCAGTGGAATGTCGATGAGTGACACTTCCTGCACGACGTCTTCCTTGATGGTCATTTCTTTTTGTTTTGGAACGCGTGTATTTTTCATTCCCTTAATGACCATATTGTAAATGTTGCGTGAACGTTCAGCGTGTGGATAAAGGTTGTTGAGGCTGGTTGCTACAGCTCCAAAGCACTTGATGTCTTCTTTGTTGGTCAAGGGATCAAAAAGCATGGCACCGTTCAGCTGTTGGAATAATGCGAAATATGCGTAAGAAGCCTGTGGGCTCTTGAATATGTAGTCTTTGATGACCTCTTTCTTATAAGTCTGTACCAGGTTTTTCAAGCTGTCTTGCAGCAATCCGCTGGGCATATTGGATTGGAGAAGTTGATTGACTTGTGACTGCAATTTGGCTTGAAGCAAAGTCAATTCTTTGATCTTCACGTTGTTGTCAGAACCTTTTATGTCGTAAGTTGTGGCAAAGTCCTTGTATTGTGCCTTTATCTGAACCGTTTCGGTGGAATCGACGGCAAAGTTGATGATTTTATTGTCCATTCTTAAGCGGTAGAATTCTGGAGATTCGGGGCGGTTGACAGCAAAGTCAAAACGACCTCCTTCATTCAGTTTGACAGAGTCAATCATCTCCACACGTTCCAAACCTGAATGTTCAATATACAGCATCTTGTCTGCGGCTCCGCTAACGGTTCCTTCTACTTGAAAGGTGGGCTCATTATGGCAGGCCGACAGGCTGAATGTAAGTAGTGCGGCACCTATAATTAAGTTGTTTTTCATTGTTCTCTCCTTAAAATAAATTCCATGTTTTATTATTTAGCATGCAAAGATACGTCTTTTGGCGATTTTACAAAGTTTTTATCTCGCATTTGGTTGCAAATCGCAAAAAATCACGATATTAGGAAACTTTTATTTCAATAAGAACCAAGTAGTATAATATATTCGTTATATTTGCACGTAATTTTTGAAGAAACTATTTTAATAAAAAATTTATGATCAACCCTATTACAAAGACGATCGAGTTGCCTGATGGAAGAACCATCACACTCGAAACGGGAAAGCTGGCAAAACAGGCAGATGGTGCTGTTATGCTTCGCATGGGTAATACCATGTTATTGGCTACTGTTTGTGCAGCAAAAGATGCAGTTCCCGGTACTGATTTTATGCCACTGCAGGTAGAGTATAAGGAAAAATATTCAGCATTCGGACGTTATCCGGGTGGCTTTACCAAACGTGAAGGTAAGGCTTCTGACTATGAAATCTTGACATGCCGCTTGGTAGACCGTGCTTTGCGCCCATTATTCCCAGATAATTATCATGCTGAAGTATACGTAAATATCAACCTTTACTCTGCTGATGGCGTAGACATGCCGGATGCATTGGCAGGTTTGGCAGCTTCTGCTGCACTTGCTGTTTCTAATATCCCATTTGGTGGCCCTATCTCAGAAGTGCGTGTAGCTCGTATCGACGGTAAGTTTGTAATTGACCCTACTTTCGAAGAATTGGAAAAAGCTGACATGGACCTTATGGTTGCTGCAACTTATGAAAACATCATGATGGTGGAAGGTGAGATGGAAGAAGTTTCTGAACAGGATTTGTTGGAAGCTATGAAATGTGCACACGAAGCTATCAAAGTTCACTGCAAAGCGCAGATGGAATTGATGGAAGAAGTTGGCAAAACTGTTAAACGCGAATATTGCCACGAAGAAAACGATGAAGACTTGCGCAAGGCTGTTCACGAAGCTTGCTATGCAAAGGCTTATGCTATCGCTGCTTCTGGTAACAAGAATAAACATGAACGTCAGGATGCATTCGATGCTATCTGTGATGAATTCAAGGCTCAGTTCTCTGATGAAGAATTGGAAGAAAAAGAAGGTATGATCGACCGTTACTACCACGATGTGGAAAAAGAAGCGATGCGTCGTTGTATCTTGGATGAAGGCAAGCGCTTGGACGGTCGTGCTACTACAGATATTCGTCCTATTTGGTGTGAAACCAGCCCACTTCCTGGCCCTCACGGTTCAGCTATTTTTACTCGTGGTGAAACCCAGTCTTTGAGTACTGTAACTTTGGGTACTAAGTTGGATGAAAAGATTGTAGACGATGTGTTGGATCAGCACAGAGAACGCTTCCTTTTACATTATAACTTCCCTCCATTCTCTACAGGTGAAGCAAAAGCGCAGCGTGGTGTAGGCCGTCGTGAAATCGGTCACGGTCACTTGGCTTGGCGTGCTTTGAAAGGCCAGATTCCTGCAGATTATCCTTACTGCGTACGCGTAGTTTCTGATATCTTGGAATCTAACGGTTCTTCTTCAATGGCTACTGTATGTGCCGGTACTTTGGCGTTGATGGACGCTGGTGTACCTATCAAGAATCCGGTATCAGGTATTGCAATGGGATTGATCAAAAATGCCGGTGAAGATAAGTATGCTATTTTGTCTGATATCTTGGGCGATGAAGACCACTTGGGTGATATGGACTTCAAGGTTACAGGTACAGTAAATGGTATCACTGCTACTCAGATGGATATCAAGTGCGACGGTTTGACTTATGATATTTTGGAAAAGGCTTTGTTGCAGGCAAAACAAGGACGTGAATACATCCTTGGCAAATTGACCGATTGTATCCAGGCTCCTCGTGAAGAATTGAAACCTCATGCTCCACGTATTGAAACAATGATGATTCCTAAAGAATTCATTGGTGCTGTAATCGGCCCGGGCGGTAAGATTATTCAGGGTCTTCAGGAAGAAACAGGTGCTACTATCACTATCGAAGAAGTTGAAAATGGTGGCCGTATCGAAATCTCTGGTACAAACAAGCAGTGCATTGATGATGCTATCCGTTTGATCAAGGGTATCGTAGCTGTTCCTGAAATCGGTGAAGTGTATACCGGTAAGATTCGTTCTATCATGCCTTATGGTGCGTTCGTTGAATTTCTTCCTGGTAAAGACGGTTTGCTCCATATCTCTGAAATCGATTGGAAACGTTTGGAAACAATTGAAGAAGCTGGCTTGAACGAAGGAGATGAAATTGAAGTTAAGTTGCTTGATATCGATCCTAAGACTGGCAAATTCAAATTGTCTCGCAAGGCTTTGCTTTCTAAACCAGAAGGTATGCCTGAAGGTCATCAGAGAAGAGAAAGAAAACCTCAGCAGAATAAAGAACCGAAGCAGAACTAATCGTTAGGTTGTTTATTTAAGCTATATAAAAGCGTGAATCTCATGATTGGATCGTGAGGCTCGCGCTTTTTTTATGTGCGTAACCCGTTTCTTTCTGGTATGGCTGTAATGGAGGATGCCTCGTTTGAATTGGGTGATGAGGAAAAGGAAAGTCTTTTGGGAGAAGGATTATTGGATCAATGTAAAAAGTTGAGGGGATAATTTCAAAGATTTTATAACTTTGTGTATAATCTAACTTTATTATGGCATGGAAACTAACGGT